>Ga0209006_10001284_pt1 | contig 22778 bp, 19 predicted proteins | sample JacPin_JW_Ref_O2_FD_188567 | JGI IMG/M metagenome (GOLD analysis project Ga0209006, IMG submission 188567) | Forest soil microbial communities from Algoma, Ontario, Canada - Jack Pine, Ontario site 1_JW_Ref_O2 (SPAdes) (version 2) | ecosystem: Environmental > Terrestrial > Soil > Boreal... | reverse complement strand
GCACGTCGCCGCGACCGGAGACTTCAACGGCGACGGCAAGTCGGACATCCTGTTCCAGAACTCGGACGGCACGCCGGAGGTCTGGCTGATGAACGGCACCAGCGTCACGACGCAAGCGACGCTCGGCGGTCCGCAGCCGAGCTTGCACATCGTCGCCACCGCCGACTTCAATCAGGATGGCGATGCCGACATCCTGTTCCAGAATACCAGCACCGGTGCGCCGGTGATCTGGACCATGAACGGCACCTCGGTGACGCACCAGACCACCGTCGGCAATCCCGGCGCCGCCACGGGCCTCGCGCTGATCGGCGCCGGCGAGTACAACGGCAACGGCCAGCCGGAGCTGCTGTTCCAGAACACCGGCACCGGCGCGCCGGTGATCTGGACGATGAGTGGGACATCCTTCACCGGCTCGACCACCCTTGCGAACCCCGGCGGCAGCAACTGGCACGCCAATACGGGCTGAGGCGCGCGGGAGCCCGCCCGCCACAAGGCGCCTTGCGCCGACGTGGCTATCCCGCGTCGGCGCTCAATGCCGCTCAATTGAAATGGTAGTTGGCGCCGAGGCGGAAGATGTGGTCGTGCACCGAGAAGATGCTGCTCGTCGTTTGCACGACGCCGGGCGTGACGGTCGCGCTGGTGAATGAGTCGTTGATCTGGCCGAGATCGACATAGAGATACTCGGCCTTCACCGACCAGCGGTCCCACACCGGGATCTCGGTGCCGGCGCCCACCGTCCAGCCGAACCGGTCGTGGCTGAAGATCCCCTGCATGGGCGCACCCGGTGCGAAGAACGGCGGCACTGCAACGAGCGTCACCATGTCCTCGACGTGGCCCCAGGCGGCGCCCCCCGTCGCGTACCAGAGCGCGCCGTTCGGCGCGACCCAGCCGAAGCGCGCGCGTGCCGTGCCGAGCCACGTAATGGCCTGGTTGTCGATGACGGCAAGCGGCAGGCCCGCGATCGGGGTTACGCCCGGCTGCAGGACCAGGCATTGCGAGACGCAGGCCGAATCCGTCTGGTGCGTCCACTGCCAGTCGACCTCGGCGCCCAGCACCCAGGAGGGCGCGATCCGCCCGTTCCAGCCGATCTGCGCGCCGACCAGGCCGCCCCAGGGGGCATGCGTGTAGGTGTCCACGCCGCCCACCGGGAATGCAACGGCGGACGCCGGCGAAAAGATGAATGGATTGAACGTGGGATTGTGCGCGATCGCACCGCCTGCATTCAGGCCGGTGTACAAGCCGCTCCACGCGTTGGTCCGTGGCGCCGCGTCATAAGCGGACGCATAGGCCATCGCCGAGTCGCCGGGCGCCCCGAAGTGATAGTTCACACCGACGCGGAAGATGCTTTCGTGAAGAGAAACCGTGCTCGTCGTCACCGCCGTGGTGGCGGGCGCAAAATTTAGCGGAGACTGGGCGAGAGCGCTCAGCGGGCTCGAGATGGTGTTGTTCAGGGTACCGAGGTTGACATAGAGATATTCGGCCTTGAGCGTCCAGCGCGGCGCGATTGGCGTCTCGATGCCGCCGCCGATAGTCCAGCCGACCTTGTCTTGGCTGAAGCTCGCCCCGACCGATGGGCCCGCCGCAAAGAAGGTGTCGCCGGTCAGCGTCAGATTCTCGTCGACGCGGCCCCACGCAACGCCACCGGTCGCATACAGCAGCGAGCCGCCCGGCGTGAGCCAGCCGATGCGGCCGCGCGCGGTGCCGAACCACTTCATCGATTCCTGGTCGGTGATCGACAGGAGGGCGGGCGGAAAGCTCGCCGGCAGGCAGGCGTAGGTGCAGACGGTCTCGGAGCTGTTCTGCCACTGCCAGTCGGTCTCGACGCCGAGCACCCAGGCAGGAGCCACGTGCCAGTTCCAGCCGGCCTGCAGGCCGAAGATGCCTCCGGCCGGCGCGTGACTGAATAGACCGGTGCCAAATTGCGGGGCCACGAATCCCGGCAGCGCCGTCGTATCGTTCGTCGGGTTGCGGCTCACCCCGATGCCCGCGTTGAAGCCGCCGTAGAATCCGTTCCAGATGTCGACCGCGACAGGCGTCGGCGCCTTGTAGACCGGCGCGGACATGTCGGCTGCCATCGCCGTCCCGCCGGACATGATGCTCAGCAGTCCGATGCTTCGGATCAGAAGACTTTTCATGCGTGTCCCCGCATCCCGTCCAGCCCCGACGCGTGTCCACACTCTCGACCGAATACCACCCATCGCCGACAAGTATAATGAACCAGCCCTGCCGGGACTGTCACCTTTTTACAACTGGGGGTAATAAAGTGGCGCATTGCGCGCCTTCTTAACAGCCTTGAAAGGCCTGCCGGTCGGCACCAGAATCAATCCGCCGAACGGCTTGGTTTTGCTGCCGCGCCAGTCTAAATTAACATGGCAGATCAGCAGTTTCACTCGCGTCTGCAGCATCCCGCCCAAGTACGTGATTGGGGTGGACGAACGGCGTCACAATGGGATAACGGTGATCGCAGGTTGAGCGTGCCAACCCACACCAGAATCATATGAATATCGCCGTCGCCCCACGTCCCGGCTTGTCCGGCCTGGCCTGCCTCGCGGCGATCGCCCGCTTCCATGGCCTCGACCTTTCGGAACCCTATCTCCTTCAGGTTGCAAGTCCGGGCCGCGACGGGCGGGTGAAGCCCGCGAATCTGGTCCAAGTCGCCCACAAGGTGGGGCTCAGCGCCAAGCTCGCGAAAATGTCCTGGCGCCGGCTCGCCGGCCTCGGCCAGGCGCTGCCCGCCATCCTGCCGCTGCGCGACGGCGAATCGGTCATCTTCTCCGGCCTCAAGGACGGCGAGGACGGCCTGCAGATCGTGGTGCGCGATCTGCGCGATCCCAAGCTGGGGTTCCTGTTCTGGGACCGCGCCACGCTCGAGGCGAACTGGGACGGCGAGGTTCTCCTCGTCAAACGCAAATACGCCCTCACCGACGCGGCCCAGCCCTTCGGCCTGCGCTGGTTCATCCCTGAGTTCCTGCGGCAGAAGCGCGCCTTCGGCGACGTCGTCATTGCGGCGCTCACCTTGCACGTGCTCGCGCTCGCCGGCCCTATCTTCTTTCAGCTGATGATCGATCGCGTGGTCGTGCACCGCGTGGAGGCGACGCTGATCGTGCTCACCGTCGGCGTCGTGCTGGCGCTCCTGTTCGAAGGCGCGCTCAACTACGCGCGCGGCATGATCCTGCTTTACGCCACCAGCAAGATCGACATCCGGCTCGCCACCACGATCTTCCGCAAGATGATCTCGCTGCCGGTCGATTTCTTCGAGCGCAACCTCGCCGGCGTCATTTCCAAGCACATGCAGCAGGACCAGCGCATCCGCGAGTTCCTGTCCGGCCGTCTGTTGTTCACGCTGCTCGACGCAACCGCGCTGTTCGTGTTCCTGCCGATCCTGATCTTCTACAGCTGGCAACTGACGCTGGTGGTCCTGCTCTGCGCCTCGCTGATCGCCGCCATCATCGGCGTGCTGGCAGCCACGTTCCGCCGGCGGCTCACCGAGCTCTATCGCGCCGAAGGCGAACGGCAGGCCATGCTGGTCGAGGCCATTCATGGCATCAACACCGTCAAGGTGCTCGGCCTCGAGCCGATGCAGTCGCGTGCCTGGGACCAGAGCTCGGCGCACGCGATCGAGCGGCGCATCGAGGTCGGCCGGGTCTCCACGCTCGCGCGTGCCGCCTCGTCGACCATCGAGAAGGCGATGCTCATCGCGGTGATCGTCATCGGCGTGCAATCGATCTTCGCCGGCACGCTGACGGTCGGCGCGCTCGTCGCCTTCCAGATGCTCGCCGGGCGCGTCACCGGCCCGCTGGTGCAGATCACGGCGCTGATCAACGAGTTCCAGGAAGTCTTGCTTTCGGTCCGCATGCTCGGCAACGTGATGAACGCGGTGTCCGAGCCTGGCATGTCGCGCGGCCTGCGTCCGGCGATCCGCGGCAAGGTTACATTCGAGGACGTGAGCTTTAGCTACGGCGCTTCGCCCATAACGGCGCTCGACCGCATCAGCTTTTCGGTCGAGCCCGGGCAGGTCGTCGGCATCGTCGGCCGCAGCGGCTCGGGCAAGAGCACCGTCATGCGGTTGCTGCAGGGGCTCTACGCGGTCCAGCGCGGCCTGGTCCGCATCGACGACTTCGACATCCGCGAGCTCGACAAGGTCCACCTGCGCAATCAGATGGCGGTGGTGCTGCCCGAGAGCTTCCTCTTTCGCGGCACCATCCGCGACAACATCTCCGCCGGCAAGACCGGCGCCTCCTTCGAGGAGGTCGCCTGGGCGGCGCGCCAGGCGGGCGCCGAGGAGTTCGTCGAGCGGCTGCCGCAAGGCTACGACACGCCGCTCGAGGAGGGCGGCGCCAACCTGTCGAGCGGGCAGCGCCAGCGCCTGGCGATCGCGCGCGCCCTGGTGCGGCGCCCGACCATCCTGCTGCTCGACGAGGCGACCAGCGCGCTCGACCCGGAAAGCGAGATGATCGTGCAGGACAACATGGCCCGTATCGTCGAGGGCAAGACGACCATCATCGTCTCGCACCGCCTTTCGTCGTTGCGCAATTGCGACAACATTCTGGTGTTCGACAAGGGTCAGATCGTCGGCAACGGGCCGCATGACAATCTGCTCGCCAATTGCCTGACCTATCGGCTGTTGTGGGACAAGCAGAGCAGGTCGTTCCGATGAGCGCGCGATTGATTCCCTTCCGCAAGCCGGCGACGCCGCCGGCGAAGCGCGTCGACCACGCGGCCGTCGCGTTCCAGCCCGACGCGGTCATGATCGAGGAGCGCCCGCTGCCCTTCGTCGCCCGCAGCGTCGTCTATATCATCGCCGCCCTGATCATCAGCGCGGCACTGTGGGCGAGCCTTTCCGAGGTCGACCGGGTCGTCACGGCGCGCGGCAAGCTGATCACGGTCGATCCGATGATCGTGGTGCAGCCGCTCGAGACTGCCATCATCCGCTCGATCGACGTCGGCGTCGGCGACTACGTGAAGGCGGGCACGAAGCTGGCGACGCTCGATCCTACCTTCACGGAATCGCAGGAGGTCGCCAATCGCGAGCGCCTCTACAGCATGAGCGCGGAAGCGCACCGTCTGGAAGCGGAAATCTACCAGAAGCCGTTTCCTACCGCCGCCGACGCCGCAGCGCTCGATCCGAAATATCTCGCGCTGCAGAACGCCGTGTACAGCCATCGCCACGCCGAATACACGGCCGCGGTCGCGTCGGCCGACGCCGACACCGCGCGTTACGAGGCGGCGCTCGCGACCAACCGCGAGGCGCAGCAAGGCCTGCAGGAACGCCTCAGGGTGACCACCCAGATCGAGGCGATGCGCAAGGAGCTCTATTCGCTTTCGGCTGGCTCAAAGCTCAACCTGCTCACGAGCCAGCTCGATCGGCTGAGCCTCAGCGACCAGCTCGCCGAGAAGCAGTCGCAGGAGAAGGAGCTGCTCCAGCAGGTCGCGTCGGCGCGCGAGCAGAAGGAGAAATACCTCAACAACTGGGTGCGCGATGCCGGCGAGCAGCTCACGAAGGTGCAGCAGGACATCGCGACCGCGACGCAGCAACTTGCGAGCGCGCAACGCCGCAGCTCGCTCGTCACCCTGCGCGCGCCGCAGGACGGCGTCGTGCTCGAGCTCGGCCAGCGCTCGATCGGTTCGGTCGCCAAGGAGGCCGAGCCGCTGGTCACGCTGGTGCCGATCGGAAACCGGATCGAGGCCGAGGTCGACGTCGACAGCGCCGACGTCGCGCGGCTGCGCGTCGGCGACGAGGTGCGCGTCAAGCTCGATGCGTTGCCGTATCAGCGCCACGGCACGATCGCCGGCACGCTGCGCGTCATCACCGAGAACTCGTTCCAGGACGACAAGAACGCGCGCACCCCGGCCGAGAAGCCGGACGGCCAGCCGGCGTTTTTCCGCGCCCGCATCGCGCTCGCGCCGCTGCAGCTGCGCAATGTGCCGAGGGATTTCCGCCTCATTCCCGGCATGACGACCACCGCCGAGATGGTGGTCGGCAAGCGCACGGTTATTTCCTATTTGCTCGACCCGGTCGTGCGCCTGTTCGACGAAGGGCTGCGCGAACCTTAGCTCGCGTACGGGAATAACGAATAGCGAATGGCGAATAGATTGACTGGTGCGGTTCCCTATTCGCTACTCCCCATTCGCCATTCGCCATCGCGGCGGTGTCACGCCAGCCCGGCCTTTTTGCGCGTTTCGGTCGCCGAGATCGCTTCCGTCGCCTCGTCGAGCATGATCCGCTCGACCACGTAGCCGACATCGCGGCCGTAGAACACGTGCGTGATGTTGGGCAGCGGCACGACGACGAAGCGGCCCGCATAGGGGCGCAGCGCGGCCTCGATGCGGCGGCTCACGTCGAAAAACGACAGGGGGTTTTTCTCGTCGGTGTGCTGCGTGTCGCGCACCGCGATGCAGACTTGCCCAACACGGCGGAACCCCTCCTCGATCAACCGCCGATGGCCATCGTGGAACGGCTGGTAGCGGCCGATGAACAGCGCGGTCGGGCGTTTAGGGTCGAAGGCCGGGCGCAGCACCCGGAAAATCTGCTCGGCCCAGAATTGCGGCGTCCCCTCCGCCTCGACCCGCACATCGAACCGCTCGGGCCGCATGAACACCCGGTTGGTGTCCTCGAACCGCCCAGCCTCGATGCGGTCGACGAACACCGTGAACGCCTCGCCGAAGGCGGCGCGCGTCTCCGCGGTCGGGCAGATGAAGTCCGCGATCGCGATGCCGCCGCTATCGACCACGCGGTCGCATAGCCAGCCCATGCGGCGGGCCTGCTCGACCCGGTCCTCCATGGTGAAGCCGAGGTCGCGGTTGATGTTCTTGCGCACCTCGTCGTTGTTGAACACCACGGCGTTGAGCATCGGCCCAAGCGCGCGCGCGAGCGTGGTCTTGCCCGCGCCGGGCAGGCCCATGATGAGAATCTTGCGGTTCATGACAATACCTTCTCCCGCCCCGTGGCCGGCATCTATAGTCGAAAGCGCTACGCGGACAAGGGCAGAACTAAGGGGATTTTCCGCGGATTCGGCCCTGATGGCAGCCTCCCCGCGAATCGAACGACGGAGCGGGATCGTTTTTGATCTGTCTCAACTTGCGCCAGCACCGAAACGTTTAGAACAAGTCCTTGCGGTCTCCGAGAGCGAGGAAACATTCATGTCACTGACCTACGGCGGGCTTCATGAGGCGAAGGTCTCGACGAGACCGGTTGTTGCGCCCGTGCACCATTTTCGCGACCATGCCGGAGTGCCGCACTATCTCAACACCCATTACTGGTGGGCCTACGTCCATCCCCGGGCGGTCAAATTCTTCGAACGCCAATGGCTTACCAACCTCATCCTATGGGGGAATTACGGCCGCCTGCGCGATGCTGCGCTAGGCGAGCTGGGAGAGCGGCTGCCCGGCCATACGTTGCAGGTCGCCTGCGTCTACGGCGACCTGATCTGCCGGCTGAACGAGCGGGTGGCCGCCGGCGACGGCACCCTCGACGTGATCGACGTGCTGCCGGTGCAGCTCGACAATCTGCGGCGCAAGCTGCCGGCCGACGCGCCGGCGCAGCTGCTGCGCATGGACTCGACGAAGCTGGAGATGCCCGACGGCCGCTACGATCGGGCGCTGGTATTCTTTCTGTTGCATGAGCAGCCCCGCGAGGATCGCGAACGGACGCTGAGCGAGGTCCTTCGCGTGGTGCGGCCGGGCGGAACGATCGTCATCGTCGATTATGCCCAGCCGCGCTGGTGGCATCCGCTGCGTTATTTGTGGCGCCCGCTGCTCGCGACGCTCGAGCCCTTTGCGCTCGATCTGTGGCGGCGCGAGATCGCCGATTGGCTGCCGGTGGGCCGCGCCGTTCGAGACCTGCGGCGCCAGCCGTTCTTCGGCGGCCTCTATCAGAAGCTCGTGGTGACGCGCGGCGCCTGACCGCCGCGTCGGTCGCAGGCGCTTGGCGCATGCTCCGGCGAAAGCCGGCCCCCGACTTGATCGGGGGCGGACTCCGGTTCGCCGACAAGAACATGCAACATGCGCCCAATAAAGAAAGCTGGAGCATGTTCCGATTCCGAAGGAACCGAATATGCTCTAGCCGGCATGCCATCGGATGGGTGCCGATCGCGGAAATCTTTGATATTTCTCAGCGAACAGCCGGATCGCGGACCTGTTCGGATGGGCCTTGGGGCGTGAGGGAGAGGCGCATGAAAGTGATGGATGTGATGACACGCGACGTCGTGTCGATCGGGCCGGACGAATCGGTGCTCGAGGCGGTGCGGCTGATGCTGCAGCACAAGATCAGCGGGCTGCCGGTGGTCGACGCCGCCGGCAATCTGCAAGGCGTCGTCACCGAGGGAGATTTTCTGCGTCGCACCGAGACCGGCACGCAACGCCGGCATTCGCGTTTCGTCGAGTTCCTGCTTGGCCCCGGCCGGCTTGCCACCGATTACGCACATGCGAGCGGCCGCAAGGTCAACGAGGTGATGACGCCCGATGTGTATACCGTGAGCGAAGATGCGCCGCTCGAACGGGCTGTTCACCTGATGGAACGCCACCGCGTCAAGCGCGTCCCGGTCGTACGCGACGGCAAGGTGGTCGGCATCGTCACCCGCGCCAACCTGATGCGGGCGCTCGCAAACCTCGTGCTCGCCGAGCATCCGGTCGCGGCCGGCGATGCGGCGATCCGCGACCGTTTGATGACCGAGCTGAAAAAGCAGCCCTGGGCGCCGATCGGGCTGATCGATGTGGTCGTCAAGGACGGGGTGGTGAAGCTCTCGGGCGCGCTCACCGACGAGCGCGAACGTCAGGCGATCCGCATCGCGGCGGAGAACATCCCGGGAGTCAAGAAAGTCGAAGATCATCTGATCTGGATCGAGCCGAATACGGGCGTCATCGTCGAAGCGCCCGAGGACTGAGTTTTGAGCGTTTGAACGCAGCCATGGCGCTTTCGAGCGATCGCTCGAACTGTCGGCCGGCCTCGACACGCCATCGAGACCAGCGCCGCCGATGGCGTGCTCACCATGAAGGTGCCGCAGCATTGACGCCGCGCAGGTGAAGAAAGTCGCGGTCAAGGCTGCCGCCTGATCGCAGCGACGCTAAACGCGCGCCGTGCCCGCCGGCCGCATCGTCCGCTTTCTCAAGCTCGTGCGCTACTCGCCCGGCATGCGCTCGCTGCTTTCGGCGCTTTATGCCGAGCGCCGCGCGCTGTTCCGACCTGATCGGGGGCGGAAACCGGTTCACCGGAGCGAATGCGAACAGACACGACGCTCGGCGCAATTCAATGGGTCGTTGGCGGGGTTGCGACGGCCGCGCGCACGCGATCGATCAGCGCGTTGCCGAGCAGGGGCTTTTCCACGATCGGGATGTGGGCCTGGGCCGCGCGCTCGCGCAGATTACTGGTCGGATGGCTGGTGATGAGGATTGCCGGCGTCGCAATTCGCCGCCTGCGCAGCGCCGCCACCACGTCGATGCCGGTCATGCCGGGAAGCTTCTGGTCGATGACGAGGCACGCGCAGTCGGACAGCGCCGCGTCGCTCATCAGATCGTCGCCCTTGGCATAGGCGCGTACCGCGAATCCCTCGAGTTCCAGCGCGAATTTCAGCGAACCGCGCACCGCCGCATCGTCATCGACGACGATGACGAGGTGATTCGCAACCGCGGGCTCATGTGTGACGTTCGACATTGTGATCAAGGTGAAACTATCGCCGGCCCGGCGCGGCGCTTTGCGTTAGATCAACAAGCTTGCGCCGACGGCTATTCCGGCGGCTTTACCGGCTTCGGCACACTGTCACTGTCCATGATGCCGGCGATCAGCGCCATGCGCACCAGATCGGACAGGCTCGTGGCCTTCATCTTCGACATCAGGTTGGCGCGATAGATCTCGACGGTGCGCGGGCTGATGCCGTGGTCATAGGCGATCGTCTTGTTGGGGAAGCCGGCCACCAGGCCTTCCAGGACCTGGCGCTCGCGATTGGACAGCGTCGCGAGCTTGTCGATGATTTCCGCGCGGTCGGCTTCGCGCTTGGCGTCGGCTCCCTGGTGCCGCAGCGCCGCCGTGACGGCGCCGAGCAGGGCCTCGTCGTCGAACGGCTTTTCCAGAAAATCCATCGCCCCTGATTTCATCGCCTCCACGGCAAGCGGCACATCGCCGTGCCCGGTAATGACGATGACCGGCAGATTGGCATGCAGCTCTTTCAACCGATGCAGCAGATCGATGCCGGAAAGGTCCGGCATGCGCACGTCGGTGATCACGCAGCCCGGCTTGAGCGTTGCGACACGGCCGAGAAATGCGGTGGCACTGTCATGGGTCGCGACCTCGAAGCCCGCGGTCTTGAGCAGGAAGCTTAGCGACTCCCGCATGGCCTCGTCGTCGTCGATGACGTGCACGATCGAATCAGTTTCCATCGTCCGTATCCTCCGCGGTCACGGCCCGCAGCGTAAAGTGGAAAACCGTACCGCCGCCCGGGTTGGCGTCCGCCCAGAGGCGGCCGCCGTGCCCTTCGATGATGGTGCGCGAGATCGATAGTCCCACGCCCATCCCCTGGCGCTTCGACGTGACGAAGGGCTGGAAGAGATGCGGTAGGATATCCTCCGCGATTCCCGAGCCCGTGTCGGCGACGCTGATGTCGATGGTGCCGGCTTCAGCCGGCGTGACGGCGAGCACCAGCTCGCGCCGCTCGGACTGGTCCATGGCCTCGATCGCGTTGCGCATCAGGTTGAGCAGCACCTGCTGGATCTGCACCTTGTCGGCCAGCACGAGGTCGACGGCCGAGTCGAGCCGGAAAAGCACGCGCACGCCCTGATCCTTGGCGCCGACGAGCGCGAGCGCGCTCGCCTCCTCGATCAGCTTCTTGACGCTCTCGACCCGCCGCTCGCTCTCGCCGCGCGCCACGAAATCGCGCAGGCGGCGGATGATCTGCCCGGCCCGCAGGGACTGCTCGGCCGCCTTGTCCATCGCGTCGCGCACCAGCACAGTCTGCTCGTCGGTACGGCCTTCGAGCAGCCGGCGCGAGCCCTTCATGTAGTTCGCGATTGCCGACAGCGGCTGGTTCAATTCGTGCGCGAGCGCCGAGGCCATCTCGCCCATCGCGGTCAGGCGCGAGATGTGCACGAGCTCGGATTGCAGTTCCTGCAGGCGCGCCTCGGTCTTTTGCCGTTCCGAGAGGTCGCGGATGAAGCCGGTGAAGAACCGCGAGTTGTTCGATCGCATCTCGCCGACCGCGAGCTCCATCGGAAACGTCGAGCCGTCTCGGCGTTCGCCGACGACCACGCGGCCGATGCCGATGATCCGCTTCTCGCCGGTCTGCAGATAGCGCGCGAGATAGCCGTCATGGCCCTCGCGATAGGGCGACGGCATCATCATGTTGATGTTCTTGCCGATCACTTCGCTTCCGCGATAGCCGAACAGGCGCTCGGCCGCGAGGCTGAATGATTGAATGAGTCCGCGTTCGTCGATGACGATCATCGCGTCCGGGACAGTGGCGAGAATCGATTCGAGATGCGCCTCGCGCGCGCTTGATTGCTGGACCGTCGTGCGCAGGCGCTCGCCGAGCCAGGCAATGCCCAGTCCAAGTGCCGTGAAGGTGCTGGCGCGCGATGTGACGCCGAGAAAATCCGGCGCTCCGGGCGTGAGCAGCACGGCGTATTCGCCGGTTGCATAGAGGTGGACCACGAGGCAGACGAGCGTCGCCATCAGAACTGGACCCCATCCGCCGACGATGCCGGCGACCAGCACCGGCGGGACGAGGAAGAGATAGAGCGCCTGGTTGCCGAGCGCCTCTGCCAGCAACAATCTCAGCGCAAAGGCGATGGCGACCAGCGCCAGGGAGAGCGCGTAGACAGCCGCGCGCTGGCGCAATGCGTCGCGCGTCAAGCTTCCCCAGCTCTTGCCGATCGACGTCACGTTCGCATGCACCATGCGCCTTGCCGAAAGAGCCCGCCGAAGGGCGGCCCTGGGAGCCCTTCCACTTACGGGAAATCCCTTAGGTTGATTATCTGAATTTCGGCCTCTCCGCTCAACCCGTATCAATGGCGCGTCATTTTGAGCGCGGAGCCCCGCCATGCCGATGCAGCCGAACCTCCGGAGCGTTTCCTCGACCCAGAGCGAGCGGCGCGACGCGCGGCCGGCTCCGCCGATGCACTCGCTCACCAGCCCGATCGAGATGATGGGTGCGCCGATGACCTTTCGGCGCAACGGCGAAATCTACGGCGAGGGGGAGCCGGCCGATTGCGCCTGCAAGATCGTCAGCGGCGCGGTGCGGACGTCCAAGGGCCTGGCCGACGGCCGCCGCCAGATCGGCGCGTTCTACCTCGCGGGCGACGTGTTCGGCCTCGAGGTCGGCGAGGAGCACGGCTTCTCGGCCGAAGCCATCACCGAATCGAAGGTCCCGGTGATCGAGCTGCCGAACTCCCGCCGGGTCGCGCCGCGCAACCGTCCCGCGCTGCGCCAGATGAACGCGTAAGTCCTTCCAACGCAAACACTCAGAAGTGAGAACCATGTCTGCTCCCGTTTCCTCCACCTTCGACCGATCCATCGCGCTCTACTTCCGTCTCGCGATGGCCTGGACCTTTCTCTATGCGGCCTCGCACGAGGTGTTCGATCCGCACTTCAGCGTGGTCGGCTTCCTGAGCCACACCAAGACGTTCCATGACGCCTATGCGGTGTTCACGACGCCTTCCGTCGCGCCGATCATGACGTTCTTCGTCTCGTACGGGCATCTGCTGATCGGGCTTTCGCTCGCCGTCGGCCTGATGGTCCGCGTCAGCGCCGCCTTCGGCATCGTGCTGATGCTGACCTATTGGACCGCGCACATGGACTTCCCTTACATCGAGAACGCCAACAACTTCCTGCTCGACTATCACCTCGTCTATGCGGGCGTGCTCGTCTACCTGATCGCCAAGCGCGCCGGTCATGTCTTCGGACTCGATGCGCTCGCCGAGCGGCTCACCTTCGTCCACGACCATCCGGCGCTGCGCCCGCTGGTCGCATGACGAGTCGTCAAACCCGGCGTCGGCGGCATGCGAGCGCGGCCGGCGCCACGACACAGGAGGTCGTGATGACCGCAATGGCAGCTGCCAACGACAGCCGCAGCATGCTCGGCCGTCTCGCCGATCGGTGGAGAAGATGGCGCGAGCACGCTGCCACGCTCGCGGGTTTGACTGACTGCGGCAGCGACGAACTCCGGCGGGTCGCGCACGATATCGGCGTCGACGCCGGCGACCTGCGAGTACTGGCCGGAAAGTGGCCCGACGCGGCCGACTTGGTGGTGCGGCGCGCCGCGGTGCTCGGGCTCGACGCGGCCGAGCTCGAGCGGGATCAGCCGCAGGTCATGCGCGATCTGGAACGGGCGTGTTCGCTCTGCGAAAACAAGCGAGCCTGCCAGCATGACCTGAGCCGGGGCCCGGCGAAGTTCGATTGGCAGGATTATTGCCCGAATGCCGGGACGCTTGCGGCGATCTGTGCGGACCAGAAGATCAACTGAATGTTCACCGTGCATCGAGACCGAGAGTTCCTAAGGCCGCCGCCTTCCTGTGGTCGCTCAAAAGCTGGCCAGTACGACCACATGGAAGGCGCCGCCCTGCGCATGCTGGCCGACGACGACATGGCCGAATAGGCCCGTGCGACGGCGATCGGGCAGTTGCATTTATGAGCGATCCCTGAGAGACTACTATTTGAGGTTGTTTGATACCGACGCCGGCCCAAGGAGCGATTGCCATGGCCGACCACAACGATCCCAACGCGGTCAATTCGATCTTTTCCGACATCGAGGTCAGCGCCGCGGATCTCTACGACATCTTCGGATTTCCCAGCGATGATCGCGATGGCGGCGAAAAGGTCGTGATCGCGTTGACCTTCGCGGCGGTTCCCATCGCCGGCACGCTCGACAGCGACCTGCTCTATCGCATCCGCATCGCGCCGGACCGGCGCATCCAGCGTAACGAGGACGACCAGAGCCTTGCCGGCTTGCTGCGCTATTTCGACGACGTGAAGAAAAAATACGCGAGCACGCTCAAGCCCGCAGAAGTGCGCGTGACGATCGATCCGAACAACCGCGCCATGGTCAAGTTCATCGGCTTTCCGGGCGGCGCCTTTTCCAAGCTGATCGACACCAATACCAGCCTCACCTTGCAGTCGCCTGGCGGCCATCCCATCAAGATCTATGTGGGCGGGCGCGACGATGCCTTTTTCAATGACTTGCCCGGCTTCTTCCGCTCGATCAACTACGCGCCGCAGTTCTATCACGTGCCGCATACCATGCCCGAGGCGCGCGAGCTGCCGATCCCGAAGACGTTTCTCGAGCTCGAAGGCAACGACCTCTTCAACTACGATCCGAAGAATCCCATGCTCGGCCGCGGCGTGAAGCTCGACCTGCCGCCGGGGCCGTGGAGCTGGACGGGCAACAAGTTCAAGAAGGACGCGGACGGCAATTTTCGTTTCGTCTATTCGGGCCAGGACGCCCAGGCCGGCAAGAACGTCAACGCGATCATTCTCGAGATTCCGCTCGCCTACCTCACCGATGCGCCGAACGACCACCGCGTCGTCAACGCCTGGGGCGAGAGCTGGGTGCGCAAGGCGGCGCACAAGGTCGAGAGCATCCCGGACGAGCCGTTCTGGATCGAACGGCCGTTCGATCTCGTCGGGCTGCTCGAGCTCGACGACGAGCTCAAGCAATACAAGCTGGTCGACACCGACGGGCAGGCGTTCGCGGACGCCGCCCTGAGCGAGCGCGAGGACAGCCGGCAGATGGGCGCCAACAATTTCTGGCTGGCGCCGCATTTCGTGAAGCGGCTCGCGCACCTCGGCTGGGGTTTCGGGCCGTCGGTCTCGGCGCTCGGCCTCAAGTGCTCGTTCGACCACGACAACTCGCCGGTCTCGGTGCACCGCTTCGAGCATTCGGTGCTGACCGCGTTCCCGCGCGTCAAGAAGGTGCTGTTTCAGGACCTGCGCATGCCCGACGACACGTGGAATCCGAAGGGCCTCGACATTCCGCTGCGCCGCGCCGTCGAGATCTTCATCCCCAATGTCAACTCGATCGACATGGACACGACCGGCACCTGGCCGTTCGGCCGCCGCCTGGAGGACCAGGTGGCGACGCGCTTCCTCTCGGTATTCCTCGACATGGACGCCGAGATCAAGGGCAAGAAGTACTCGGTCGAGCTGCTCAACGATCAATCGTTGTGGGACGCGGCGCCGATCGTGCCAAAGACGCCGCCCAATCCGCTCAAGAACGACGTGCCGTTCCTCAAGGCCTTTCCCTATCTGGCGGAGCCGCATCCCGAGACCGCGACGGCAAGCCCGACCTATCCGAGCCCGACCTATCCGAGCCCGACAGCTCCATGAGCCTTGCGGCGGCGGCCGCGCCGCGCGCCGCCGCGCCGCCGGCGACCGATTTTGCGCGCGAGCTGCGACGGATCGACGCGAGGATCGCGGCCGGCGAGGGCGCGCTGGCTCCCCCGACAGACACCGAGCGCGTGACGACGTACGTCGACGCGCTCTATCGCCGCGCGCTGCTCACTGGTGACCTCGATGCCCTCGAGCGGGTCGAGCCGGCGATCGACCGCGGCATCGGCCTCATCACCCATCCCGGCGATCTCCATCTGCTCAAGGCGCGGCTCGCGTTTCATCTCCATCGGCTCGCCGATGTCGGCCGGATTCTCGAGGCCGTCGCCCCGGCGCGCACATGTCCGGAAGGGCAGACGCTGCTCGCTGACCTCGACTTCCAGCAAGGCCGCTACGCGGCCGCGGCGGCGCGCTACGAAGCCGTCATTGCGAAAGATCGCCACTGGGGTGCCCTCGCGGGCCTCGCCTACCACCATTTCAAGATGGGCGATCCGGCGCACGCCGATCGGCTCTACGCCGAGGCCGAGGATGAGCTCACTGCCAAGGAGATGCGCGCATTTGCGTGGCTCGAGCTGCAGCGCGGCGTGCTCGATCTCGCGCATGGCCGGCGCGACGAGACGGCCGCGCATTACGCGCGCGCCGAACGCGCCTATTCGGGCTGGTGGGTGGCGGACGAGCACTGCGCCGAGCTTCTGGCCGTTGCGGGTGATCTCGAGGCCGCAACGGAGCTCTACGAGCGACTTATCTCCCAGGTGTCGCGTCCGGAATTGCAGCAGCTGCTGGGTCAGCTCCATGTGCTGATGGAGCGGCCGGGGCGTGCCCGCTCGCGCTTCGTGCAGGCGCGTGCCGGGTATCTCGACTCGGTGCGCCGCGGCGGCGTGCATTACATCCATCACCTGGCGGATTTTTATTGCGAGGCGATTGCGAATGGCGCGCGAGCAGTCGAGTGGGCGCGCCGCGACGTCGCGCTGCGCGAGAACTTCATCACCCAGGCGGCCCTCGCCTGGGCGCTGATGCGCGGCGGCGCCCCCGCCGAGGCAGCAGAGTGGATGGATCGCGCGCTCGCTTCCGGCGTGCAAGACGCACATCTCTTCGCCCAGGCCGCCGCCGTCTACGGCGCGGCCGGTGAAGCCGAGAAGGCGGCATCCTGTCTCGATCGATCCCGTCAGTTCAATCCGCGCCTCAGCCGTTTTCACGTGCACAGGTAAGCGGAGCCGGGCTCGTCGGGCCGCGGTTCCGGCTCGACCGCGGCGCTTGGGCATCCTTGTGCAAGCGCTTCCTCGGTGAGCACCTGCAACGTACCGAGCGGCCGCTCATCGCGCTTCGCCACCGCCGGCCGGTTTGCGCGCGATTGGTCGCTCATGATCGCCCCTCCGCGCTGTCTTGCGGTCCCGCTGGCGTTCTAGCAAAGTAACAGTAATCTCACGCCCTCGCGCGTCCTACGCTGCCGCGTCGATCGCGTCGGGTCATCGGCTCATGTCCATGCTGTCCGCTCGCCGTTGCGTCGGCTGCCTCGTCGCCCTTGGGCTGGCGCTCGCCGGCGTGTCGGCGCAGGCGCAGCGTCGCGGCGTCGACTTTCCACCCGCTGCGGTCGATTATTTCCCCGGCATGGACGGCGGGGTCGCGCTCGGCGCGGCCGAGGTGCGCGGCCGCGACACCTGGCTCATGTGGACCGCCGGCAACCAGTTGTTTTGGGACTACCTCGCGGGGCACAGCTTCGGCACCTTCGATCTGCTCAAGATGATCGACAGCCGCGAGCGGCCGCATCGCTTCGCGACGTTTGGGGTGATGAACGAGCCGGGATTCGCTTCCGCAACGGCGCCCGATCAATACGGCCTGTGGGTCGACCGTCCGGCCGTGCCTGACGCACCCTATCGCGAAACCTTCTCGCAGGCCGATTTTCTCCGCATTTACGGCCGCTCGACCGGCATCGTCGGCCTGCGACTTTTTCCCAATCCGAAATTCGACGCCGCGGCGCGGCGGCGCTGGGATCCGGCCCGCTACCGCGACGATCCGGCCTACTATGGCGACTCCAACCTGGTGCGGCCGTACACGGTCGGCATGGCGTGCGGATTCTGTCACGTTGGGCCGAACCCGATTGCCCCGCCGGCCAATCCCGACAATCCCGCCTGGGAGAACCTGTCGAGCTATATCGGCGCGCAGTACTGGCACGCCGCGCCGATCTTCTCGTTCGCGGCGCGCCCGGACAGCTTCTTCTACCAGGTGCTCGCCGCCATGCCGCCCGGCACCGTCGACACCTCGGCGCTCGCGACCGACAACATCAACAATCCGCGCAACATGAACGCGATCTACAGCGTCGCGGCGCGGCTCGCCATCGCGCAGCCGGAGAGGCTCGCCGACGGCAATCTCGACCTGCCGGGGACCAAGCCCGAGATGCCGGTGCCGCACGTGCTCAAGGACGGCGCCGACTCGATCGGTTTTGCCGGCGCGCTCGCCCGCGTCTATCTGAGCATCGGCGCCTTCCACGAGGAGTGGCTCAAGCATTTCAACCTGCTGGTCGGCGGCACGCCGCAGACGCCGATCAGGATCGCGCTCGCGAAGACCCGCTCCCCCTATTGGCGCGCGACCCTCGACCGGCTGCCCGACGTGACGGCATTCTTCCTCAAGGCGGCCCGGCCGCAGCCGCTCGCCGCTGCGCCGGGTGGCGCACGCTACCTCACGGAAGACGACGCGACGGTGATGCGAGGCAAGAGGGTCTTCGCCGAGACCTGCGCGTCGTGCCACTCGAGCAAGCTGCCCGACCCGCCAGCCGGCGTCGTGCTGTTCTCCCCGGCCTGGGATGCGTGGACGCGCACGCAGGACTTCGCCGACCGGATGACCGCGCTCGCGCTGGCGCCCGACTTCCTGGAAGGCAATTATCTGGCGACCGACCGGCGCATTCCGATCACCCGCGTCGGCACCAATGCGTGCGCGAGCCTCGCGACCAATGCGCTGCGCGGGCACGTCTGGGACAACTTCTCGTCTGAGACCTACAAGACTCTGCCGGCGGTCGGCACCATCGAGGTGAACCACCCGCTCACCGGCGCGCCGATCCCCTACACGATGCCGGGCGGCGGGCGCGGCTACATGCGCGTGCCCTCGCTCGTCAGCATCTGGGCGAGCGCGCCCTATTTCCACGACAACTCGCTCGGTCGCTACATTCACGACCCCTCGGTCGCGGCGCGCATGGAGGCATTCGAAGACGCGATCACGAAACTGCTATGGCCCGAGAAGCGGCTAGGCATGGGCTCGGTCTATCGCACGACCGCCGAAAGCTGGCTCGTGCTCGATCGCGCCGACCTGCCGCCGCTCCTCCTCGCGGCATTGCGCGCCGAGGGCGTGCTCGGCGCCCGAGATCACGCGTTGCGGATCGGCCCGATTCCACAGGGCACGCCGATCAATCTGCTCGCCAATGCGGACCTCGAGCTCTCGGCCGGCAACGCCGGGCGCCTGGTCAAGCTCGCGCTTGATCTCAACACGGCGCTGCGCGACATCAAGGCGCGCGGGCTCACCGGCGCCGCCGCGACCACGCGGCTGGCGGACCTCGTCCCCGACCTGCTCGCCGTGAGCAAGTGCCCGGACTTCATCGCCGATCGCGGGCACCTCTTTGGCGCTCAGCTGACCGACGACGACAAGCATGCATTGATCGCGTTTCTCAAGCGATTGTGAGGCTAGCCCGCGTCGGGCCTCGGCGGCGAGGGCTGCCGATCCGTCGTCGGCGCCGTCGGGGCGTTCGCGGCGGGCCCGCTCGGGTTCATCTCTCCTTCAGCGATAGCGGCGGCTCGCCGTTTCGCTTGCGCGCGCGCCACGTCGGACAGGTGCCGCGTCTTGTCGCGCAGGTGCTTGAAGATGATCCTCAGGTCGGCGTTGCCCCGGTCGGGCAGGCCGTCGAGCACCTCGCTCAGGATCCCGTCAGTGATCTCGAACCCAAGCGCCCGGTAGCTCTCGAACTGCGATTCGCTGAACCACTGGTCGCCGGTCGACTGATGCGGGAACGTCGGGTTCGCGATCGCATAGGCGCACACGTCCGCATTCTCGACGCCATGATAGCCCGGCTTGATGTAGAGGATGACGCCGAAGTCGTCGGCACTGCCGCCGTCGGCGGCCGGATAGTCGATCTCGCCGATGGCGTGATATGGGATACCGGCGCCGAGGATGGGCTCTTTCGGATCGCGCTTCTTCAGCTTGTCGAGCCCGTGGAAGCGGATATTAACCCCGAGATCGATCGCGATTTTGCGCACCGCATTGCCGAGATCCTCGAACCCGTAGTTCGGATCGCACGCGGCGTCGACCGCGACGATGTAGCGGCAGCGCCGGCGCACCATCTCGTAGAGGCCGAGATTCTCGAAATGGCCGCCGTCCGACAGGTAGACGTACGGCCGCTCGTCGGTGGTCAGCCCGAAGGTCTCCTCGATCAGCGGCTGCAGGGCGAAATTCGGCCCCGGACGCCGATAGGTGTCCGCGCCCTCGCGGCCGGGATTGCCGAGCCACCATCCGAGGCGGACGTTGAACAGTGCGAGCAGGAAAGTGATCCCGGGCGACGAGTGGTAACCCATGTTGGGGCTTGCGGCGGCGCCCGAGATCGCCATCGCGGTGCCGAGCGAAAGGCCCTTGCGGCCACCGTATTCGTCGCTGCGCCGAAAGGCCTTGCAGGCACTGCCGGCGTGCAGCGCGCTCGCCGTGAAGGATTCGGCCTTGCGCTCCTGCCATGACAGGTGGTGCGTCGAGACGATGTTGAGCGCCATGTTGACGACGTGGAACGGCCGCCAATCGGCGAGCTTCGGCCAGCTGCCGTCGTGGTGTCGGCGCGGCCACAGCGACGACATCGCCGGGTTGTCGTCCTCGTCGAAGCCGCTGAACGCGTCCGGATTGCGCCGGGGCCGCGACGAGCCGAGAAAGGCGCGCACCAGCCGATTGCGATAGACGGCATGCAGCGAGAAGCGATTGATGTTGATGCAGCGCGACGCGCCCCACGTCACGATGGCGGCGATCGCGAAGCCGAACATGAGCGGGGCGAAGATCATGAACCAGCCGGGCGAGAAGATGCCCAGGCCGGGTTGCCGCAGGGGTTGGATCGCCTCCCAGTCGGCGAGTACGGTGAGCACGGCGGCCACCAGCACGATCGCGATCAGCGCGCAGACGGGCAGGGCGATCGCGAACAGGCAGAAGCGCTTCGGGTTGAGATGCCGCGCCGCGATGTACGCGCCGATGCCGGTGAGCACGAGGCCGAGCAACACCGGCACGGTCGTCTCCCACGCCTCGGCCGTCGTGAGGCGCCACGGGTCGCGCAGCCAAGTGAAGCCGAGCAGGTTGCCGACGATGTCGATCGCGACCGGCAGGAAGACCACCACGGCGGTGGCGAAGAGCGGTGCGACGATGATGAACAGCCACCACCGCGGCGTCCGCAGCCATTTTCTGAACAGCTTGGCGATGATCCACAAGAGCACGCCCGCGACCACGAGCCCGAGCACGAGAATCCCCAGTGGTGCCCACCAGTCGGGCACCACGATCGCCACGCCCGGGAAGCGCAGCATGACCACCAGCGAGTCGTCGAGCAGCAGTTCGTCGAGCGCGGCGGAGAGGAAGACCAGGAGGGCGGCGGCGAACAGCGGCGCCGCGATGGCGAGGATGATGCCGGACGTGATTGGAAAGGCGCGGTCCTCCGCCTTGGCGCCCTGGCCTCCCGACTTGGCGCTGCCGCCCACCAGTGCGGTCACGATGCCGCCGATGCCGCCCAGCGGCGCGAGCCAGGTCTTCAGGTCGTGCGTGAAGTTCTCGACCACGATCGAGCCGGCGAAGATCAGGAACGTAACCACGAACCAGCCGATAGCCGTGACGAGGTACCAGCCGCCGGCGCGGCCGAGCCACTCGCGGTCGCCCTCGGAATCGTCGTGCCTTCCGATGTCCTGCGCGCCGGCCTGGACCTTCGTGCCATCGTCCGGATCGAGGTCGGCCCTGCGCTGATAGCTGCTCAGCCCGACGAAGATCATCTCGGCAATCATCTGCGACAGCAGGACCCACGGCACGCCGAACATGATCGGCAGGAGCAGGTCGTTGAACAGCGGGGTGCCCTCGTGCGGCGCCTGGTTATAGACGTAGGCGCCGATGCCGAGCAACGTGCCGTAGACGAGGCCCGACGCCGTCCATACCCAGAAATCCTTGTGGTCGCGCCGGTCCGGGCAAGCGATGAGCCAGCCGAGCGCGTACACGACCGCGCCCGCGAGCGCGGTCGCGATGATGATGCGGCCGGCCGAATGGTGATCGGCGAGCGCAAGGCCGGAATTCGATGCGCCGACCTCGGTGAAAAAGCCCGCCCCGAGCAGCGCCGGCAGCAGGTCCCAGCGCAGCACCGTGCCCTGGTCGACGCCGAGCGGCCGTCCGAGCTTGTCGCGCATGTCCTCGCCGCGCAATGACGGCCGGTTGCGGGTGGCAAACCGCAATGCGGCCAGCACCAGGATGACGGCCGCGACGATGAACGCCGCCGCGGTGCATTTGTTCGGCGGCAGCACCGCGAGGCCGATCGACACCGCGGCGACCATCTTGAGCAGCAGGATCGCGAGGCAGATGCCTGGGATAATGACGAGCCAGTTGAGCAGCAGGTTGCGCAGCGCGATGGCGACGGCCGCCCAGGTGTCGCCGGAGAGCGCGCCGAGCTTTGGCGTGAGATAGTTGCTGTAGGCGCGCAGCCACGCGATCGTGTGCGGCTCGACGTCGGGGCCGCACGGCCGCCCCACCAGGTTGGCCCACACCGCGTCGAGCCCGACGCGGCTGCGCCACGCCGAGAGCCAGCTGCCGGTGTAGCCACCGCCCGACACGGTGGAGAGGTACTGCGTCTGCGCGAGCAGCGAGGCGTGCGCAGACGCGACGACGTTGTATGGCGAGCTCTTGATGCCGGTCTGCGGCTTGTGCTCGACCGGCGTGCCGTCCGGGGCGGCCTCGGTGGCGAACAGGGCGTGCGGCGGGTCCGGCCGCGGATGCGTCGCGAGCGCCTGGATGACGCCGAGGCTGAAGGCCGCGCTGCGGATGCCGCCGCCGGACAGGCACAGCGCCGCGCGGTCGAGGTCGTTGAGGGCCTGGTAGAGGTTGTGCTGCGCGGTCGCGGTGTCGCGGCACCGGTGCGCGTCGCCATCGTCGCCGCAGACGCCGAGCTTGGGATCAGCGGCGTTGTGCGTCCAGCGCGCCTCGTGCCGGCGGCTCGGCAGCGCCTGTCCGCCGGCGATCGCATGTGCCTCCTCGATCAGCACCTGCTCCGTTGTCAGCGGACCTCTCTGCGGCTCGGGCGCGGCGCGCTCGCTCGACTGGTTGCTCACGGTAGCGTCCCCCCTGGGCCCGGGTTGTTGACGGAGTCTCTACTGGACTAGTTCTTCTCGACCGTTTCGGCGGGCCAGCCGCCCGGACACTTGGCGCGGCGGTCGCCTAGGCACTCGTATATGCAGGCACGATAGCTTTCCCGCGTCAGCAGCGGCTCGGC
>Ga0209006_10001283_pt1 | contig 22790 bp, 21 predicted proteins | sample JacPin_JW_Ref_O2_FD_188567 | JGI IMG/M metagenome (GOLD analysis project Ga0209006, IMG submission 188567) | Forest soil microbial communities from Algoma, Ontario, Canada - Jack Pine, Ontario site 1_JW_Ref_O2 (SPAdes) (version 2) | ecosystem: Environmental > Terrestrial > Soil > Boreal... | reverse complement strand
TCAAGGCGGGGCTCGACACGCCGTCCGCCGCTGCCGTCGACAAGGACGACAATGTGTGGGTCGCCATTTCCGGCCAGTTGTTCAACACGCTCGACACCATCGAACCGCCGCACGTCAAGATTTTCGGCAAAGACGGAAACCTGATCAAGGAAATCGGTCGCGGCATCTTCAAGACCGTCATGAACGAAATCGGCTACTGCGCCGAGAACGACACCATGTACATCCCGGAATACGGCGAAAAAATCTGGGAGATGAAAGGCGTCAACGGCGAACTCAAGCTCATCATCAAGGATCTGCCGATCGGCGACCACCGTAATGGCGGCATTACCTGCAAGGACGGCTTCCTCTATTTCGCGCTCGGCCTTCCGAGCAACACCGGCTTTGCCGATCCCGACAATCACGGCTGGACCGACATCCCCAATGATCCGTTCTGGGTCAAGCACAAGGATGGCCTCGGAACCACCCCGCATGATCCGGTCTGCCGTGACATCATTCACACCGGCCTCAACGTCAAATCGTCGGACGGCCGAATGACAGGTGCGCTGATGCCGGTCGGCGTCGCCGCGAAGCCCGGCCAGATCGTCAAGGCGCAGGTTCCCTGCGGCGGGTCCGTGATGCGGGTGAAGCTCGGCGACAAGGATGGTGAAGGCATCTATCCGCACGAGAAGATGGAAGTTTACGCCATGGGCTTCCGGAACCAGTCCGGCGTTGCCTTCGGACCAAAAGGAACCAAGTGGGAGAACGCGCTCGCGGTCTCCGACAACGGCGCCAACGATGTCGGCAATCGCCGCGTCGCCAATGGCGCCGAGAAACTCTGGATCGTGACCGAAAAGGGCCAGGACGGCGGCTTCCCGGACAAGGAGGGCATGAACTTCGTCTCCAACAAGCGCTTCTCGCTGATCCCCTATCTCGGCAACCCGGTGGACCGCCCCTTCCCGCAGCTCTACATCGGCGACAAGCCGTTCATCAAAGCCCCCGGCCCCTACCACTTCCAGCGCCATGTCGACGGCTACCGCGGCGTGCCGCTCATCGTCGCCAATCCGAATCCCAACGGCTACATCAACCCGGTGCTGGAATGGGATACCAACAACCCGCTCGACGGGATTGCGTGGAGCGCGTCGAACTTCGGCGCCAACAACAATCTGTTCGGGGCGGTGTACGGGATCCTCGACACAGGCCCGGAAAGCCTGATCCCGACCTGGCCACTGGTGCTGCGGATCGAGTTCCTCGAGCCGGCCGGCGTCAAATGGTCGAAGTTCATGCAGAACATCGATCCCGGGCCGAATGCCTATCAGAAGCCTGAAAACCGCGGTGGGCTGGAGCGCCCGAACTCGGTGGTGTTCAGCCGCGACGGCAAGACCATGTATGTGGTTGACTATGGCGAGGTCTACACCAACTTCCAGATGCCGACGCCTTTCTACACGGTCGGGAAGTCCGGTGTGATCTGGACCATCACCTATACCGGCGGTTAACTGGCCGCCGGCAACGAACCGTCGGTCTTGCAAGTTTGCGCAAGGGGCAGCTTTCAGCCCCTTGCGCGGGCTGCGGCGCTGGCGCGGAAGGACGCTCGACGAATGACGACGATCGGCTCGCCTCCCGGTACATTTCCTGGCACATTCGCTTGTGATGCCGGTTCCCTTAAGGAATTGCTCGCGGATGCGACGCTGAGCTGTCCGTGCTGCAACGGGCAGCTGACACCGGAGAAGTTGGCCCGCGTGTTGGACGACGTGCAAAGACTGGCGCAAGGCCGGATGGTCACCGACGCCGAAGCAATGGCGCAACCATCCAGCCGTGCCGGCCACCACGCCGGCATGATCATCGATTCGCACGCGCACATGATCTCGCGCACCACCGACGATTATGAAGCGATGGCCAGGTCAGGCGTGGTCGCGGTGATCGAGCCGGCGTTCTGGCTCGGCCAGCCGCGCACCAATGTCGGCAGCTTCATCGATTATTTTTCACTGATTTCCGGTTTCGAACGCTTCCGCGCCGGCCAGTTCGGCATTCGTCACTACTGCACGATCGGCCTCAATCCAAAGGAGGCGAATAACGAGGCGTTGGCGGAAGCCGTCATTGATGCGTTGCCGCGGTTTCTGGTGAAGGAAGGCGTGGTGGCGATGGGTGAACTTGGCTACGACGAGCAGACCCCGCTTGAGGACAAGGCGCTGCGAGCCCAGATCGAGCTCGCCAAGGAATTCGAACTTCCCATCATGATTCACACCCCGCATCGCGACAAGCGGCCTGGCACATTGCGAACGATGGATGTGCTGAAGGAGCATGGCTTCGATCCGGCGCGGTGTGTCATCGACCACAACAACGAAGAGACCGTTCGCGAGGTTCGAGACCGTGGCTTCTGGTGCGCGTTTTCGATTTATCCCAACACCAAGATGGGCAGCGAACGGATGGCCGCCATCGTCGAGAGCTACGGCCCGGAGCGTCTGATCGTCGATTCCGCCTGCGATTGGGGGGTGTCCGATCCGCTCGCGGTCGCCAAGACAGCCCGCCTGATGGCGCAGCGCGGCGTCAGCGCTGAGGCCATCCATCAGGTGGTTTATAGCAACGCGCTGAAGGTCTACGGCTTGAACACCGAAATGAAGGAAGAGCATTGGCTGGCCCCCTCCGCCATCGACCAGCGCACGCTCTACGAAGGCAATTCGGTGCTGCGCGGCGGCCAGACGCCACGGATCGAGCAGCCGGGACGCCTGGTCGACGACTTGCAAATCACCTGATCCCGGCCGGATCTGTCGGAAGCCCGCGATCGTCACACACTGAACAGCCCGTCGGGAAATCAATTTGCATTTCCGCGGGCCCACTGAGCCAGGCTCATCCGGGCTCTGGTCGCTATCTCGAAACCGACAGCTCTTTGCCGCCCGCGTCGAAGACCTTTATGGGCGTAGTCGACGCATTGAAAATCCGGATCGGTACACCGGTGGAGTCGATGGCAAGCCTTAATTTTACGGCGCCGGCGGAATCGAAGAGGACAAGGCCCGGATTGGAAGCATGGGCTGTCAGCGCCAACCGGGATTTTCCGTCCGCTCCCGTCAACTGAAGATCCGGCGAGCCGTCGTCGGCCAGGACGAACGACAAGCGTCCCTCGCCCTTTGGGTCATTAAGCCGCAGAATTGGCGCACCGGTAGGTGAAAGGCCGAACACCGCTCGCACCTTGTGGTCTGGACCGTAGAGTCCAAGCGAAGGCGCTCCTGATGATGAGAGTCCGAGCACGACGCTTGCAGTGTGGTCCGGGCCATAGAGTCCCAAAGTCGGGGCGCCGTCCTTGCCGACCGCCAGCATGGCGGCGATTTCGCCCTTTCCATTCCGCAAGATCAGGCGATCGGCATCGACGGTCCGAACTGTGCCGTTCAAGACGGTCGCGCCAACCACGGTTGCGGCGATAGCTGCTGCGGCAATGGTCACGCTGCGCCGCAACTGGTTGTGATCGGAACGCAGACGCTCAAATCGCGCGTCCGGCAAATCGGCATTCAGTTCGGCCGTTTTTTCTCCCGCGGCATCGCCTTCAGATCGGCTACTCCTGATCTCGCGATAGAAAAACAGCGCTGCCGCCAGTCCGCTCACAGCCGCGGCAAACAAGGACGCGAAACCACTGCCATTTTCAAAGCTGAAGTGACGAGCTCCATGACTTGCGAGGAAATACGAGTAGAGGGAGAAGCAACAGCTCAGAGACAAAAGCACCCCTACCATCAGGAATTGTCCCGAGGGTACTTTCTGGCGCATGGCGGCGCGCAGTGCGGTTCGTCTCTCGGCCAACGTGGTCCGCTCGTTGGTCGGAGTCAGCAAGCGAAGGCTGGGCTGGAGCAACAAGACATACCAGAAATTCAGAAACAGCAGCAACGAGAACAACGCGAATACGATCATGACGATCGTATCGCGGACGGTCGGATCATCGTGACCCGTCAAAAACGCTTCCCCGGTGACAAAGCCGGCGAAAACCACAAGCCAAAGCAGGAAAGCCAGCAGAAGGCTTCGTTTCCGCCCGCGCTTCACCCGCGCAACGATTTCATTCTTTTGCGCCTCGCTCGCCAGATAGTGCCGCGATTTGCCAATCACCCATAAGCTCGGCACGCGGATAATAAAGCCGTTCGAAGTTTGCCGGAACGCGCTGGCTTCGAAGATGTCGATTGGATCACTCACGGTCGCCTCCCTGACTGGAATTCGCACCGGTCTGACCCGCCATTGCGGTCAGATCCAAAAGCGCGGTTTCGACGCGAGGAACCGTCCCCTCGTATCCGGTTGACGCAGGGACACGAAAGTCCGTTCATTGGCGGTGTGAGATGAGTCACATTTCAAGACAGACCGCTGTTTCAATCCAGGGGCGGAAAACCAGCGGAGACGCGAAGAGGACTGACCTTCAGCCGCGGCGACCTGCGGCGGGTTCGCTCTGTCCACCCGGCGCGAGGACGATGACGGTCGCGCCCAGCTTCGCGCGATCATACAGATCGATCACATCCTCGTTGGTCATGCGGATGCAACCGGATGACACGGCCTGGCCGATATATTGCGGCTGGTTGGTGCCGTGGATGCGGTACAGGGTGTCCGTCTTGCCCTGGAAAAGGTAGAGCGCCCGCGCCCCCAGCGGATTGGCCGGACCGCCTGGAACGCGATCCGGGAACGGGCCGAGACGCGCCCGGATATCCGGCGTCGGAATCCAGTCCGGCCATTCGGTCATCCGCCCGACCGTCGCGACCCCGGACCACGCCAACGCTTCGTTGCCGACCGCCACGCCGTAGCGGACCGCCTTGCCTTCCGGCATGACGTAATAGAGATAGCGCGCGTCGCTATTGACCAGGATCGTTCCCGGCGGATCCCTGGAGGGATAGTCGACGACACGCCGGCGAAACTGCTCCGGAATGTCCGCCTGCGCGTAAGGCGGATTGGCCAGCAATTCCCGGTCCCTTGCCGTGAAATTCTCCGGCAGCGACGACGACGAAAAGCGCGCCGAGTCGGTGCAGCCGCCGAGCACCAGCCCGAGCAGCCCCACGAGTATTAACACCAGCCGGAACCTCGGCATCGCCCTCCTCCAAAGCGTGACTTTACGTCATTGTTTCTCGAATAGCGCGAAAATCAAGGCCGGATCGGACCTGCGACGATGCCGGAAGAAGGTCCGAGGCGTTGCTCAGCCCTAGTAAGTTACGTTCAATCTGACTTGCGTCTTCAAATTATAGACGGGGTAATCCCTAATAATCGGCACCCCGAGCTCGAATGACATCGCGACATTTTTCGACAATTGCCGCCCTATTCTGGCGTCAAAGGGCAGGAACAGCCGGCCGGTCTGGCCGGTCACCGGGTCGCCGTAATTGATGCGGATGTCCGGGCTTGGATAGAGGGTGATGAACCAGTGGTCGGGAAGACCGATATTGAAAGTCGGCGCGAACTGCAGATTGCTGATATTTTTCCGGGTCGGATCGCCGGCGAAACTGACGTCGTACCGGAACACCGGCTCGAAATAACTCGACGAACTGATCTCCCACAACGCGTAGCGAAAACCGCCGGCGGGCATGATCTGCCATTTGCCCGAGCCGAAAGTGGGGTCGCCGGTGGGTGCGATCAGGCGGGCGCCAAAGCCGACCGTCCAGCGCTGGTCCAGATTGTGGATGATCACGGCCTGGATATCGGCATCGCCGATGCCGTTGAGAAAGTCCCCCTCGGGATTGCTGGACGAGACGGGGTTCTTCGCCAGCAGCGGTAGATCGGCGCGCAGCGCCAGGATCCAAAGCGGCGCCAGATCCAGCGAATGATCCATCCGCAGATTGAACGTCTCGGTGGTGACGTCGCGCGTCGATCCCGGTGTGCTGCCGGTTCCAGGAGCCGTCCTGTACTCATACATCATCTGGAACAGGTTGGCCGGAGGCCGGAACAGGTCGTTGCCATCATTGGCGCTCTGATCCTGCGAAGGTGCGACTTGTGCCGCTGCGCCATCCGGCCATAGCGTCAGGAACGCGAGCAGCCAACCACCAATGAGCGCCCGGCCCGTCAGTGCCCCGGCCGACAGTGCCCCGGCCGACACTGCCCGGGCCGTTAGTGCCCGGGCCGTTAGTGCCCGGGGCGTCATGATGACCGCGCCGCTTTGGGGGCTACCCGCGGCAGCACGATCCTTATTCTTGTTCCTTCGCCGGGATCGCTGTCGAGATTGACCCGGCCGCCCAGGCCATTGGTGACGATGGTGTGGACAATATGCAGGCCGAGACCGGTGGACCCCCGACCGCGGCGCGTGGTGAAGAAGGGATCGAACGCCTTGCGCCGGACATCGAGGCTCATGCCGCAGCCGGTGTCGGAGAACAGAATTTCAACATTCTCGTCACCCGACGCCCGCACCTTGACGCTGACGTTACCTTTCCTCCCAGCGGGAAATGCGTGGGTTACCGAGTTAAGGAAAATATTGGTGAGCACCTGTCCGTATGGACCGGGATAGCTGTTCATCGTCAGACCCGGTTGGCAGTCGACACGGAGGGTCACGTTCTGCTCTTCGAGACCGGGCCGCAGGCTCCTGATCACCTTTTCGGTGAGGTCACCGAGATCGAAGACCCGCTGATTGGAGTAGTTCCTGTCGATCGCTACCTGCTTGAACGACTCGATCATTTCGGCGGCGTGATTGAGATTGGCGACCAATTGCGATGACGCCGCGTGACTGTTCTCAAGGAACTCGTTCAAAGTGGATCGCTTGAGAATGCCGTTCGTCAACTCATCCGCGATCACGGCCGTCTTGCGTTCCATCGACGAGGCCACGGTCAGGCTGGTGCCGACAGGGTTGTTGATCTCGTGCGCGACACCTGCCACCAGCCGTCCGAGGGCTGCGAGTTTTTCGGCTTCGATGAGGAAGTTCTGGGTCTCCTGCAAATGGTGCAATGCGGCTTCGGCCGCATCTTTTGCGCTGCGCAGCTCCCGTTCACTGGCGTGCAACGCCGCCTCGACGCGCTTGCGCTCGGTGACCTCCTCCGCCGCGACATTGATGCCCACGATCTCGCCGGCTGCATTGCGAAGAGGATGCCAGTACGTCACCCATGAACGCTCCTCCACCTGATCGGCGCGCTGGCCCGCGACCTCGATGCCGGTCACCGGGTCGCCCGTGTTCATGATCGAGCGGACAATGCCTTCGACCGCGTCCGCCAGCGCCGGCACGCAGTCGCGCACCGTGCGTCCCAGATGATCTTCAACCGAGATGCCGCATATCTCGGTCAGGCGCTGGTTGATCTGCAGATAGCGGCAATCCGGAGAAAGAACGGCCAGCCCTATCGGCGCCGTATCATAGATCAGCTGCAGAGCCGGCTGCTGCGGAACCGGCATGCCAACGACCGGCGCCGATTTCGCCTGACTTACTCCATATTCCCCACTCGTTGACAACAACCGCTCCCCTGTAAGGCCCAGCCTTTGCCCAACAGCGCCGCATTATACCCCAGTCAGAACGGATTGACGTAATTTGTGATCGCGATCTGGCGTAATAATACCTTGCGGATGATGTGGGCGGCCTTTACGCGATCCGTAAAAATCGCCGCCGTGCCGGTGCTGCCGGCCGGCAACTGAGAACTATTCCACGGCTTGCGTCCTCTTCACGCAGCGGAATCCGACATGGCTGGTGGAGGTATCGATCGGCTCGGCATGGCGCGCCGCGGGCCGGTAGCGGCGGCAATAACTCGGCGCGCAGAGGTGCGACCCGCCCTTCAGCACCTTGCGCGGAATCCGGATGTTCGGCAGAGAAGGATCGTAGCTGGCGTCTTCGCGGCCGCCGCGCGGATTTTCGGGGATGCAGCACGCCTTCGGCGCATCGGCTTCGTGCTTCGGCGTGTACCAGTCCGACGTCCACTCCCAGACATTGCCGATCATGTCGTGAAGGCCGTAACCGTTCGGAGCAAAGGCATTCACCGGCGAGGTGCGGTCGTATCCGTCGAGGTGGAGATTCTGCAGCGGAAAATCGCCCTGCCAGGTGTTGGCCATATGCACACCGCCGGGCGTCAACTCGTGCCCCCACGCGAACTCGGCGCCCTCGAGGCCGCCGCGCGCCGCGAATTCCCACTCGGCCTCGGTGGGCAGGTCCTTGCCGGCCCATTTGGCGTAGGCTAGCGCATCCGCATAAGACACATGCACCACCGGGTGGTCGTCCGATGTATTGATATTGCTCTTCGGTCCATAGGGGTGCCGCCAGTCGGCGCCCTTCATGAAGGTCCACCACTGGCTCCAGTCGCGCAGATCGAAGGTAGATTGCGGGCGCACGAACACCAGAGAGCCGGCATAAAGCATGTGCGGCAGCGCGCCGGGATAGTCCTTGGGATCGGGCGGTATCTCGGCGAAGGTTTTGTGACCGGTCGCCTTCACGAATTGCTTGAATTGGCGGTTTGTCACCGGGGTCAGGTCGAGCCAAAAGCCGTCGACCGAGACCCGATGCGCCGGCGCTTCCTCGGGATAGTGATGATCCGAACCCATCCGGAACGTGCCGGCGGGAATCCAGACCATGTTGCCAGCCGGGCGCCCTTCCGCTTGCCGTTCGATCGGTCCGATGTCGATGCCCGGCAACGTCATGGCGCCCACTCCTGGCGCGCGTTACGGACAGGTGTCCGATCGCGATCTTGCCAGTTCCGTTTCTTTTTGCCCATGCTTTGCAAATTATCAGCGCAAAAATCTCTGCTCGCGCGCAAGCAGGCCGTTCACGCGCATCGCCAGCACCACCGTGTCCATATCGTAGTCCGACTCCACGCCGATGTGATGTGCAGTTTGTGCCAATCTGTGGCGATGCGGCTTTCAACCCTGGAATTCCGGCAATCGATCAATGCATTGATCCGGTGCGCGTCGTAGTCTCTGAAAATTCGAATGAATTTGCTCAGCGCCGATTCAGCAACGAAGATGCATCGCGGCAACACCGCCGCGCGCTTTTTGTCGCAGCGCATGAAACACGCTGTCATCCCGTCCAAGTTGTGATTACACTTGCTGATCGCCAAGCCGCGATCTGCTTGATCGATGAACTGCGATTTGCGTTTTGATTGCCTCCTTCGGGGGGAGTTCGACGATGCGATACGGTTTGAGTGCGGCAATCATCGCGGGCGTATCTTGTCTCGCGCTCGACGAGCCTGCGCTAATCGCCGGTGGTCGACTCAGCGACTACCTCCTCCGCTCGCGTGAAATGGGGCCACCGCCAGGCCTCTACTTCGAGGATGACGTTTATTTTCATAGCGGAAAAATCAACGGTAGTGTGAAGCCGCACTCCGATGGACGACGTGTCGCCCGCAATTTCGTGAGCCCGTCCTGGCGTTGCCTGCCCCTCGAGGTGACACCGTCATGAACGCGCCGACTCAAATGAGCGGGTTCACCGCGGTCGATACGCGCAGCATCAATGGTTTTGAGGAACTTGGCGACGCCGTTCAAGGCGCGCAAATCGAAATCCTGCAACTCGGACGCGGGCGCCTGCGCGGTTATTTGACCCACATGTCGGTCGGCGGAATGCCGTTCTCGGTGGGATCTTTTTCCGTCGGCGTCCGCACCAGAGGCGTCCTGAGCAACGATCGCGTAACCATCGGCATGCTGACAGGCTGCACCAACCGGGTCACGCAATGGTCGCGAGAAATGCGTCCAGCGGACATTCTGGTTATTCCGCCCGGCGACGATCACGACGCGCGATTTCATGGCGGCGCCTCCTACGCCGTCATTTCGCTCGATCACGCCGAAATCGCAGCGAACCTCGGCACCGAGCTGCGGCTCGGAGAACTCGGCGTGGGCCATTTTCGCGCCGACTCCCGTGGCGGTCCATTCGTCATTCGCCGCCTACGTGACCTTGTCACACGTCTTGAGGATACCAGGCCGAGATGGAACGCTGACGCCACCACGTTCTGGAAACGATCGATTATCGAGATCATGACGGCGCCGCTTCTGTCGGACGAGGTTCCGGATCGAGATGGCCCTCTGCTCTCAGCGAGACGGATCGTCGGCAAGGTCGAAGACTACATCGAGGCAACCGGCTTGAGGCCCGTGCATATTTCTGAAATCTGCAGCGAAGTTCACGTTTCACGAAGAACCCTGCACCGTGCCTTCAACGACGCCATCGGCATCGGACCCGTGGCATTTCTCCGCTGCCGCAGGCTTTGTGGTGTTCATTCCGTTCTGCGAGGCAGCGATCCGGCGACAACCACGATCGCAGAGGTGGCCATGGACCAGGGGTTTCTCAATCTTGGAAGGTTTTCCGGCTACTACCATTCGTTGTTCGACGAATATCCATCGGAGACGTTGGCACATTTCGACTCCGCAACGTTCCGAAGCAAAAGCTTCACGGAGCTTGAGAGATTGTCGCTTGGATAGGGGCTGGCCTTGGGCGCGAACCGCTCGAGGCTGGATTTCATGGCTGACGTTCGCGGTTTGGCAGGTCGCCCCGGCCGAGGCCAGCACCGATGATCAAATAACTATCCCGCAGCCCCATCACTGGACCGTGGCGCCTGTCCACCTCGGGCTCTTTTTGCGTCAGCTTGATCATGCGCAGGACACTTCCGGTCTTTCTCAATTGGCTAGGCGTCAGCGCAACAATTCTTCATGCCAACTTGTACGATCTCCAGGCTTATGAGATCAAACGAGGCGCGAGATTGAATGGAGACAGAATGATGGCTGGTTCGGAGGTTGTTTCGGCGCGGGTCGCGGACGGTGTCGCCCTCATCACCCTGGGGAGTCCAACCCGTATCTTTTTCGATCCGGAAATGAGTGACGCTCTGCTGGAAGCGATGACCGCTCTTGCGACCGACGATGCGGTGCGCGTCGTTGTGGTGACCGGAGGCGCACCGGGATATTTCGTGCGGCACTACTCGGTGGCGGCACTTATCAGCACCGGTGAAAGACTGAGAGACTCCGGACAACCATGGTCCGAGGATAGGCCATACACTCCCGGCAGCTTCGCCAGCGCTATGCGCCTTGCCGAAGAGATGCCCAAGCCGGTTATCGCGGCGATCTCCGGTACGGCGATGGGAGGCGCATTTGAGTTTACGCTGGCGTGCGACATTCGCATCGCGCAGCAGGGCGATTTTCAGATCGGGCTCCCCGAAGTCAATATCGGAATCCTGCCAGGTGGTGGCGGCACCCAGCGTCTGCCGCGGGTTATCGGCACGCCGGCGGCGTTGATGCACATCCTGATGGGGGTCACGCTCTCCCCCGTCGAAGCGGCGCAGAAGGGGTTTGTCCACGAGGCCGTTGCCGGAAAAGCACTGGACCGCGCGATGGAGATCGCCGGCCGCCTTGCATCCCATACCCCGCAATCCATTCGCGCCATCAAACGGCTGATCCGAAGTGCCGTGGAAACGCCGCTGGATCAAGGTTTGCGGCTGGAGCGCAACCTGTTCATGGACTTGTGCGGCGGCGACGAGGCGATTGCACGGATGCGCGCTTACGAGAGCAGACGTATTACCGATCCGGCTCAGGGGTTAGGGCTTTGAACGCGAAGCCAATCGGCGCTTCTCTATCGTTGCAGGCATCGCGGACGGTCCGGTTCGCGCCACGGTACGGCATCTCAAGGACGCGTTTTTAGCCGGGCGGCTTTTCGCAGGGGTCTGCTGGACCTGCCAATCAAAATATAGAACTATTCGATGCAAGCGCGCCCGCCCTGCATCCAACTCACCAGGCAAACCATGTCAGATTTGGTCACCGACAGCATCGCCCCTTCACGACCGTTGTTGTTCCAGCCGTTCAAGGTCCGCGGCCTCACGTTGAAGAACCGCCTGGTCGTGCCGCCGATGGTTCACTACCGCGCCGGGCCGGGCGGCACCTGCGGCATGTTTCACAATGTGCATCTCGGCCGTTATGCGTTCGGAGGTTTTGGACTTGTCTTTGTCGAGGCCACCGCCGTCGAAGAGGTCGGCCTGATCAACGAGCATGATCTCGGCATCTGGAACGACGCCCAGGTAGAGAGCTTCAAGCCCCTGATCGCCTTCATGAAGGGCGAGAACACGGCAATCGGCATTCAGCTCGCGCATGGCGGGCGCAAGGCGTCGTCGCAGCGCGCGATGGACGGCATGGGCCCGCTCACCTCGCAACAGATCAAGGCCGGCGCCAAGCTGTGGCAACCGGTCGGCCCGACCAGCGAGCCGGTCGCGCCGGGATGGCTTACCCCGCACCAGCTCACGACAGATCAATGCAAGGCGATGGTCCGCACCTGGGCGGCCGCGGCCAGAAATGCCGTCAAGGCCGGTTTCGACGTGATCGAGATTCACACCGCCCATGGCTATTTGCTGGCGTCGTTTCTTTCCCCGGTTTCCAACACGCGCAATGATGAATATGGCGGCGACCGTGCGGGGCGAATGCGCCTGCCGCTCGAGATTGTCGAGGCGGTGCGGCGCGAAATGCCGGCAACGATGCCGTTGTTCGTCCGCGTCTCCGCCGTTGACGGCGCAGAGAACGGCTGGAATCTGGATGACACCGTGGTCTTCGCCCGGGAATTGAAGGCCCGCGGCGTCGACGTGGTCGATTGCTCCTCCGGCGGCATTTCGGGTTCGGCGACCGCGGCGCAGGTGCCGCGCGGCCTCGGTTTCCAGGTGCCTTACGCCGAACGGGTCCGCAAGGAAGCGGGAATAGCGTCGATGGCGGTCGGCATTATTCTCGAGTCACAGCAGGCGGAAGCCATCCTGGAGAATGGGCAGGCTGACCTCATCGCTGTCGGCCGGCAATCGCAGTTCAATCCCAATATCGCGCAGCACTGGGCCCACGATCTCGGCATCAACCGCAAGTTCGAAGACTGGACTCCCGAATACGGATGGTGGCTCGAGAAGCGAATTCGAACCATGGAAGGCTTCGCCACGCCGACCGGCGTCGTCAAGCGATCGACATGAGGTACCGACTTCGAAGCCGTGAAGCCTTCGTGGAGTCGCAGACTTCCAACAGCTGAAAAGAACAGCTTCACCAGCTGGAAAATGGGTCCCCGTATGGCGATCGCAAAGCGCGTGGAGGCGCGTAGCTATATTCGGCGTCCGGATCGCGTCGCCGGCGCGGGCGCTCATAACTGTAGTCGGCCGCCGGCTCGCGTCGCCGGATCTTGATGCCGCCTTGCGGCTCCCCGCTCAAGAGCACAACGAAATCCGTGCCTTTGCCGGTCTCGGAGCTCAACGCCTCATCCGTGACGATCAGCGAGGTCCGCGGCGCGATCCCGGCAATACGATCCAAGGCGTCCTGTGGAATGGCAATCCGGTCGAGCGCGCTGCTGGCGCTGGTTGGCTCCGCCGACACCGGCTCGGCGTCGCGGCCATGCGAATGCGAGCCTTCCATGGAGACGACGCTCCATCGCAGCTTGGCGTCGCCGCCGGTCTGCTCCATGGCGGTAAAGATATGCGTGCCGATCGGGCGATCGGGATCCGCAATCGTCACCGGAACATCCAGCACGGGCTCGAAACCTTGCCGGACATAAAGCCGCTGCGTCTTGCGGCTGATCAGCACCGATACCGGCTCAAGCTCGCGCGTCACCTGACGCGCCGCCTCATCCGCCGCGAGCCTCGCCGTCCCCGCGGCTGTGACGGCCTCGCGCGCAGCCGCGACGGCGTCGAGCTTCGGCTGCAGCTCCGTCTTCGCAGCGTCCAATTGCGCCTGCAACTCGGCAATCTTGGCGACCGCCTGGGCCTTGACGCTTTCAGCCCGGTCCCTGGCCTCGCCCGGGATGGCGGCGCCGAGCGCCGCCTCGGCGGTTGCCAATGCCTCCTCGGCTCTTCGCTTCAGGTTGTCAGCCACCCGCACCGCCATCATGGCTTTCGTCGAATCCCGATAGGCTACGCCTGCGGCGCCTCTGGCCTGCTCCACCTTTTTGGCCGCCTCATTGGCCTCCGCTACACGGGCGGCGGCCAGGGCGCCGGCACCCGGCCTGGCCTGAAACAGAACCGGATGGTCGATCTCGACGGGCGCCACATCGGCCGGCGCCACGATCACCCGCAAGCCCATTTCGGTCATATCGAATAGCTGTTCGGCGAAATCGTAAGGCATCCGAACGCAGCCATGAGAGGCCGGATAACCAGGCAGATGGCCGCCGTGCAGCGCAATGCCCGACCAGGTCAGGCGCTGCATGTGGGGCATCGAGGCATCGTCGTACAGGTTGGAGTGGTGATCGGCGTCCTTTTCGATGACGCTGAAGATCCCGGCGGGCGTCTCGCGTCCATTTTGGCCGCTCGACACCGGCGCCCGGAGGATCCAGCCCTTAGCGTCGTAGACGGTGATCCGCTGGCTCTGCAGCGAAACAACCGCCATGATCGGCTGGCCCACGGGGCGCGACTCAATGGACTCGATCGCACGTTCGCCGCGGCGCCCCGCGGCATCCGCATGACTTACCGCCGCGGTCAGCCCGACCAGAACCGCAATGGCAAGATGGACCGACCGCAGCCTCGCCGGTTGGCGTTTCGAATTCACAGAACAAGACCTCATTGATCGGGGTGACGCTACCTTGCACTTTAGAAGATTCAAGGCCATCCGGTCTAGCCTGCCAAAACGAAACTTCAGGAATGCTCGTCATCCTTGCAAGCAACCGCGGGCATTAGCCGTGTTTGAGACCCGCGTCTCCAAAACCTCCGGAGCCTGCGGCCGCTGCATGAGTTGCTCGGGGCCGAGATCCGGCTGCTACAATCCGCCTGCCGCTCTGCCCAGGCGGATTGATATGAATCAATTAGAATGCCGGCCTGGCGGATGATCTTGGCGAAACGATAAAATTGCCGATTGGAGGGCAAGACCTCGCGAAGCGTAATCTAACTGACATACTGGCATTCCGTCTGATTTATCGGAACCGGAAAAACACGGGGAGGTTCGGCGAAATATTCAATGCTCAACGCAATCATGTCCGATATTCACGGCAACAGGCAGGCATTTGAAGCCTGTATTCAGCATGCCGAGGCCCACAACGTCGGACGCTATATTTTCCTCGGTGACTACGTCGGTTACGGCGCAGACCCCGAATGGGTCGTGAGGAAAGTCAGATCCTACGTCGACAACGGCGCCCTCGCTGTTGTCGGCAATCATGACCGCGCCATTTTCGATCCTTCGATTTCAATGAACAGAAATGCGGAACTTGCGATCGAATGGACCAGGACCGAACTTAGCAATGAATCATCCAGATTTCTCGAGCTGCTGCCCATGACGGAGGAGGAAGCCGGGCGACTTTATGTGCACGGCAACGCCTCCGCCCCTTCGCGGTTTCACTATGTGCTCGACACGGAGACGGCTCGCCAGAGCCTGCATTCGACCCATGCGCAGCTCACCTTCTGCGGTCACGTTCACACGCCCGCGATCTATTCGCTGTCGACCACCGAGAAACTCACTTCATTCCAGCCCGTGCCGGGCGTGGCAATCCCGCTTCTAAAGCAACGCCGATGGCTGGTCGTTGTCGGATCCGTCGGACAGCCGCGCGATGGCCATTCGGCCGCGGCTTATTGCACCTTTGACGATCAAACATGGGAAATTACCTTTCACCGCGTTCCCTACGACGTCGAAACCGCCGCTGCAGGAATTCGAGCTGCCGGGCTTCCGCACCATCTCGCCGATCGCTTGTTTCGGGGGCGATGAGAATGGCCAAGCCGCGGCTTACCTCGGGGTCGATCATCGACGGATTTGTCATCGGTGAGGTGATCCACACCGGGGGCATGGCAATGCTCTGGAGCGTGACCCGTCCCGACATAGACGTTCCCCTGGTCATGAAGGTGCCACTCCTGTTTGAAGGCGAAGATCCAAGTGCGATCGTCGGCTTCGAAATGGAGCAAATGATCCTGCCGCGCCTGTCGGGCCCCCATGTACCGAAATTCTTTGCTGAAGGCGATTTCAGCGTTCAGCCCTACATTGTCATGGAGTATGTAACCGGCCGGACTCTGAAGCCGCTGCTGGCGCAACTTCCGCGAAGCTATCAGGAAACCATCGAGATTGCCGCGCGCGTCGCGACCGCCATAGACGACATTCATCGCCAAAACGTCATCCATCTCGACATCAAGCCGTCAAACATTCTGGTGCGACCAGAGGGAGAAATTGTACTCATCGATTTCGGTCTCGCTCACCACAACCAGTTGCCGGACCTTATGGAAGAGGAGTTTCGTCTCCCCTACGGAACCGCGCCGTATATGGCGCCTGAGCAGGTTCTCGGCATACGGCGAGACCCGCGAAGCGACATTTTTGCGCTCGGCGTTTTGATCTATTTTCTCTCAACCGGCAGCCGCCCCTTTGGCGAATCCCAGTCGCTTGCCGGCCTTAAGCGACGTTTGTGGAAGGAGCCCTCACCGCCTCGGGCCATCAGGCCCGACTATCCACCTGAATTGCAGGAAATCGTCCTGCATTGCCTCGAAGTGAATCCGGCGGAACGCTACCCGACCGCGGCGCAGGTTGGCTTCGATTTGCAAAATCCAGGCCTGGTAAAATTGACCGAACGCGCCGCGAGGTCCAGGCCGAGCTCGTTCTGGACCTCACTCAAACGAAAATTCAATCAGAACAATATCGATTTGTTGCGTCGAAATGCCATGACTGCACAGATCGCAACAGCTCCGATCATCATGGTGGCGATTGATCTGGCGGATAGAGCCGACACGTTGTCCGAGGCCCTGCGGTCGCAGGTTAACCGGTTTCTAGAGACTGCTCCGGACGCCAGAATTGCCTGCGTCCATGTGCTTAAGCAAAATCGGCTGACCATCGACCGCACGCTCGATGAAGGCGGCCACAACAAACATGCCAGCCGGCTGGCCGGCCTGAAGGATTGGGCCGAACCGTTGCGACAGCACGATCGTCAAATAACTTATCACGTGCTTGAAGCCGTCGACGCGGCCGATGCCATTCTGGATTTTGCCGACGTCAGTCACGTCGACCATATCATTATGGGCGCGCGGACCAACTCCAGGCAGCGCCGATTTCTGGGTAGCGTATCAGCCGTCGTTGCTTCGCGCGCGCCGTGCACGGTGACAGTTGTACGTCCGCGAGCATCGGTGTCCTTGCGCGTAACGAATGCGGATTCGAGCGTCTTACCCGGCACCGACTAGATGACGCGCGTCTCGCACCGGCGCTGCTGCTCGCGAAACCATGCCGACGCTGTCGTTTTGGCGGCGACGCCTAGGTCATATTGGCCGCGATCGCCCGCATCCGCGCGGCGGTCAGATCGTCGGCCGGAAAGAACGTCTCCAGCGCCAGTTCCGACAGCGTGATGTCGACCGGTGTGCCGAAAATCATGGTGGTGGAAAAGAAACTCAGCACTTCGCCATTGAGCCGCATCTTGAACGGGATCGCGACATTGTCAGGCGACAGCGGCGCCGAACGCGCCGGAATCGGATAGGCCTTGAGCTCGTGATAGAGTTTTATCAATTCGGGATCGGCGGTCGCTTCGCACTGCCGGTGCAGCCGCTCCAGGAGATGGCTGCACCATTCGGCGAGGTTGACGGTGCGCGCCGCCAGCGCCTCGGGATGAAAAGCCAGCCGCAGGATATTGAAAGGCTGGCCGAGCAGACGCGCCGGCACGCCTTCCAATAACGGCATCACCATGCGGTTTGCCGAAACCAGATTCCAGTGCCGATCATAGGCCAGCGCCGGATTGGGCTCATGCGCTTTCAGCACGAGATCGATCGCGGCCCGCGCGGATTTCAGAGCGGGATCGTCCAGCGAACGCTGCGGAAAGGCCGGCGCAAACCCGGCCGCGACCAAGAGCACGTTGCGCTCGCGCAGCGGCACCGCGAGCCGCTCGGCCAGCTTCAACACCATGTCGCGCGACGGCGCGGCACGGCCGGTTTCGACAAAGCTCAGATGACGCGCAGAGATTTCGGCATCGCCGGCGAGATCAAGCTGACTGAGATGGCGACGCTGCCGCCATTCGCGCAAGTGATCGCCGACATGGACGGGCTGGGTTCGTTCGGCGCGTGCCGCGGCAGAGGATGTGCTCATGGCCGAAAACCTACCATGCGAACTTCACGCGTTCCATTACCTCTTAGGTAAGGAAAACGCTCGACCGGCGGTTTTGGGGCCGGCGAGAGTCGAAAAGGCCCCCGCACTTCGCAGGGGCCCTTCGACCGCGTCCATCCTGGCGTGCGACTACCTGGTAGCTTGACCAACCTGGTTGGTGGCTCGCTAACCGGAGCGTGACTGGTAAAGTGCGCCGTCGAGACATTGCCTTCCGGCGATCTTCCTAGCCCCCGTTGTACAATCGTCCCTGGTTGGTCGTAACGCCCAGGCGGCTTATTCCATGACCGTTGAAGCGATTTGTTTCGGTATTGCGAGCCGAGTAGCGATGGTGGCTGGCCGGGATGCTGTTCATCGATGAACGGAACGCGGGGCTCATGTAGGAATTGCCGCTGCTCTGCGCCATCGCGAACGGGCCGGACAGCACTAAGACCGTAGCCAGCGTGATGATCGAAACTTTCATAGTCATTTCTCCTTTTTCTTGTTGCTGAACGATTCAAATTTCTCGTTGTTCAACGCTTGAAACTCATCGTTGCTGAACGATTCAAATCACGCAGCAAGGTTATGTTCCGTGGCTGGCGCTTCAAGGAATCGAGAGAAGCGCTAAATTTTTTTTTAGTATTTGCCGTCGTCCCGGGGAATTTTTTCAACGTCGATTTAACTAACAAATCCAAGGCACAGACAGCGTTCTCATCGACCAGGCCGGGTTCACGTTACCTGTGACGTAATCGAATTGCGTATCGGAGCGGCTCATCTTCACATCACAGGAGATGACCATGAGCACGCCTACCCGACCCAACTCGATCGCAGCCGGCCTGATTCCGTGGATGCTCAATCTGACAACCCGGCTCGTGGCGCGCATCCTCAACATGCCGGAGCCGCTGGTGCACAACACCGGCGTCTTCGTGTTCGTGCATGTGCAGGCGGTCGAGACCAGCGTCGGCAGGCGCCTGCTGCGTCAGCTCCGGTCGTGGCGCCGATCGGCGTCCCGACTTATCGCCCGTCTACCCTCACCTCAAGGAGATCTGTCATGATCCATGCATCCCTGCTTCTACGCCGCGCCTTTCTGCTCGATACCATCACCAGCGGCATGATGGCCGTGTTGCTGACCTTCGGCGCCGGCGAACTGGCACCGCTGCTCAATCTGCCGGAAGAATTGCTGCGCGAGACCGGCCTGGTTCTGATCGCCTATACGGCGCTGGTCGGCTGGCTCGCCACGCGGCAATCGATGCCGAAGGCGCTGGTGATGATCGTGATCGCTATCAATGCGGCTTGGACGGTCGCCAGCATCGCGCTGTTGTTCTCCAGCGCCGTGACGCCGAACCTGCTGGGCCAGGTCTTTATCGCAGGACAGGCCATCGTGCCCGGCGCGCTCGCCGAGCTGCAATATATCGGATTGCGCAGAAGCAGCGATGCGTTGGCCGCCTAAGCCGAGGCTTGCTGGTCCGGACCAAGAGCCGTCGCGAAAGTGCCAGGTTCCATGGAGGTTTCAGGCTTCATGGGAGTTCTGGACTTTGCGGCGGCCGATTTCTTGTAGGCCACTTTCGGTTGGCCATTGCCATTCAAGTGTTGGCCGTTCAGGTGTTTGCCGTTCAAGAGCTTGCCGTTCAGAAGCTTGTCGTTCGAATGGCCATTCTGCCTTGCTTGAACCTTTTCCTGCAGCTTTCTTTCCTGCAGCTTTTGCTGCCGCTTCTCCCTGGCCTTCGCCGCCAGCTTCTCGGCCTTTTTCAAGGCCTTCCTCTCTTCCTTGGCCTTCAGGCGCAGCCGTTCCGCCCTCGCCTCGGCGCGCTTCTTCTTGCGTTTCTTTTCGCAGGCGTCGCATTTGCAGCCGATCGGCTTCAGATACGCCTTGAAGTAGTCGGTGCCGTAATCGTAGTTGATCTCTTCGCCCGGCTCGATCTTCTTGATGGCGCGGATCACGACCTTGCGCTTGCGCGGGTTGACGTCGGATTCGGCGTTCGGCTTGCAGGCGTGATTGATATAGCGCGCGATGTTCTTGCGCACCGAGCCGTCGATGGTCCAGCGGCCGTTGAGTTCGAACAGGTATTTGTTCTCGACCGCGTCGTCCTTCTTCTTCCGGCAATCCAGCAGCGGCCCAAAATAACGGACTATTTTGGCGCCCTTCTTGATCGGTTTGGTGGCGAAGAGGCCAAGCCCGGTGCGGGAACGGCCGACACGATAGGGTTTATTCGACGAAATGGCAGGCATGATCGATGAGAACTGACACTGGTGAAGGCGACGGATCGCGAAGCCGCAATTCTAAAACGATTCCGCCGAAATGTCAGGTGTTTCGCGCATCTGCCGCGAACCTTCCCCAGATTGCGTCGATCGGACCGACATGACGGCTTTCTCGCGCGCGCATCGCCGCCGCAACAACAGGCACTGACTAGTCCTTATTTGACGCGTTTTCTTCACGCGAACCGGCTTCCACCCCGCATCAAGTGCGGGGCAGGCTTTCGCTCGAAAACGCTCTACGGCTCCTGCGGCCGGCCGACGGTCATCTTGAGCATGGCGTCCAGCAGGGTTTCGACGTCGGTGCCCTTCGGGCTGCGGCGAAGCACGTCGGAGAGCCGGTCATCGAGCAGCAGCATGGTGAAACCGTGGAGCAGCGACCACGACCGCACGACCGCGGCGGCCTGATCGAGCGACAAGGCCTGTTCGGAAATCTGCTCGTGCCGGCTGGCGCCGATCGCGCCGGCCAGCCCTGCGAACGAGGCATTGGCGGCCTCATGCAGCGACGGCCGCTTCATGTCGAGACGTTCGGCGCGGAACATCAGCCCGTACATGCCGGGATGCGCCTGCGCAAAGGCGACATAGGCCTTGGCCCGGGCCGTCGCCTTCTCCGTCAGCGAGGTGCCGGCCGCGGCGGCAGCCGTCATCGCGGCGCTGAATTGCCGGTAGCCGACTGCGGCGAGTTCGCTGACGAGGCCGGTCAGGTCGCCGAAATGATGGGTCGGTGCGGCGTGCGAGACACCGGCCTCGCGCGCCACCGCGCGCAGCGTCAGTCCCGCCAGCCCGTCGCGCTCGAGCACCCGTTCGGCCGCCTCGAGCAACGCGCCGTGCAACGCGCCGTGATGGTACGGCGCGGCTTCCCCTGCTGCGGCGGGGGTGCGCGATGCGCTTCGTTTCCGCGCTGTCCGCGCCGGCGCAACATTATTGTTGGCAGCGGAGCGGGTGCGAGCTCGGGTGGGTTTTCGTGTCATCCTGGTGTTATAGATCGCGATTTTTACACTGTAAAGATTTCGCTTGACGATCGCCGTAGCCGGCGCTATCGCTATCTTTACGATGTAAAGATAAGCCGAGGGAGCAACTGATGCAGCAGCAAGCGACGACCCAGCCGGCGCGCACCAATCTGGCGCCGATACCGATGGAATGCGACGCCCCGTTTCTGAAAGTGGTCGGTGAACTGCCGCGCGAGCTCAACGGCACGCTCTATCGCAACGGCCCCAATCCGCAATTCGAGGCGCCCGGCGCGCACTGGTTTGTCGGCGACGGCATGCTGCACGCCTTCCATCTCGAAAACGGCCGCGCCAGCTACCGCAACCGCTGGGTCCGCACCCCGAAATGGCAGGCCGAACACGACGCCGGCCGCGCGCTGTTCGGCGGCTTCGGCCGAAAATTGCCCGATGCGCCCGCCTCGATCCCGCAGGATGGCGGCGTCGCCAATACCAACATCATTTTTCACGGCGGACGCCTGCTGGCGCTGGAGGAAGGCCACCTGCCGACCGAGATCGAGCCCGGCACGCTGAACCGGCGCGGCTATTGCGACTATGACGGCAGCATCGCCGGACCGTTCACTGCGCATCCCAAGATCGATCCGGTCAGCGGCGAGATGGTGTTCTTCGGCTACAATGCCGCCGGACCGTTGACGCCCGCGCTGTCTTTCGGATCCGTCAATGCATCCGGCGTGGTGACGCGGTTCGACCGCTTCGAGGCGCCCTATGCCAGCATGGTGCACGACTTCATCGTTACCGAACATCATCTGTTGTTTCCGATCCTGCCCATCACCGGCAGCATGGAGCGCGCGATGCGCGGCCGGATGCCTTACGCCTGGGAGCCGGAAAAGGGCGCCTATGTCGGCGTCATGAAGCGCGATGGCGCGGCCAAGGACATCGTCTGGTTTCGTGCCGAGAGCTGTTACGTCTTCCATGTCATGAATGCCTGGGAAGAAGGCGACCGCATTGTCGCCGACGTCATGCAGTTCGAGGAAGCCCCCCTGTTCAACCATCCCGACGGCTCACCGACCGACCCCAAGAAGTCGCGCGCCCGGCTGTGCCGCTGGACCTTCGATCTGTCAGGCAATACCGACCGTTTCACGCAAACCTATCTCGACGATATCACCGGCGAATTTCCGCGGATCGACGATCGCCGCGCCGGGCTCGCCAATCGCCATGGCTGGTATGCCTGCGCCAACCCCGGCCTGCCGATGTTCGGCGCGCTGTCGGGCGTGGTGCATGTCGACGGCAAGGGATCGCGGCTTGGCCAGTATCTGCTGCCCGCCGGCGACACCATCTCCGAACCGGTGTTCGTCGCCCGCGGTGACGATGCCGCCGAAGGCGACGGCTGGCTGCTGGCGGCGGTCTGGCGCGCCGCCGAGAACCGCAGCGATCTGGCGGTGTTCAACGCCACCGATGTCGAAGCCGGCCCCGTGGCGCTGGTGCAACTGGGGCATCGGGTGCCTGACGGCTTTCACGGCAACTGGGTTGCGGCTGCGTAGGCCGAAGCGACTTGGCGGGCGTGCGAGCCTATTGGATGGGGTGACAACTCTACCGTCGTCATGCCGGGATGCGCCCATTGGCGCAGGCCCGGAATCCATACGCACTGCAGGGGTTATGGATTCCGGGCTCGCGCTTTGCGCGCCCCGGAATGACGATAGATTGTGCATTTCCCCTCCTCACCTTATTTTGACACTGTAAAGATTTAAC
>Ga0209006_10001282_pt1 | contig 22793 bp, 18 predicted proteins | sample JacPin_JW_Ref_O2_FD_188567 | JGI IMG/M metagenome (GOLD analysis project Ga0209006, IMG submission 188567) | Forest soil microbial communities from Algoma, Ontario, Canada - Jack Pine, Ontario site 1_JW_Ref_O2 (SPAdes) (version 2) | ecosystem: Environmental > Terrestrial > Soil > Boreal... | reverse complement strand
GGTTCGGCCTGGAGGCAGCGCGACTACGATTTTTTCACCAGTGACCAGTTCCGGGAGATTCTGGCTCAACAGAAAATTAAGCTGATCACTTGGCGGGAACTGGCCCGCGCTGTCGAAGCAAAATAATCTCTTCCAGCGGGAACTTCAGTTGTCATTGACAACAAAACTCGGGAGCGTTATTGTGCGATTACACCGGAAAGGAGGTGGTCGAATGACAAGTTCTGAATGTGGCAGTAGTTGTGGGAGTCTAAGACCAGGTGAGGTGGCTGAGACTTAGGGCTGGTTGCTCTAAGCGGGGCTTGGGACGCAGCGCGCATGCGCGACGCGCCGAAGCTACAGCCCGCACACTAACCGGTGAATGAGGATTGGCGTTCGCCTGACTCAGGTCGGTCAGGGGCGTCGATCGGGTACACCCCGGAGTTGCCGTGAGAGGCCACGTAGAGTGACCACCTCTTGGTCAATCCCAAACAGTCCGCCGGACGGGGCTTGAGTCTTCAATGGCTTAAGCCCCGTTTCTTATTTGTTATCACTGGCTTCCCGAGATTCGATTTTTCACTACCATCGAATTTTACCAACATTACCTCACAGCCGACACATCCGTCCGCTTCATGCCGAAGGGGGCGACGATCACCGGGTGGGTGAAGGACTCCGATACAGGTAAGACAATCCCTGCGCACCTAAGCCTCGCTCCGATGGCCGAATGTGGGTGGTCAACCACAGGGACAAGTGGTCAATTTAAGTTTCGTCTTCTAGTCCCGCCCGACACGCCGATCAAGTTCGGGGCATGCGCCGAACGCTTCCAACCTTGGCTCTATACTGATCCCTCAAGTCCTTCTCGGCCTCTTGCCCTCGAACTGCATCCCGGCTCGGAGTTTGAGATTGAGATTCGACTCGAACGAAATCGGGAAAACAGGCAAACTTTTTGCTCGGCAGGCACGTACTAGCCATTTCCGTTTCGGGACGATTGACGTAACAGTGCGCCGCGTAAGGCGCTGGACTTCGGCGGCGGGCAAAACGTGAAATTGACTGTTCACAGCAGTTATGAGCGATCAATCCTTGGATACTCGAAAGCACTGCGCTTTAGCGTCCCAATAGATTTGGTCTTTGTGCAGATTCCAAGCGCGCTGCCATGCCTGCCTTATCGATATCCTTCCGTGCTTGTGGAGATATTCGGTCCAGCACGCTTGTGCCGCCCTGTTGCATCCCTTCTGGACAGTTGACCAATTCGGCACGCCGGGCATCCCGAATGAGTGTGGGTCGGCGACGGTAAAGAGATCATTGAGAACAACAAAGGCAACGTCGCCGGAACGAGTGCCGCTCCAGTAATCAGCGATTTGGTTCTTCGCTATTGTCGTCTCGGTCAGTTGTGAAATTAGGATGGGAATCCCATCCCTGCCATCGGCAAGGATTTGCTGCATCACCTGCCCCGAGCAGTCTTGAACACGGCCTTTGGCCATGCAGCCGTTGTCAAACTCGCCGAGCAGGTAATTTGCGCGTTTGGCTTGCGTGTATGCGGATTGGATCATAAGGCATGAAACAAATAAGGCGAGGGCCGTCTTAGGAATAACCTTCCAATTTGACATGCCAAGATGCTATACCCGCCAAAGGCGGCCAACCCAGCGATAAACTGGCGATCCCGGCAAGGAACAGCCATCGCTGGCTGCCACCCGCACGGACCCGGGAAGGTTGCGATGCTAGAAGCTGGATGGAGTGACCTATCCGTCGAAAAAGCACAGTTTTTTTTGGGATTTCCCTGTGAGCAGCAGGGGCAATTCAGTCCCGTTGGTGAACCCAGAAGTACGACTCCTCAAAGTACGTGGGCTTCCACAGCGTTGCAGAGTTCTTCGCCCTCTGCAAAAAGAACAGAATCCGTGTAGCAGGGTTGATTGGCTCAATTTCAGGAGAACCGTATTGTTGGACAACTGAGAGTTTGAAGTCGCCGAGATCAATTGAGTAGCCTGCGTGCAAATCGCCAAGAAACACGTCTTCGATCCTGAAGATTCCCGGCTTTCCGCTGAGCGAAGGACCCGCAATGACCACCAGTTCTGCGTCTAAAACACCGTTGACCGGGTCCTTGTTCGGAACAATTCTGGCGAATGCGCTGAGCGCAACGAAACTTAAGAATAATGCGCGATGAGTCGCATCATCCAGCCTCCTGAGTCCTCTCCCCCTTGTTGCAAATGCGCGTCACCCAGAATCTTGCACTTCCACACTGACATGTCAATTGGCGTAACAGTGCGCCGAAAAAGGCGCTGGACTTCAGGGGGGATGACGATGAAAAGAGTGAATTCATGTTCCAGAATTCGTGGGGTAAGGTATTCTGATGATATGGATCATCTAGGGGTTCTTCGGGAGAAGATTGGGCGTCTCCGAGCGGAGATCGCTGACATACAAGCGTTGAACGAGCAGTTCCGACGTGACGGCGGGAATGGAGCAGATGTTCAAGTCGCTCACGGACAGAGGAATGAACGGCTACAAGCAATCCAGAGCGAGCTTGTGCAACTCGCAGACCTTGGCCGCAAAGTTGTTTCTACAGAACAAATGAAGGAAAAGCACCGCTCCCGGTTGCATCCCGTCACGCAGAAACAGGCTTCGTAGCGGACTCCAAAATCCATCTTCCGCTGACGCAATAGCTGCCGCTCCCTTCATCCGGACGAGTCGGAATCAGCAGCTTTCAACTCTGCATCGTCGTCCCGGTGGCCCAATTGGCCGTTCATGCTGGTATTGCCACCCTGATTATTCTGGTCTTGCTCCACAGCGCCCTTGCCTTGGTCTTGATCCCTCGATTTGTCGATAGGAGTGATCTCCGCTCGCTTCATCATGCCTCCCTCTCAGCGGCAAAACCTCACTCTAGTCTCGAAGTCGCCTTTGAGAATGGTCACTTTCGCACAAGTCTTGAACTGCAACACTTCCATCCGCGGATCCCGGTCGGTGAAACAGTGCGCCGCAAAAGGCGATGAACTCCAGCGTGTGCAACTCCCGCCCGGATACTGGTTCGCTCAACCTGATGGCAATCGAGTCAGCCGTTTCTCAATCACGACAAAGCACCGTTTTCTGGGGATTTCCCTGCGACCAGCCGGGCGGCACCAGTTCCTTGACGGGGGGTGAGCGTAAAAGCCTTGATTGCAGCAGTTACCGTCGTAAGCCGTTAGTTCGCCGCCGAAATGCTCTAATTGCCAGCAGGAACCTTCGAGTGCTCAATGTCACTGTGCCCAGACTGCGGATGTGATCTCCCCGACTCTCAAACGCTCTGCACAGGGTGCTATGACGTGAGATACGCCGAAGTGGGCCTCCCAATAAGGTCGAAATCCTTTCGAGAAAGGCTCACGCGGTTCAACGTACTCCTCTTTCTGGGTACGTTTGCCTTTGGCTTTCTCGAGTTCCGATTCAACACTTACGACTACTTCCCGTTCAACCTCCTCTTGCGCTATCGCTATCATCTGATGCCAACGAAAACCGCCGCCGTGACTGCGTTCGTGCTTGCATCAATTGCCTTCTACGTGGAGAGTAGCAGGCGAAAATGACTTGCCGGAAGGTTGAAGACCGCTGCCAAGCCGCACAAGGGCGTAACAGTGCGCCGAAAAAAGCTGGACTCCAGCGGGGTGCAACTCCCGCCCGAGAACTGGTTCCCTCCATCCGATGGCAATCGAATTCGGTTGCTTCTCGGAAACGAAAAAGCAAAGTTTTCTAGGGATTTCGCTCCGAGCATAGGGGCAGCGCCAGTTCCGCCTGAGGGGTTTGAGCGCTTGACCGCCCCTCTTCGACACTTACCGAAAGGAACGCACGCAAGTCAGTGGAAACCTCAACCGGGCGGCGCTATCATGGCCCACCGTGACAGTGAAGAATTTGCAGACTGGTGCATTGACTGGCAGATCAGAACGCAGTGACGCCTATGCAGGTGCCTGAAAGTCGCCACCAAGTTCTGCTCTCCGAAAGAGCAATTCAGCTTGTCGAGGCGTGGATGGCGGTTGACGAACGGAAGCACATTGAACTTGTCAATACAACTGCGTCACAGAAGTAAACATCGAGCAATTTGAAACCTCAAAGAGGGTTCCTGCGACCGTGGCCGCCATCGCCGATTCGATCCGGTGAGCTGAGGAAATTTTGGCCGAGATTGATCGGCGTTGACCGGAGAAACCTGCGCAGCAGCCGAAGTAAGCCCACGAACCGACAAGCTGATCGCGGCGTCGGTGCAGTGCGCCGAGCTACGGAGGTATCGAAATTCCGGCAGTCGATAGCACGTCCAGAAGTTCCATTTTGTAGGGGTGGCCATCCGGTGCTATCTCACCTGTGATACGTACCGTATTAAACGCCCGGTCAATTAGGGCCTCCCAGTGGAGTTGTGGCTGACCCTTTTGAGGAGGAGGTGTGAAGAGAGAGGTGCTCGGAACGAACACGTTGGCTTGACTATGCCCAGTGTCAGAGTCGTATTCAGCGTCTATCTTGAGCCACCTGTCGTGGCGGCGAGTAAAAAAGGAATCGAAATCTCTGGTGCCGCTATTTCGGTCCGACCATGTCATGCCTTTTAGTGACATGAGCATGATGAAACAATCCCGTGCAGACAGCGCACAAATGTCGTAATGCCCTTGCTCATGGTCTAATAAGAACTGTTGTTGCTGGGGGATCGCCTGGTTGATCTCCGGGCGCACCCAGCTAGCTCTTGCATCGAAGACAACCGTGACCGTCACCTGATCGACAAGCTGGAAACCACCGCTGCCCTGCACGAAGCTGGGCCGGCTGACGGTGAAGTTCATATTGGTCGCGGCGGCAAACGGGGAGTTTGGGGGCCTCACCGCGCCTTGGTAGTCCTGCCAGGCAAGTTGTCTGCGCAAATTCAAAAGTTGCGATGGCATAGCTGCTCTCCTGCCAACCGACAATGTATACGCATCCCCGCCTACAGGCAATTTCCCAGCTACGTTTTTTGATATGCGGTTGCATCTCCGGCGACGCGTGATTCCGCCTGATATTATTTCGCCGAAGTCCCAAATGACAAACCTATCAGGGGTGGTCCAGCGGTTGGAGGCGGAATGACCTTTCACGGCGCACTGTTTCGCCAACGACCGAGATGAACAAACAGAGGTAAAAAGTTTCTGCACGTCTTCGTCCGTGGGTTCAGAAACGTCCTCAATGACGCAAGTCACATCCGGATTAACGGATCGCAAGTGCCGAGCGACCAAACGCCTGTGGATTCAACGGGGGTCGTAGGTGACCACCTCTTGGTCAATCCCAAACCGTCCGCCGGACGGCCCGCAGGTCGAACAACTTGGGGGTTGTTTTTTGTTTGCAGCTAAAGATTGAAGATGGGGCAGATGAAAAACTTATTGGCCCAGCCAATACCGATTGAACCCCGCGTAGTCTGACGGCAAGTTTGCCAGGATGGTTCTTCGCAGTTCCAGCATGTCCAAAGAGCCTTGCTTCTGATACAGGACCTTTCCGTCGGGAGCAATCAGGACCGTGTAGGGCACGGCGGACTCCCAGGTGGGATCGAAGGCGGCCTGCAGCGCGGCGGTATCATCGGAAGCGAACAGCAGATTGCGGCTTGTGGCATGCATCTTCTCGAGTACATGCATGACAGAGGGTTTTTCGTCCGGCATGTTGGCGGCTACTGTCACCAATGCCAGATCGCGCACATCGTACATTCGGAACGTGTCCTCGAAATCGGGAAACTCATGCACACAGGAGCCACACCAGGTGGCCCAAAAACTTACCAGTAACATTTTGTGGGTGGGATTCGTGCGCAATGTTTTTAAGTCTGCGGCTGAAACCATCTCCAGTTGCACGGGTTGCGACTCGATTTTGCGAAGAGCTTCCAGACGCGAGGCCTGCTTCTCCTTCCATTTGGTCGAGCAACCGAAGACTCCGGTGTGCTTCACGGCTACTTCGCGATGCGCGAGGAGCGCATCGATGGCATCGCGCGCCTCAGTGGTCTTGACCAATTCGGTGCGATAGCTGTTGTCCATGTGGCCTTCGTAGCGGAGACGGCGATCTTGATCGAAAACAAAAACGTGCGGCGTGGCCTGCGGGCCGTAGGCTTCGGTTACCGACTGCGTCTCGCCATCGTACAGATACGGGTAGGCCAGATGCTTGTACTGGACGCGGATCTTCATCTCTTCGAGACTGTCGCTGATGTCGGAGGAATCCAGTTCATCGATCCTGATAGCGGTTGGATCATTCGGTTGAATGGCAACCACAGCGACACCGCGATCCTTGTAATCCGCCGCGAGTTGGGCGATGCGGGTCTCATACATTTGCGCGATGGGACAATGATTGCAGGTGAATACCACTACGAGGACCGCGCTGGAGGAGTAGTCCGCGAGCTTATGAATGGCTCCATCGACGCCCGGAAGCTCGAAGTTTGGCGCGGGCGAACCGAGCGCGAGGATGGGATGCGCCTGCTGGGCTGAGGCAGTGAGAGCAAGGATCAGAAGCGCGAAAACTCTCCACATGATTGTATCTCTCCTACCGAGACAGCTCTGCTGGCGTTGAATCCAACTGCATCATACAACGGGCAATTCCAGAGCCACAATTTCATCTTGCGCAAGATGCTTGTGCTGAGACGACGCGCCCAGCACGGTTTGCCCTGGCCAGCAAAAACCCTGCGAAATGGCTAGCTCGTTTCTAATGAGGGAACTATGATGCTCCGCTATGGCGAGGATTGATCCCGAACAGGAGCGGCAGCGGCTCGTCGACTTCTACGCCTTGCAGATGGACGGCGAGCTGGAAAAAGTCGCGAGTCAGGCGTACGCACTGACCGATCTTGCGCGCGAGGCCTTGCGAGTTGAGCTTGTGCGGAGAGGCTTGACCGCTGAGTTGGTCGAGACCGCGCCTCGCGTTACTAAGAATGTTGCCGCCGGGAAACCGTGGCCGGTCATGCCGGGCGATCCGCCTCCGCCCATTCCTCCACGAACCGAAGAGGCGATTGATGGTGAGGGAGAACTCCGGGAGTTGGTGACGATCCGCAAGTTCCGCGATCTGCCGGAAGCGCTGCTGGCGAAAGGGAGTCTTGAGTCGGCAGGCATCGAAGCTTTGCTTGTGGATGACAACGTGATTCGCCTGGACTGGTTCTGGTCGAATCTGATGGGCGGGATCAAGCTGCAGGTGGTTCAGAAAGACGCTGTGGCTGCGAACGGAATTCTCGACCAGCCGATCCCAGAAGGCTTCGATGTTGCGGGGGTGGGGGAATATCGGCAACCGCGTTGTCCGAGGTGCCAGTCCCTCGATGTGAGTTTTCAGGAATTAGATGAGCCGGTCGCCTACCTGAGCGCATATTTCGGAGTGCCTATTCCGTGGAAGCGCCGCGCCTGGCGTTGCCACATGTGTAAGGCGGAGTGGGACGAAAGCGAGGATCAAGGTGCGGGCGAGGATCAAACGGGCGGGGATCAAACAGGAGAGAGCCGGCGGGACTGAAGCCCAAAGCCTGGCATCACGGCCAACATGGTGTTCGGGATTGTAGCCAGATCGCAGTGGGAATCCTGTCTCGAATGCTTCCACTCAACTCGGCACGGCGCGTTCGAAGCCTTTGTGAACCACTTCCAAAGTATCTTCGGCCAGATTCAGGGCAGGGAGTTCTTCGCGGGTAAACCAGCGGACTGCGGCGGCGTCGTCTGCGGCCTGGAGTTCTCCACTGACGCGGCGACAGAGAAAATCAACCAGCACGTAGTGGTACTGCACGCGGCCGCCGGGGTCGCGCAAGACGCGGTCGTAGACGCCCAGCAGCTGGCCGGGTTCGACGGTGAGTCCGGTTTCTTCGCGGGCCTCGCGGACGGCTGCCTCGCGGACCAGCTCGCCGACTTCCAGCACGCCTCCGGGGATCGACCACTGGGCCTGCAGCGGAGGGTGAGCGCGCTTTACGAGAACCACGCGGGAGTTTTCGATGATGATGGCGCCGACGCCGACCAGCGGCTGCTCGGGATATTCGCGTTGCATGGTGCTGGCATTCTAAAGGGTATCTGGGGCTGATGTGACACTGCCGAGCTGCGCTCGGCTCGGACGGGCAAGAGTGCCCATCCCCACACCGGCCGTCCCGACACAGGCTACCCCACACAGGCCATTGCCTCTGCAGCTGTGTGGTTAAATGTAGCTGCCTATGGCGCTTGAGGAATACAAACGAAAGCGGCGGTTTGAAGAGACGCCGGAGCCTCCGCCGAAAGTGGAGAGCAAGGCGGGGCATCGGTTTGTGGTGCAGAAGCACGCTGCCACGCGGCTGCATTACGACTTTCGCTTGGAGATGGAAGGCGTGCTGAAGTCGTGGGCGGTGCCCAAGGGACCGTCGCTCGATCCGGCGGACAAGCGGCTGGCCATGCAGGTGGAGGATCATCCGGTTTCGTATTTCGATTTCGAGGGCAATATTCCGGAAGGTAACTACGGCGCGGGAACCGTGATGGTATGGGATGTGGGCACGTGGCAGCCGCTTTCGCCGGTAGCGGTCAACGGGAAGTATGTGCCTGGGACGGAGGCCGAAGCCGCGACGATGCTGGCCAAAGGCGATTTGAAATTCCGCTTGCACGGCAAGCAACTGAATGGAGACTTCGCGCTGGTCAAGATGCGCGGACGGCGTCCCGGCAGCAAGGGAAACGAATGGCTGATGATCAAGAAGCACGATGAGTTTGTGGTCGAGGGATATGACATAGAGTCGGTCGACGAGTCGGCGCTCAGTGGACGCAGCCTGGCGGAGATTGCCGGCGATGCGGGCTCGGCGGAGTGGAAAAGTCGTCCGGCGGGGCGGGGAAGATTGAAAGCTGCTTGGCTGGCCGATGCAGTGGCTAAGCTGGATCAGAAAAAAAAACAAAAAAAGCTGACCACGGAGGACACAGAGGAACACAGGGGAAAGCAAGAGAAGAAAGGTAAGGCTGACACGGGCAAGGCTGCGGCGGTGCAGACGAAGGCGTCCGCAGCGAAAGCAAGAAAATCCTCCGTGCTCCCTGCGGTGAAAGAAGTGTCGGCCGCGACAGTAAAGCGGCCTATGCCGCTGACCATCCATCCCATGCTGGCGGAATCCGTCGACAAACCGTTTGACGGGGCGGAGTGGCTATTTGAAATCAAGTGGGACGGATACCGCGCGGTCGCGTTTATCAGCGGGGGCAAGGTGCGGCTGGTCTCGCGCAATCAGAACGATTTGACGGCGCGTTATCCCGAGTTGAAAGATCTGCCGAAATTCGTTCACGCGCGCGAAGCCATTCTCGATGGCGAAGTGGTGGCGCTCGATGAAGAAGGCCGCGCGTCGTTCAGCTTGATGCAGCAGCGCACCGGGTTTCGTCCCGGCGGACGCCGAGCCGCCGAGAAAGCTGACGTGCCCGTGCTCTACTACGCTTTCGATTTGCTCTATCTCGATGGTTACGATTGGCGGCGCGTTCCGCTCGAGGAGCGCAAGGCCAAGCTGGCGTCACTGCTCACCGCGGGCGATGCGGTGCGTTACTCCGATCATTATCCGGAGCAGGGAAAGGCCCTGTTTGATATGGCGCACAAGAAGGGGCTGGAAGGCATTCTGGCCAAGAAGCGGCAGAGTTTTTATGAAGAACGCCGCAGCCGCGAGTGGTTGAAGATCAAGATCAAACACCGGCAGGAGTGCGTGATCGGAGGGTTCACCGAACCGGAAGGAAGCCGCGCGCATTTCGGGTCGATTGTGCTGGGGCTGTATGACGGAAAAGGCCGGCTGATTCACGTGGGGCAGGCCGGAAGCGGATTCGATCAGAGATCGCTGGAGGAAGTCTGGGGTTTGCTGAAAAAGATCGAGACCAAGAAGAATCCGTTTTACGGTGAAGTCGAGGCGCTGCGGAAAGTGAGCTGGGTCAAGCCCGAACTGGTAGCCGAGATCGAGTATGCGGAATGGACCAAGGGAGCGGACGGTGGTTCGCCGAAGCTGCGGGCTCCGGTGTTTCTGGGCTTGAGGGATGATAAGGATCCGAAGGATTGCCTGCTGGAAGAAAAAAGCTAAGCGCGCAGCGGGGCGGCGATCCTGTTGACTGCGGTTGTAGGCGGAGGTGGACGTAGGTCCTTCACCGAGCCATCGGCCCGGTTCGGGACGACAAAGGGTTTTGGTTAGCCAAAGGCCAAAGCTGAGAGCCAGCTCACTACTTAACATCCTTCATGGCCAGCAGCGTCCCGTAATCGCGGCCGCCGGGTTCCACCGCTCGGGCCACCACGCCGACGAAAGCAGTTTTCAATTCGGGAAACTTCGCGACCAGGGCTTTGATCACAATCAGATTGCTTTGATAGGTGCGCGTGGTGTCGGAAATGTCGCTGGCCTGGTATTTCACGATCAGGTCCAGATCGTTGCCCACCGCTTCGGGAAAGACGATCGTCAGTTTGTAGGTTGCGCCTCCCGCGGCTAGGTCCACGATTCTTGCATCGGCTGGGAAATCCGCAGGTTGCAGGGGCTGGAACTCGTCGATGAGCTTGTCGGTGGCGGCGGTTTTCATGAACGACAAAGGAGAAATGAGAATCAGCGCCTGCTGGTAGTAGAGCCAGGCATTGTGCAACTGCCCCTTCGTCTTATAGTCGCGGGCGCGGCTGAGGAACCAGTCGGCGCCATGCCCTGCGGCCTGCACAGGCTTGATGTAGAGGCCGCCCAGTTTCCAGTCGTTGCCCTGCTGCTGCAAAATAAACGAAACGGTCGCTGGAGTCGCCGAGCTCGCGTCGAGAATGACCACGGCATACTTGCCGGGTGGAAGATTATCGAGATTGAAAACAGCGCTGTTCGCGGTTTGGCCATGTTGGTTGAACACGCCGCAGAGAAACTCCGCATGCGCGATGGAACTCGCCCCTTCTGCGTCCAGGAGAAACGGCGGACGCAAGGTTCCGTGCGCACCGGCAATCTCGGACTTGTGACTCGTTACCGCCGCTTCGACTCCACTAAAGTTGGAGACGATACTGGGGATCGCATTCTGGCGGAGACCTGCCAGATCTCCGCTGCCGGCCATATCAAAGTAGCGCTGCCCGGCGGAAGCGACGGCGGCGTGAGTGGCGGCGTCCATGTCATCCGCGGTTTTGCAGCTTTCCGCGTGCGCGACGATGATGGTGGTCGACAACACTAGAAATGCGCTCAATACCATGCGCCAGCCAGCAGTCAGGTGGGGGATAATACGATTCATCGAAGTCTGGCCTTTTGCTTTCACTGGGTTGGCGGTGTCGCAGGCCGCGCTGCGATTTGCACCCGCCCCTAAATTGTACGCCGCTGGGCATTTTAGATCGTGCGGGCTTGGCAGAGTCCAAAAGGCGAACCGCGGTGGTGCTCGGTCGCCGTTCCAACTTGCGAGCCATGTTGCGTCCTCATCTTGCGGGTCATCTTGCGGTTCCGTTTTCGGTTCCCTGCAAGGGATCGCACAGGTTGCGTTCTGTTATGCGGGACAGCAGGTTCTTCACATCCCGTGCCGGGAGCGGTGTAGAATTTTTGTAAGGCTGTGAGCGGGGCACGAACCAGGCTGGGAGGAGTGGTTATGCGCGCGCGACGAAGTTTTGCATCTCTGTGGATCGCCGGTATGGTCACCGGCGTTCTGTGCGCCGCGTGCTTTGGAGCAGTCGATCAAGCGAAGCCCGGTTCCCCTGCTACTTCCAAGAATCATCGAAAACCGGCCAAGAAGCCGCCCCTTCCGCCGCTGCCCTCGGGGCCGCGCGGGCCGGTGCCGCAAATCTCGCTGGATTCGATGCAAGCCGTCGCGCCTCACGTAACCTACCAGGATGGTCAACTCACGATCGTGGCTCCGAATTCGACTCTGGCCGACATTCTGCGGGCAGTCCGCAAGCTAACCGGCGCGGAAATGGACATCCCGGCCAATGCCACGGAACGCGTGGTGACAAATCTTGGGCCGGGTCCGGCACCCGGCGTGGTAGCAGAATTGCTCAACGGGTCGCACTTCAACTACGTGTTGCTGGGTGCGCCGTCTGACGCCAAAACTCTGACCCGCGTCGTGCTGGTGGCCAAGAGCGGTCCGGACACGCCCGCGCCCGGCCCCGGGGTGGTGGCGAATGCGGCATCGCCGCAGCAGGTGGTGGCGCAGGGCGCTACCGACGCGGCGGATGCGGACGCGGCCGATGACAGCGATGACAGCGCCGACCAGAACGCCGCGGAGCCGGCCGAACAACAACCACCTCCTGCCGGGGACGCGGCGGTCAAGACTCCGCAGCAAATGTTGCAGGAGATGCAGCAGCGCCAGCTGCAGCTGCAACAGCAGCAACAAGCCGGCGGAGCACCACAGCCCGGACAACCGCCCACTCCGGGATCGGGCATCACGCCCCAACGCGGGCCCCAGCAGCAACCTCCGCAGACGCCGCAACAGCCGCCCGATCAATAATTAGGATTGCCGTCGTCGAACCTACGGTTGTCGAGCTGGCTATCCGGGTTATTTAGGCGCAGCTCATTGCTTGAGCGTATTAGGGCGATCTAGGGCAGGTTGCCGGCCAGTTCTTTCCCTTCGACATTCCTGGCTTGCTGCAGCAGTTTCCAGTCGCGGGCAAAATCTCGTTCGGAGACCGTGGGTGTGGCCGTCTGGCGCAACTCGGCCTCCAGCCTGGCCTCGAGGAGTTCGCGCACGAGTTGTGCAGGGGCGCCGCTGCTGAAAATGTTGTCGGCGGAAATGCCCACCCTCACCAGTTGCTCGCCAACCTGCATGCGCAGCACCGGCCTGTCCTCGGCATCAAATTCCAATTGCGCGTTGGACTCGCGTCGCGCCCATTCCTTGCGGATATTTCCCGCCGCGCCTTCCGCGTCAGCCTCGGCGAGCAAGCCTGCCAGTTCCTTCTGACGAGCCTGGCGATCGTCGCGGCTGAGCGGAAGTTCCCGTTCGCCGTCCGCGGAAAAGACCAGGGCATCGTGCCCGGGATCAAAGTGCCGGGCTCCGGTTCCTACGAATACCGCAAACACACATCCGGCAAAAATCGGGCTGGCCACGGCGCTAGGCACAATGTATTTCTTCGACTTGAAGAAAGACTCCACTACGCCATGCACGGTGGTGCTGCGCGGCATGCTGCCCGGAATCTGCGGTATCACCAGTCTCGAGAACTGCATCTCAGGATGACGCCCGCTGTAGCGGATGAGCGTTTGCGCCATCTGTTTGGGAGTCGTCATGCCCACATCGGCGACCACGCTGCGATGCAAAGCTTTGGGTTGATAGAAGTTAATGATGTCTTTCGCGAAGTCGGCGCAATTGCGCCAAGCCAGGTGGAAGTGCGAACGATTGGTCGACGAGTTAAGCGTGCGGATCAGGGCCGCGTCCTGCTTCGGCGTGGTTTCAATTTCGAAGCCGTAAATCGTCCGGTCGTAGGAGGAACCGACCAGTTCATACCAGTTTCCGCCGGGCGTGCCGCCGTTCTTGGCGTCCGGCGCCACTACCCGCAGATGTTGCCGGCGGTAGCGGTCGCGGAGTTGCAGCACCATCCTGGCGTCGGCGAAAAGGGGGATATCCTCAGGCCGCTCAATGGCGTAGAGGTAAGGGAGGAGTGGAATCGCGACCCAATCGTAGCCGCCCACTCCGTCATAGCGGCTGATGACAATTCCGCTTTCGCCCGGCGCACACGGCCGCAACTCGACCGGCGAGTCAGCGCAAACCGCCGAGAGATACACGGCGGCATGGCCGGTTGCGGTAAAGAAACCCAAATGTCCGTAGGGCTCTTCGAGAAGCAGCGTGGCAGAGGCGCCCGCATGCGGCACACACACCGAGATCAGGACGATCAGCGCACCCCATATCCGTCCTAATCCCCGTCCTATTCCCTGGAGGTCGTTTTGGGACATCAAGTTACCTCGAGAAAGACATAATCTTCTTTGTTTAGAACCCTTTAGCGGAAGATTAGTTGCCGCAAATCGGAAATGCCAGTTACTGAAGGCCAGCGATAATCGGGGGTATTCCCGATCCAGTTGAAGGGCGAACAAAAGAAGAATCAGTTCCTGATGCCGCGGCCTAGGACCCAAGCTGTGGAAAACCTGTGGAATAAGGCGCTTGGGGCGGGCTTTCATGGTTTTCAATTGGGTTGGCAGCACGCACAGCAAAGACACGCACAGCAAAGAATGGAAGCCGTTTTCCACGGCTCTTCGTCTTGGTCTTAAAGTCTTGCCGATTGAAAAGCGGCGCAACGTTCTCTAATGTTAGCTTCACTTGCACACGCAGCCCGGGAGGACGGATGTACGCTCTCGCCCGCAATATCCACTTTGCGTTTCGCCAGCTTGCCAAAACACCACGCTTCTGCCTGACCGTGGTCCTGACCCTGGCTCCCGGGATTGGAGCCACTACCGCCATCTTTTCGCTGGTCGAAGGCATCCTGTTGCGTCCTCTCCCCTTCAGCAATCCGGACCGGCTGGTTCTGCTGGGAGATCACCTGGGAGACGGCCCCAACACTCCCGTCACCGCCCGCGAGCTCGGCATCTACTCGAATGCAGCCGGTGCCTTTTCTTCCATGGGCGGGTACATCGCCATCAGCTATGAACTTTCCGGCAGTGCGGCTTCGGACTCGACTTCGGAGGAAGCCCACGCGGCCCGGTTCAACGCGGGCGTGTTCCCAACTCTCGGCGTCCGTCCTATTCTGGGCCGCGTCTTTACGCCGCAGGAGGAGGACGCGCATCAGCCGGTCACCGTCATCAGTTATGCCTTGTGGCTGACGCGCTACCAGCGCGACCCCCGTGTGCTCGGCAGCTCCATCGATCTCGACCGCAGACCGTACACCATCATCGGCGTGATGCCGCGCAGCTTCGAGTTTCCGATCGAGGACGGGCAACTTGACCAGGTGCAGCTCTGGGTGCCCATGAGCCTGACTCCCGACGAACTTGCAGACCAGAACGCCGGCTTTTGGGGATTCCAGTTAGTCGCCCGCCTCAAGGATGGCATCACCCTCCCGCAGGCCGCGCAGGATGCCGACCGCGTCGCCCGGCAGATCATGCGCAGATTTCCCGGCATATCTGCGATTCACATCCGGGGTGACGTCAGGCCCCTGATGGAGTATGCCGTCGCGGACGTCCGGCCCTTGCTGCGCACGCTGTTCTTTGCCGTTTCCATCGTCCTGTTGATAGCATGCGTCAATGTCGCCGGCTTGTTGTTAGTGAGAGCCATTCGCCGGCGCCGCGAGTACGCTGTTCGACTGGCGCTGGGTGCGCGTGCCAGCGCGATCCTCCGCGAATCTATGTGCGAAGGCCTGTTGCTCAGCCTGGCTGGTGGTCTGCTGGGGTTGGCTTTTGCCGCGGCCGTGATACGCACCGCCCTGCATCTGCTGCCCGAGTCCATGCCGCGCGTCGATTCCATTTCGATCGACGGAATTGTCGTCGCCTTCGCATTGCTTCTCGCCGTCGCCACCGGCGCGTTGTGCAGCCTCGCTCCGGCCTTCGCGGCCCTGCGAACCAATTTGACGGAAAGTCTCAAAGAGGGAGTCAGAACCGGAACGGGCGCTTCGAGCCACGCCTGGCTGCGCTCGACGCTGGTGGTCTCAGAGATCGCCATTGCCCTGGTGCTGCTGACCATATCGGGGGCATTCCTGCGCAGCTTTCAGAAGATGCGCGCGGTTGACCCCGGCTTCCGTTTTGATCACGTACTGGTCGCCAGCTATCAGTTGCCTCTCAACCAGTACAATACTCAGACTTCCGCCGAAGCCTTCAACCGTGCGGTGGTCGACCGGCTCGCCCACAAGCCGGGCATCGCTTCGGTTGGCATCACCAACAGTCTCCCTGCCTCCGGTCTTCACGGAGGGGCTGCCTACACCATTGAGGGCGCGCCCGTGGACAGCTGGAAGCTGAAATTCTCCATGTTCGCGTTTACCTACGGCGACTATTTCGCCGCCATGAGCATTCCCTTGCTCGATGGCCGGCATTTTACCGACGACGATCGCTCCAACTCGTCGCTGGTCGTGATTGTCAGCCAATCCATGGCCGAACATTGCTGGCCCGGTCAGCGGGCCGTCGGGAAGCGGATGCACATTGGCAACCCGCACAAGGGACTGCCCTGGGCAACGGTGGTGGGCGTCGTCGCCGATACCAAGATCGGTGCACCCGATGAGCCCAGCAAAGACCAGTGGTACATGAGCGCGGAGCAGCCCGCTATTCTCTTTGGCCCGGGCGCCTTGGACAACCCCATCCTGACTAGCGGGTACATCACACTTCGTTCGGCGCTTCCCCCCGAGCAGATGACTCAAACCCTGCGCGCGACCGTCGCCGAAGTTGACCCGCTACTCGCCCTGCAGCAGGTGCAGCCGATGAGTGCGGTCATCTCGAACGCGGAAGCGCCGCGCCGGTTCAATACCGACCTCATCACCGCTTTCGCCGCGGGGGCGCTGCTGCTTGCGATTACCGGGATCTATGCCGTCGTAGCTTTCTCGGTCTCGCTTCGGGCGCAGGAGATCGCCATCCGCATGGCGCTCGGCGCGCAGCGCAACCGCATCGCACGGCTGGTTCTGATTTCGGGCGCGAAGATGGCGCTGATCGGCTGCGGCCTGGGCGTGCTCGGCTCGCTCGCGATTTCCCGGATGGTCAGCTCATTCCTGTTCAACGTAAGCGCTACCGACCCGCTCGTCTATATGGCGGCAGCCCTGACCATGATGTTTCTGGCGCTGGCCGCCTCGGCGTTTCCCGCCATGCGTGCCGCTTCCGCCGAGCCTGTTGACGCTCTGCGCGAAATTTAGCTGTCGCGAAATTTAGCTTGACGCGCCATCCCCGGGATGCTATTTTTGTCGCATTGTGCTATAAAACTAGCACATGACTGAGATGAAGAAAACGAAACCTACCCCTCTGGCACGCCGCGAACGCCAGATCATGGATGTTCTTTACAAGCTCGAGCGGGCGACGGTTGGAGAAGTGGTCGCCGCGTTTCCGGACCAGCCGCATTATTCAACGGTGCGGGCGCAACTTCGCGTGCTCGAAGAAAAAGGCCACGTCCGCCATGAGGAACATGGCTTGAGGTATGTCTACTTTCCGGCGGTGCCGCGGGATGTGGCGCGCCGCTCGGCGCTGCGGCATCTGGTCGAAACATTCTTTGACGGGTCCACCGAAAAGGTGGTGGCCGCCTTGCTCGGCGGAGAGGTTTCACGGATCTCGCCGGAAGAAATGGATCGTCTGGCGCGGCTGATCGCCAAAAGCGGAAAGGAGAGCTGACCATGAAACTACTCATTGAGTCCGGATCGGCGTTGGCATTTCTGATGGCATGCTCGGCGAAGGTAACGGGACTTCTCGCAGTGGCATGGCTGCTGGCCATGGCGCTGCGCCATCAATCGGCAGCGCTGCGCCACCGCGCGTGGGCGGCGGGGATTCTCAGCTCGGTCGCACTTCCGTTGTTCGCGCCGCTGCTTCCTGCGTGGCACTCGGCGGCGCTCGCGGGTGCGGCGGTCTGGGGTCCCGCGGGTTTGATGGCAGTCCAGGCGAGGTCAGGGAATTTTCCTGCTATGGTCGTCAACGCGATGGTCGTCAATGCGAGCGCGGTTTCGCCGTTGTTCGGCAAGTTGGCGGTCATCCTGCTGCTGATCTGGTGCTTGGGCTTCTTTGTTTTGGCCCTCAAGATCGCAGGTGGTCTGGCGCGGCTGGCGCGGGCATCGGCGCAGGCAAAGCCGCCGCTACAGAACGACTGGCAACGCCTTGCCGCGGAATTTTCTCAGTCGCTGAGGATCAGCCGCCGGGTCCGCGTGCTGCAATGCGACCATCCGCTGGCGATGCCGATCACTTGGGGAGTGTTTCGGCCCGTAGTCATCGTTCCGGCGAGCGCCTCCGATTGGCCCGAGAGCCGGCGACGCATGGTGCTCTTTCACGAGTTGACGCACATCGCCCGCTACGACTGGCTGCTGCAGATTTGCGCCGAGCTGGCGCGCTGTTTCTACTGGTTCCATCCCCTGGTGTGGATCGCGGCGGCAAACCTGCGTCAGGAAAGTGAACGCGCCTGCGATGACTCCGTGCTGAATTCCGGCGTGGAAGCGTCCGCATACGCCACGCAGCTTCTCGAACTTGCACGCACTCTTGAGAACTCGAGCCGCACTTGGGCTACCGCGCTCGCCATCGCCCGACCTTCCACTCTTGAAAGGAGATTTATTGCCATGCTGAATCCGTCGATTAATCGCAAGCAAATATCGCGCGGGGCTGGGCTGTTCACCATGTTGGCCGCGTTGTGCTTCCTGCTACCGCTGGCGGCTCTGCGGCTCCCGGCGCAGGACCGCTCGGGCGGTTTTGGCGGAACGGTTCGTGATGCAAACGGTAGCGCCGCAAGGAACGCGACGGTGATCATAACCAACCGCAAATTGAATACGATCATCATGACCGTGTCCGACGCGGACGGCAGCTTTGCGTTCAAGTCGTTGCCGCTGGGCGAGTATGAAATGAAAGTCGTGAAGCCGGGATTTGCCGTGTATCGAGCGTCGGGGCTCGAACCCAGCGAAGAATCTTCGCAGAACATTACGCTGCAAGCCGCTGGGGAAGACGGGAATGCGCTTCCGGGGCTGGAACCGGGAGTTAAGCCGCCACTCCCGCTGGATGGCGGAGTTCAGTCGGCAAAAATTATCAGCAAGGTTACGCCGGTGTATCCCGCCGCAGCCAAGGCGGCCCGCGTGCAAGGCGTGGTGACGCTGGATGCGGTCATTGGAGTGGACGGCAAACCCCTGGCCCTGGGCGTGCGGAATGCCGAGGTCGATCCGGAACTGGCCCGCGCGGCTGTTGAGTCTGTCAGCCAATGGCGCTATCGTCCAACGCTGCTGAACAATCAACCCATCGAAATCGCCACGACCGTTGTGGTGAACTTCACGCTGATGCAGTAAGACACGGATGCTGGACGTCCACTCGGAATCTATTCCGGCGGCTGGCTGCGCCCCGTCAGCCGCTGGAAACGTTTTGATCCTCTTTCGTCTCTTCCTGATCGAGGATCTGTTGCCGCGCCCAGCGCGCGGTTGCGGCCAAGGTTTCATCTTCATCGCGGGCCAGCCTTTCGAGCAGGGGCAGAAATTTCCGCTTGCCGCTGTTGCCTGCGGCGATCACGGCGTTGCGGCGCAGGCCGGACCGTTTGGCGCGCCGTATCGGCGAAGCGGGAAAAGTCGTGCGAAATTCTTCCTCGCTGATCTCCGCCAGCCAGTCGAGCGCGGGATTTACCAGTTCGGGCCGGGGAGCGAATTCCGGGGCGGAGGTTGCCGGAGCTTTCCGGTTCCAGGGGCAGACATCCTGGCAGATGTCGCAGCCGAACAGGTGGCGCCCCATACCGGCTCGCATCTCTTCGGGAATTTCGCCGCGCTTCTCGATCGTGAGATAGGCAATGCACAGGTTGGAATCGAGCTGGTAGGGCGCGATCAGCGCGTCGGTGGGGCAGGCCTCGATGCAGCGCGTGCAGGTGCCACAGCGGTCGGGCGCAGGCAGGTCAGGTACGAGTTCGAGCGAAGTCAGAATCACGCCCAGGAAAAGCCACGAACCTTTTTCTGGTTGATGATGCAGGTATTTTTCCCGATCCAGCCGACTCCAGCGTATTTTGCGAAGACGCGCTCGACGATGGGACCGGTGTCGACGTAGGAACGCGTGATGATCGCAGCAGAACTCTCGGCGGCAGCTTCCGCGTCTGCGGCTTTCCGCAAAGCCTCCTCAACCTGTCGCAAGCGGCGCAGGACGGCTTCGTGATAGTCCTGGCGGCCCCAGGCATAGCGCGAGATCCACCCGCGGCTGGCGTTGCTGGAACTGCCATCGTCGAACTCGGTGGAATAGGGCTGCGCTGCGTTGTAGTTGATGGCGCAGACCACGACGCTTCGCGCCCAGGGGGCGACCCGCGCCAGCGATGCGCGCTTGAGATCTCCGCGCCCGTCGCGAGCTTCCATATATTTCATTTCGCCGGCGTGGCCGGCAGCGATCCACGCGGGAAAGTGATCGAGCTCCGGCGCGTGGCCGGTGGGGGCAATGCCACAGAGCTCAAAGCCAGCGTCTTCGGCAGCACGCTTGACGGTCGACGTAAGTTTGCCGGGTTGACTCATAGAAGAACGCATGCCCAGACACAAAGTCTACGACAGGACCAAGGGCGCTTGACCGCCAAGATCGCGAAGGAACGCCGGGAAGAGCGCAAAGAAGGACAGGCGATCAGAATTTCGTTGCGTTCTTTGACGGACTTTCTTGCTGCTGACGGCCGTTCGCCGCTGCAGTATGCTTTCGCCATGGGTTCGCACAAACTGAGCATAGCGGCTGCCGCTGTATTTCTGGTTTCATCTCTGGTGGCGGCACAGCAGGCCGGAACCGCTCCGGCGGTCGCCCCCATCGCGAATATTCGAGTGACGATCCAGGTCACCGACCCGAGCGGAGCCGGAATACCGCAGGCCCAAGTGAGAGTGATTCCCGCGCCCGATGCCGACGTGAACATGGAGACCGACAATCGAGGACAACTTACCCTCGATCTGAAGCCGGGTGGCTACGCAGTGTTCGTGCGCGCTGCTGCCTTCAATTCGGTGGTTACACACATGGACGTTCGTAGCGATCCGCAATCAGGAAAAGCGACGCAAACTTTTCCAGTTGCCTTGCGGATCGCAGGTGGGTCGAGCGTCGAGGTGCAGGGTTCGAAAAAAGATGACTTGCTCCTGTTCGCTTATCCTTACCATGATTCGCTCGCTTTTTCGTCGGCCGATTTGAAAGCGTTGCCGCACATCACGGTTACTGTTCATAATCCGCACAGCAACGCCGACGAGACTTACTCGGGCGTGCGTCTCGCTGATCTTCTCGGGAAGGCGGGCGCTCCCCTCGGCAGCGAGCTGCGTGGCGAAGCTCTCGGCGACTATATTGTCGCGACGGGTGCGGATGGATACCGCGCGGTTTTCGCGCTGGCTGAGGTCGATCCCAGCTTTCATCCGGGAGAAGTCCTCGTTGCCGACGCGATGAATGGCAAGCCACTCGACGCGCACACTGGCCCCTTCAGGCTCGTCGTCACGGAAGACAAACGGCCGGCGCGATACGTACGAAATCTGGCCACCATTGAATTGAAGTCCGTTCCGTAAAGCAGCCCGTGTGCATCAGCACACTATTTTTGGGCCGCGGGTTTTTCAGCGGCGGACTTCGCCTCGCCGGTCACGCGCTTCAGGTGATCTTTGAATTGATCGAGGCTCTGGTCGTTTGTTTTGGTCCCGACTTCAACGGCCTTGCGACAGTTCTGCAGCGCGAGGTCCAACTTGCCGGCACTCTCGTATCCGTCGCCGAGGCTGTCGTAGACGTTGGCCGAACCTGGATAGAGTTCGACATTGCGCTGGAGGACAGAGATGGCTTCGTCAAACTTATTAGCCTCCAGCAGTCGATAGCCTAAGCCGTTGATCACATTCTCCGGTACGGGAATCGGGTAGCCATAGCGCTGCGACAGCTCGTGGTAGTGCCGATCGATCCCGGACATCCCACCGATCGGCATTCCAGTTTCATCATGGGGCATTGGCCAGTCAGAGAAAATACTGCGCAAACCCGCGTAATGCGCGAGTAGTACCGTCGAGCCGTGGGTTTCGTCAGGGAAACGCGCGGCCTCCCAGCGAAAATCCTTCGGGGCTTTCGCCGTCAGCGACTTCTTCAACTCCTCGAATCCGCTCTGCATGTTTTCGCCCTCGTTCCCCAGCGAGAAAAAGAGTGTCTTATTCAGTTGGTCATGCGCCGCGAAGAATTGCTGGGCCTGATGCAGGGTGTATTGTTTCTCCCACCAGAGGCTCGGGCTCACCGCCAGGTAGGCCTGGAACATGTCAGGACGGGAGGTAAGAATGTGAATCGCCATCAGGCCGCCGAGCGAGTGTCCGGCGAAGATCCGGTAGGGAGCGGTGCGGTAACGCTTTTCGATCTGCGGCATCAGTTCGGTCTGGATGAAGTCGAAGAAGCGATCTCCGCCGCCACTGGTCGGCACGGTTTCTTTGCCCGAAGAATCCTTGGCGTCTGAGTGGGTGGGCGTAAGGTCGCGCGTGCGGTCGGTATTGGCAATGCCCACCACGATGAGCGTCGGCATGCGACCGTTGTCAACCAGGAAGTCGATCGAGTTCCCAATCTCGTTGATGTGGCCGGGACCGTCGGTGAGGTAAAGCACGGGAAGCGGGTCTTTGCCCAACTCATACCCGTGCGGCGTGCGCACCCAGACCACGCGATCCTCGTTGAGAATGTTGGAATGCACCACCAGCTTCTGCGGGATGGGAGGCGCGATATCCTGCGCCGACGCGACCGCCAAAACGGACAGGACAAAGGCCGCGAGCCGAAGGCGGCACACCAATAATTTCATAGGCCCTCCGGAATCTTCAGAACGGACGGGTGAACCCGAGGAATGTTATCGCGTGATCGGAGGAAAAATCGAGAACTATCAGACGCCCAGTTTCTTGACTTCTTCGTTGTAATACTTGCGGTAGAGGATGTCCCACTCCTGCGAGCCTTCGAGGATGGTGCGTTTCTGGCTCTCGATTTTCTGGCGGGCGGCGACGTCGATTCGTTCCTCCTGATTGAGCAACTCTTCGAGCAGTTTGCGGGTTTCCTGGCGGATGGTGTTGGGGTCTTCGATGAATTCCACTTCGTCCATGGCCTTGAGCACGTCCGAAACCGCCCGGGCCAGCACGTTCACTTTGTCGCGGCTGAGCCTCACAGCACCGCCTTGTACTTGCGCACCAGTTCGGTTTTCACCTTGCGGAACATCTCCTGGTAGTTGGCTCCGCTCTTCTGCATCTCGTCGGAATAGGCTTCGAGGATGACACGGACTTCGTCGTTGATGCGGTCTTCGAGCGAGAGTTCATCGACCAGCGCGGCGTGCACGCGCTCGGTGACCGCCGGAACCTTGTCGGTCTCAATGAACTTGCCGGCAATCAGTTTCTTGGTGACTTCGCGGGCTAAATAGCCCACATATTCTTTGGAAAGAAGCATTGCGGATCGGAGGCTC
>Ga0209006_10001281_pt1 | contig 22795 bp, 23 predicted proteins | sample JacPin_JW_Ref_O2_FD_188567 | JGI IMG/M metagenome (GOLD analysis project Ga0209006, IMG submission 188567) | Forest soil microbial communities from Algoma, Ontario, Canada - Jack Pine, Ontario site 1_JW_Ref_O2 (SPAdes) (version 2) | ecosystem: Environmental > Terrestrial > Soil > Boreal... | reverse complement strand
TGCGCCACAACCGGTGGCGCCGATGCGAACTATTCTTCAATCTGCTAATCTTCCTCCGCATTCCCCGGAGTTCAATCTGTCTCAACCTAGAGAGCGTGGATGACGGAAACTGTGCGTCCTGAGCCGAGCCCGTTTTACCGGTGGCTGGTGTTGATCTTTGTCAGTCTGGCCATGTTTGGGAGCTATTACGCGTATGACGCGCTGAGCCCGCTGGCCGACGTGCTGAAGGAGCAACTACACTTCACCGATCTCGACATCGGGTTTCTACAGGCCATTTACAGCTTCCCCAATATCTTTACGGTTCTTATCGGCGGGTTCATCATCGACCGCATTGGCCTGCGGAAATCGTTGATGATTTTTGGGCTGCTTTCCCTCGTCGGTCCCGCCATCACCGCAATGACGAGTCACCTTTCGATCATGGCAGCCGGGCGGCTCATTTTTGGCATGGGTGCGGAGTCGCTGAACGTTGCGGTCACGACCGCACTGGCACGGTGGTTTCGAGGGAAAGAACTGAGCTTTGCGTTCGGACTGAATCTGACGGCTTCGCGGCTGGGAACATTCGCCGCCCTGAATTCACCGACATGGGCACGCGCGGCATACGCCCACTGGAGAACTCCCTTTCTGATCGCGGTGGCATTTTCAGCGTTGAGTTTGCTGGGAGCGATTATTTATTGGTTCCTGGAAGTGTGGGCGGAGAAAAATTACAGTTTGGGCAAGGTTTCCACCGACAAGGTGGTTTTCGCCGATTTGTGGAAGTTTGGGGTGAGCTACTGGCTGATTGTCTCCCTGTGCATCGTTTTCTATTCGGCGATCTTTCCTTTCCAGACATTTGCCGTGAAGTTTTTCATGGAGGCGCACGGGACGTCGCGGGAGTTCGGTGGATTTCTGTCGAGCATGCTGACGTTATTCGCCATGATTGCTACGCCATTGTTCGGGCTGTGGGTGGACCGCGTGGGCAAGCGTGCGCTGCTCATGATGTTCGGATCGATGCTGCTGATCCCGGTGTACCTGATGATGGCCTACACGCATATCAACTTATACGTGCCAATGGCGATGATGGGTGTGGCGTTCTCGTTGATTCCCGCGGTCATGTGGCCGTCGGTGGCTTACATTGTCGATCAGTCGAAGCTGGGAACGGCATACGGGCTGATGACCATGATCCAGAATATTGGGCTGTTTGGCCTCAATTTATTGGTGGGCTGGGCCAACAATTACGGTCATGCGGATGCTTCGAATCCGTCGGGTTATAACCTGGGTATGTGGATCTTCTCGATCCTGGGAATTCTGGGAGTTTTGTTTGCCTTCCTGCTCCGCCAGCGGGAAATGGGACCGCACGGCCATGGCCTGGAAACCATTACTACCGCAAATAGTGCGACGTAATCACAGCTAAAAACTACCATTTTTGGCATGGGTGCTACTCTTGCCGTGATCAGGTGTTTACACCTTGGCGAGGGGTTCCGCATCCAACTCTTGTAATGCAAAGGCTTTCCGGTCGAGGCCGAGGGGTGGGCAGTCTGCAAAAAGAGCCTCCGGAGTTCGGTAGAAACACTCTGATATTCTGGAAGTGACGAGAGTTTTCGAGTTTCGGCGATAGCACGCAAACGATACAACACAAGATACTTATGCCGCATCCGAATGAGTGCGGCCGGAAAAGACGACTTGACCGAGCCACGACAGAAACAAAGCACCGAGCTTAGCGAGGCTGAGGCCATCGAGCGGGCCAAGCTGGGCGACGCGGAAGCGTTCCAGGTGCTTTATGACAAACACAAACGGCGGGTATATTCGCTATGTCTGAGGATGACGGCCAATACGGCGGAGGCCGAGGATCTAGCCCAGGAAGCCTTCTTGCAGCTCTACCGCAAGATTGCGACGTTTCGTGGTGAATCGGCTTTTTCGACGTGGCTGCATCGATTGTCCGTTAATGTGGTGCTGATGCACCTGCGGAAGAAGAGCCTGCCGGTGATTTCGCTGGAAGAAAGCACGCAAGGAACGGAAGAAGACTCGCCCAAGAAGGATTTCGGAGCAGATGATGTGTCGCTGTCAGGGTCGATCGACAGGCTCCAGTTGCAGAGGGCGGTGAACGATCTGCCGCCCGGATATAGAACCATTTTTGTACTTCACGATGTAGAAGGTTACGAGCATAATGAAATCGCCGGAATCGTGGGATGTTCGATCGGCAACAGCAAGTCGCAATTGCATAAGGCGCGTATGAAATTACGCGACCTGCTCAAGATGAATAGAGCCGAAAAGGCCGGAAAATCTCGAGTAGGTTAGGGAGCGGTTCGGGTAAGTCTTGGACTTGAGTGAAACTAGGCAGGGGCGTCAAGAGCTGCGAAGCGTATTAGAATCGCGGTGAGCTTGGGGAGAGAGTTGTATGAATTGCGTTGAGCTGCAGCAAAGCTTGGCGGAAGTGGAAGACGGCAGCACCCTGGAGCAGAGCAGGCACTTGCAGGAGTGCGCGGAGTGCGCGGCGCTCCTGGACGAATTGAATCTGATCGTGGCGACAGCTACGGAATTGCAAGCCAGCGACGAACCCAGCCCCAGAGTTTGGAACTCCATTGAAACGGCATTGCGGCAGGAAGGGCTGATCCGTCCACAGCGCAGCGCGGACCGGCATTCCGTGATTCCCTCATTCAGCGCGCGTTGGGGACGGGCGCGGTGGCTGGTACCGATTGCCGCCATGTTGCTGCTGGCGGTCGGAATTTACCAGCGGCGGGAATCGTCAATTAATAGGAACATGCAAGAGATGGTCGTAGCGACTCCCACTTTCAAGACGCCCACCGCGAACCCCTCGGGGTTGAACGACGACGACCTGATCCAGGAAGTGGCCGCGAACTCCCCGGCGATGCAGAGCCAGTACGAAGAAAACCTAAGGCGAGTGAATGAGTCTATTCGGGACGCGCAAGGCGCAGTGAATGAGAATCCGGATGACCAAGATGCGTCCCGCGCGTTGATGGACGCATATCAACAGAAGTCGATGCTGTTCGAAATGGCGATGGAGCATCCTCTGCAGTAATGGTCTTTTAACGTCAGCGGTCTTTAACATATTTCGGGCAAACATCCATGGCAAGCGCAGGGAGTGATCTATGTTGAGCGGGCGTGCGGCAAACCTCGTCGTTGTAACCGTGATGGTGGCGGGCACGCTGTTGGCGGAAAGCAGGAAGGAGCTTCACTTTACTGTGGGGCCTCATGCCGGCGTCTCGGTGATGAATCCGTATGGTTCGATCGCAGTAAGGCCCTCGACCGGCAATACGGTGACGGTTACCGCCATTCTGCACTCCGACAAAGTGGAAGTGGATAATAATCAGAGCGGAAATCGCGTGGATATCCTGTCGCACCTGCTCCCGGGGGCGGATGCGGAGTCGGGACGCGTGGAATACGAAATCCTGGTCCCGGCCGATGCAAGCATCACCCTGCACTCGAGCACGGGAACGCTGCACGCTGAAAAAATCCATGGAGACATGAGTCTGGAAGGGCCGGGCGCGACTGTGGACGTGCGCGACATCACTGACGCCCACGTGCATGTCAAGACGATGAACGGCGCTGTCACTCTGAATAACATCAAGAACGGCCATGTCGAGGTCGACTCTCTGAGCGGCGAGGTCACCCTGACCAGCGTGAATGGCGCACTCGTGCAAGTGGTTTCGACCAGCGGAAAAATCAACTATATCGGGGATTTCGGAAATAGCGGCGAATATCGCTTGACCAGCCATAGTGGCGATATTGAAGCAACCATCCCGGAGTGGACCTCGGCCGACGTGAGCGCCCGCTCGGTCCGCGGCGAGGTTCATGACGATATTCCTCTCCAACCCAAGACGCACAACTATTTCGCCATGGACAAGGGACGTGCCTTTGCAGGTACAATGGGGCGCGTGGCAGTGTCATCTACGGTAGTGCTCCGCACCTTCAGTGGTAAAATCCATCTCAGAAAACGCTCCGAAAAACAATAAGTAGACAAAACTGAAACAGCGAGAACGAAGACCGCGCGTTTCGGTGGTCGGAATTTGGCTGGCCAGGAGTCGACCAACCAGAGTTCGGCCAGGCAACGCTCGACCATGAAGAGTTCGACGAATCTGTTTGCACCGTCAGCGGTCGTCTTGATCGGATTCATGGGCGCGGGCAAGACCAGCGTGGGCCGTGTGCTTGCCGCGGAGCTTGGCTGGAGCTTTGAGGATCTGGACGCACTGGTAGAGCAGCGAGAAGGGCAGGCTGTAGCCGAGATTTTCCGCAATTCCGGGGAGGCGGGGTTTCGCAAGGCGGAATTCGCCGCGCTGAAAGAATTACTGGACGGGCTTCATGCGGAGTCGAGGAAGATCATCGCTTTGGGCGGGGGAGCCTTTGTTCAACCGTCCAATGCTGCGTTGATCGATTCTGCGAAAGTTCCGACCGTCTTTCTAGACGCGGACGCCGAGGAGCTTTGGAGGCGATGTACGCAGCCGCCGGATTGGGTGGGCACCGAGCGTCCCTTGCTGGGTACCATCGAAGCATTTCGAGATCTATATGAGCTGCGACGTCCGCATTACTCGCGCGCATCCTTGCGACAGCAGACATCCGGAAAAACGGTAAAAGAGATTGTGGCCGAGTTGATTGAACGACTGAAACTGCAACGACTGGGACCAGAACGAGATTAGGGCTAAGCGAGGAGCAAATCAGTGACTCTGGTTACGCGTGTGCGTTGGGGAATGGTAACGGTTCTGGCTTGCGCGGTGGGCACTTACGCCGTGGACAAGAAGGAAGCTCCAAAGGCATCCACCGGGCAGGTCGATTCTGGCTCGTTCGGAGTTTTTATCGGAGGCCAACGCGTGGTCACGGAAAGCTTCACCGTGCAACAGAGTAACGGGACGAGCACCATCAAAGCTCACTTGCAGGAACTAAAGAATTCGACGGCGGTCGGGCAAAAGTCGGAACTCCAGATGACCGGCAGCGGTGAACTGGTTCATTACGAATGGACCGACGGAAGCGGTTCGCTGACGGTAGCGCCGAAAGACGAGTTTCTTCTGGAAAAGATCACTACCGGGTCTGCCTCCAAGCCGGCCGAGCAGCCGTTCCTGATGCCGAACACGTCGGCCATTCTGGACAATAACGTCTTCGTGCATCGCGAGGTGCTGGCGTGGCGTTATTTGGCAACCAACTGCCAACCGGCGAATGGGCCTCTAAAGTGCCAGCAAGGAGCGGTGGAGTTTGGCGTACTGGTTCCTCAGGACCGTACTTCGATGAGGGTTCGGGTGGAACTGGTAGGCAAAGAAAAAGTGACGATTCGCGGAACTGAGCGCGAGTTGTTGCGCTTGAACCTGAAGGGCGAGGCGTTTGCATGGGCTCTGTGGGTGGACGATAAGGATCAGTTCAAGCTGATACGGGTAGCGATCCCGAGCGATAATACGGAGGTTGTGCGAGATTAACCGGGGGATGGTTCGTTCCTCCGAGGTCGATGTAGCAGTGCATGGAATAACGACTTGCCAGTGACCGACTCACGTACGGCGCGGGTGCTGATCACGGTGCTGCTATTCGCGCTGGGACTGGGGTTTCTCTATGCCGCGCGGCAAACCCTGATCGCTTTCTTGTTTGCTATTTTCTTCGCGTACCTGATGAGCCCGCTGGTGTCCTCTTTGGAGAAAATTCTTCACGGGCGTGTGCGCGCCATCGCGGTGATCTATTTGTTGCTGCTCGGTTTGGTGGTGCTGTTTTTTGTGTACACCGGCCCGCGTATTGGCCGCGAGAGTGCGCGTTTGGGGCAATCCTTACCCGCGCTTTCTAACTTGAGTTCCGGGCAAATCGCTGCGCAGTTAGAACAACAGCATGGATGGAATTCCCGCGTGGTCGAATTATTGCGCGATTACCTCGCAAGTCACGGTGATGAGATTGCGAAACTGGCGCAGAACATAGGATTACGGGTGGCCGATGTTGCGAAGGAGGCGTGGCTCCTGGTGATCGTGCCAGTGCTGGCGATTTTCTTTCTCAAAGACGGGCACGGCTTCGGTCAGTTACTGCTCGACCTGGTGCAATCCCGCCCTCAGCGCGAAATGCTGCAGGGGGTGCTCAGCGATTTAAATAAGATGCTGGCGCATTTCATTCGCGCTCAACTGAGCCTTGCGGCACTTACGCTGGTCATGTATTCGATCGTTCTGAGCACAATGCGGATGCCCTATGCGCTTGTGCTGGGCTTCCTGGGTGGATTGCTTGAATTCATTCCGGTCGTCGGTCCGCTGGTCGCAGCGTTGATCATTTTGGGAGTGTCCTTGTTAACGAGCTACTCGCATTGGCTGGCGCTGGTGATCTTCCTGGGCTGCTGGCGGCTGATTCAGGACTATGTGAGTTCGCCGCGCATCATGGGCCGCAGCATGGAGTTGCATCCGCTGGCGGCAATTTTCGGGGTGATGGCCGGCGGCGAAGTGGCAGGCATTCTTGGAATTTTTCTGTCCATCCCGGTAATGGCCAGCCTGCGCATCGTATTCCGGCGGTGGCGACTTTACGCGGAGAAGCGCAAGTTCGGGCCGCTGAATGAATATGCGATCGGCGGGCAGGTTGGGCTTAAGAAATAAGGCGCCGCTGACGGTTTGGAAATCGCAATAAGTCTCCATCAGTTGATTCGCGACTAAGGCTTTTCCCGACGAAATAACAGAATTCTTTTTGCATAGGCTAGCAAGGCGACAGTAGAGTTCGCCTTGTGCCTCAACACACACTATGAATCGATTCCGCCTGATTTTGATCTCATCGCTGGCGCTTGCCCCGGTTCTGGCAGCGGCGCAATCTTCAACTTCACCGGACGCCGTGAGCGAACGCGCGAGCTCTCTCCACGCTTCCGCCATCGTCGTCGACACCCATGCCGACACGCCGCAGAGATTTCTCGACGAAGGATTCGATATTGGCTCGACGGATCCAAAGGATGTCGGCCATGTAAGCCTCGACAAAGCGCGGCGCGGAAATCTGGGAGCGGAATTTTTTTCTATCTGGGTCGATCCGGAAACGAATCGAGGACACTTTGCCCAGCACACGTTCGATTTGATCGATTCCGTCTATGAACAGGCTGCGCGTCATCCTGACCGCATGATGATGGCGTTCTCGGTGGATGACATCGAGCGTGCTCACCGCGAACACAAACTCGCCGCGCTGATGGGGATTGAAGGTGGGCATTCAATCGAAAACGACGTTCACTTGCTGCGCGATTATTACCGCCTGGGCGTGCGTTACATGACGCTATCGTGGTCGAACACCAACGAATGGGCAGACTCATCGGGCGATCAAGATGACGCGAAGATTCGACATCATAACGGCCTCACCGATTTCGGCAAGCAGGTGGTGTTGGAGATGAATCGGCTCGGCATGATCGTCGATATTTCTCACGTCTCCGATAAAACGTTCTGGGATACGATCGCTATAACCAAGGCACCCGTCATCGCCTCGCATTCTTCGGCTCGCGCCTTGGTGAATGCGCCGCGAGATATGACGGACGATATGCTGCGCGCAGTCGCCAAAAATGGCGGCGTGGTGGACGTTAACTTCTTTTCCGGCTTCCTCGACGAGGAATACCGGAAAGCGGCAGACGCGCAAGCGAAGGATCAGGCAGCAGCGATGCAGAAGTATGTCGAATCGCTGACAGCACAGGGCAAGCCCGTGAGCTATATCGAAATCGATCGTATCGAGCGGGAGTGGATGGCGAAGATCCCGCGGCCGCCTTTCAAAGTGCTGATCGATCACATTGACCACATCGCAAAGGTGGCGGGAGTGGATCATGTGGGCTTGGGATCGGACTTTGACGGGGTCAGCGGCGCCACGCCCCAGGGAATGGATTCCGCGGCGGACTTGCCCAAGATCACGCAGGGCTTGCTGGATCGTGGATACAGCCCGGATGATATCAAGAAAATTCTGGGCGGCAATGTGCTGCGGGTCTTTCACCAAGTGGAGACCGTAAGCCGTGAGATGCAGGGTCAACCCCAATCCTATTGACGCCTGCGCCGTGCGGCGTAGCTGTCGGACAAGCCGAGGTCGTGCGACTCTGCGAACGAGCAGTGCTGGCCGCCGGTTACGGTCAATGAGCGGCGATCCTGATTCTGCGGTCGTCGAAGAGATTCTTGAGCGACATAGCTACTTTGCAGCAGTCCCTCCAAGAAGGGATTGCACAGTCTGTAAGAAATCTTCCGGCGTGCGCGAGTAGTGATCGAAGATACGGTGATCGATTCGTACTCGCGGCGGCTCGCTGTCCCACAGTTCAAGAATGGTGCATTTGCAAAATGAGATTGCCTCGGCAGCAACTCGGCGCTTCTCGGCTGGCGCGAGTGAATAGCCGACTAAGACCAAACTTATTTTATGGTGTCGGCACGCTTCTTCGAGCGATTCCGGTTCATTAATGGACACCACTTTAAAACCAGCCTGCTCTAACACTTGTTTACGCACATCTGCCAGTTCGGGATGGCGCGAGACTACGAGCACTGTTTTCTTGTCCATGGCAACGGAATGAAAATACCGAAACGCATTTGTCTGTTCGATACAGTACATTCCCTAAGGACGAACTCCACTGTCTACGTCGAAGTAGGTTCATGGATGATGGGTCTTGAATTCAGGTAGGAGGCTACTTTGATTTTTGATCGGACAGCAGTGGCTGCTGCAGGGTTTCAGGCGGGACTCGATCATCCTCTGGAGGCTGCTATCGGTACAGGCATGTAGGGCAGACTCCAGCTTTTCGATTTCAGTTTTTATTTGAGCTATTTCCTCTGGCTAAAGCATTCGATGTGATTTTACGCCGCAGCGGACCCGGAACGCGTCCCTCGCCCTAGGCGGCTGCGTGACGGATTAGCTCTGAGCAGCGTGAACGGCGGAGGCCGAAAAGAGGTCGCCTAGAGATTAATTAGGGTCTCCTTTCAGTGGAAGGACCAAGAACAAACCTCGACGTTCTTCGGGAGTCATTTTTCTGTTAAAAACTTTCTCGAAGCGCTCGGTTATTTCTTCTTGCGATAGCATCCCTTGCTGCCATAAGACTTCGTCTGCGCCAGTCATACGCTCGACTGTAAGCTCTGACGTAATCTGAATTCTGAGCTAAAGAGAACACTTAGAATCAGAGTAGCCGACTACCGAAAATGTTGGTATTTTGACTTGTTGCATACTCATTGCATAAAGTTTTAGATAGTGTGTCGTAATCGTGCGGAAATTGCGTCTTTGCATGTAAGCTAACGTATTTAAAACACAGCACATCGCGCTATTTTAGAGAATGCAACGTTGCCTCAAACTTTTTTTGTGCTACGCACGCGCGAGGAGCAATCATGCGTAATGTCTACCTGGTCCTGATGTTTTTTAGTACAAGTGCTTTCAACTGGGCGCAGAGCAGTCCCCAGTCCACGCCTCCGGCTAAAGCACCGGTGCACCACGCGGCAAGCGGCCATCCTGAGGCCATCATTCAAACCAGTGTGGGCAACATGACTTGTGTCTTATACCCCGACATTGCGCCCATCGGCGTGCAGAACTTTATCGCACTGGCTACGGGAACGAAAGACTGGAAGAATCCGATGAACGGAGTAACCAAGCACGGGGTGGCACTCTACGATGGAACCATTTTTCATCGGGTGATTCCTGGATTCATGATTCAAGGAGGCGATCCGCGCGGCGATGGGACGGGCGACCCTGGGTACAAGTTCAAAAACGAGGTTTCGTCTGACCTGCTGTTCGACAAACCCGGGCGGCTGGCCTATGCGAACTCGGGACCGGACACGAACGGGTCGCAGTTTTTTATCACAGAGGTGGCCACGCCGCACCTCAATGGAAACTACACTGTGTTTGGGCAGTGCGACGACGCTACCGTTGCGCTGGTCAAGCAAATCGCGCGCATGGCCACGGATCCCAGCAACAACCGGCCGTTTCGTCCGGTCAAGATAACTCATATCAAGATTGTCACCGCCGCGTCGGCAGCTACGAGTGCGACGCCGGCCAAGAAGCCAACGGCTCCCGCGACCAAGCCACAGTAGACTTGCATGCGTCTTTTTACGAGCCCTGCATGGGCGACGTGACCAAGGACAATCCTGCACGTAAAATCAATTACCAGCACGAACGCATTCATCATCGAAAGGAAAACATGACTCGCCAACCCGGACTTTACGCAACATTTGAAACCAGCGAAGGCAATATCGTCTGCCGCCTCTTCGAAGCAGACGCGCCGAAAACCGTGGCCAACTTTGTCGAACTTGCCGAAGGCAAGCGCGAGTGGACGCATCCCTCGACGCATAAGAAATCCAAGGATCGTCTTTACGATGGGACGATATTTCACCGCGTGATCCCGGATTTCATGATCCAGGGGGGAGATCCGCAAGGGACAGGCATGGGCGGACCAGGCTACCAGTTTGAAGATGAAACCAAGGGTTCCCGGCATAAGCTCGACAAGCCGGGGTTGCTGGCGATGGCGAATGCGGGGCCGAATACAAACGGATCGCAGTTCTTCATTACCGTGGCGCCGACTACGTGGCTGACTGGCAAGCATACAATTTTTGGCGAGGTGGTCGAGGGCCAGGACGTGGTGACGAAGATTTCAGAAGTTCCCCGCAGCCGCCAGGATCGTCCGAATAAGGATGTGGTGGTCAAGAAGGTGACGATAGAGAAGGTTTAATCGGCCGCTAGTGGTTCGTTTCAGATCGAACCACTAGCGCTCCTTGCTTCGTTGACTTGCGTATCCTCGTCCACGTACGATTCCTGCTCGAGTGATCGATCAGACCATATCGCACTACCGAATCATTGAAAAGCTCGGCGGCGGCGGTATGGGCGTAGTTTATAAGGCGGAGGACCTTAAGCTCCGCCGTTTCGTAGCCCTCAAATTCCTGCCTGATGAAGTCGGCAAAGATCCACAGGCCCTGGCTCGTTTTCAGCGCGAGGCCCAGGCCGCTTCCGCGCTGAACCATCCCAACATCTGCACGATCTACGAAATTGACGAGCATAACGGCCAGGCCTTCATCGCCATGGAGTTCCTGGACGGCCTCACGCTGAAGCACGCCATCGGCTCGCATCCGATGGAGAATGACAAGCTTGTGAACCTGGCGATTGAAATCGCAGACGCGCTGGACGCCGCCCACGCCGAGGGCATTGTGCACCGCGATATCAAGCCGGCGAACATCTTCGTGACCAAACGCGGCCACGCTAAGATTCTGGACTTCGGACTGGCGAAGGTCGGGGACGCCAGAGGAGCCACCAAGACCGCGGTAGACAATTTGCAGACGTTGGACGAAGCACACCTGACTAGTCCCGGCACGATGTTGGGTACGGTCGCCTACATGTCGCCGGAGCAGGTCCGCGGACGCGAACTCGATGCGCGCAGCGACTTGTTCTCCTTTGGCGCCGTGCTCTACGAAATGGCCACCGGGGACGTTCCCTTTCATGGAGAGAGCTCCGCAGTTATTTGCGAGGCCATCATGAATCGCGCACCCGTGCCGGCAGTGCGGCTGAATCACGAGGTTCTGGCCAAGCTCGAAGACATCATCAACAAAGCGCTGGAGAAGGACGTCAACTTGCGCTACCAGCATGCCTCGGAGATGCGCAGCGATCTGCAGCGTCTCAAACGTGACACCGACTCGGGACGGATGCCGCTGCCGGTGTCGTCGGCTCAAGATTCAGCGGTTGGAAACTCAGCCAGTGCCGCGTCCGCGCCATCAAGCTCCGGCCAGCACAGCGTGGCAGGCGAAAGTAAGAGCAGTGTTGCGCCTCCTGCCGCTGCATCGAAGCCTCCCTATGGAAAGATCGTGGCTGCCGTGGGCGCTGTCGCCCTGCTCGTAGCAGGAATTGTTTTCTGGCAAACACGGCGCTCGACCGCACCAGCGGCCAACTCCAGCGGTCCAAGAACGCTCGCTGTGCTTCCCCTGCAAAACCTCGGGGCCGACAAAGATCTGGATTTTTTACGCCTCGCCTTAGCCGACGAGATCGCCACCTCGCTCAGTTACGTCCGCTCGCTCACCATCCGTCCGTTTGCGACAACCAGCAAATACGACTCCCCTACGCTCGATCTGCAGGAGGCGGGCCGCGCCATGCACGTGACCGACGTGGTCACCGGGCACTATCTGAAAGAAGGCTCGCAACTTCAAATCACGCTGGAAGCCATTGATGTCGAGAACAATCGCACGCTTTGGCGAGATACCATGACGGTGGCCACGCCAGACATGATCGCCATGCGCGATCAGATCACTGCTAAGGTGCGTCAGGGGCTTGTCCCTGCATTGGGTGCGGGGATCAATTCGGAGGAGAGCGCAACGCGTCCGAAGAACGAAGAGGCATACGATCTATACCTACGCAGCATAGCGGTTCCCCACGATCCTCTTCCCAACAAAGACGCCATTGCAATGCTAGAGCGCGCGGTAGGGCTTGACCCCAACTACGCTCCCGCGTGGAGTGCGGTGGCGCTTCGCTACCATTACGATGCGGCTTACTCGAACGGGGGTGACGCGGCGTTCCAACGTTCCAATAGCGCATTCGAACGCGCGCTGAGTCTCGATCCGAACCTCGTCAGCGCAGCCAGCCAACTCATCACGAATCGCGTTGAAAGAGGGGAGATCGTCAAGGCTTACCAAGCCGCAAAGGCCTTGGTGACAGCGCATCCGGAGAATGCGAGTGCGCACTTCGCGCTGGCGTACGTGCTGCGCTACGGCGGAGCCATCGAGGAATCCGGCCGCGAGTGCGATACTGCCCTGTCTCTCGACCCGGGAAATTATCGCCTGCGTTCCTGCGCTTTTACTTTCGACCAACTCGGCAACTACGCGCGCGCGATGCAATTCCTGCAACTCGATGCCGGGACGGAATGGTCATCGAGCAACATGCACCGGGAATATATTCGCGCTGGTCAACTTGCTAAAGCGCGGGAACTCGCGCAAACCTTTCGCGGCCAGGCATGGGCTCAGTTGCTGAGTGCCTGTATGGACAACCCGTCATCCGAGAACACAGTCCGACTTTCACGGGAGGCGGCAGCCTCATTTTCCGCCGATCGCGATCCCGAACCTCCTTACGTGGTGGCCCCAGACCTTCTCTTCTGCGGGCAGAAGGACCTCGCCCTGGAGATGATCAAGAGCGCAATCGATCATCATTTCTGCGCCTACAGCGGTCTGCAGAACGACTCGATCTGGACCAAGCTGCGCGGGACGCCGGAGTTTGCGGAGCTGGTTTCGGAGGCGAAAAAATGCAGGGATGATTTTATGGCGGAGAGGGACAAGTAAGGCGAGACTGGAAACCAGGTTCGGGAAGGGCATGACTTCAGTCGTGCCGTTAGGCCGCTGAAACGTGACTGCGCTTCAGCGCGCGGGATAAGTTTTTGACTCGCTTAATCAGAGCTAGCGGGAAGGTTTTGCTTTCTCAGTCTCACCAGATGATTTTCCTTCCTTCGCTTGATCTGCCAAGGCTTTGACTACAACACCCAACGCATGTGCGGTCTGATCGTCCCTCGATTCAAGTCCGTCAATGGCCCCGCCATTTGCGATGGGCGGACCTTGCGCCTCGCGCGTATCGATATCCACCATCGTAGGCCGCAGTATTCCTAGTTCGGCCACCTGCGCAGTCGATTTCGAGGGTATATGCAGCTCATACGGCGTGCGTAGGTTCAGCACGACTTCGACGGGCTTTTCGCCGAGTTCCGGGCGTACAGTTACCGTATCTACGGCACCCAATTGAACGCCATCAACGCAGACAGGCATTCCCTTTTGAACATTTTGGACGTGATGGAAATAGGCACGCAATGTCAGGCGGTGAACGGATTTGTACTGCAAAGCAAACCACGCACCGGATAAAACAAAAAGAATTGTTGCGATGAATAGCGCCCTTCGCCGCATACCCACTCCGTAAAACATTCTACACCCCAATCACCCCGCACAACTCCTTCACCGCCGCGGCGCTCTTGTCCAGCCCTGCTTTCTCCTCCGGGGTCAGTTTGATCTCAATGATCTGCTCAATTCCCTTCGATCCCAGTTTTACTGGCACGCCCACGTAGAGGCCGCTGATGCCGTACTCGCCTTGCAGATACGCGGCACAAGGCAGAATCTTTTTCTTGTCTTTCAGGATTGCCTCGACCATTTCGGTCGCGGCAGCTGATGGCGCGTAATACGCCGAGCCCGTCTTCAGATACTTCACGATCTCGGCGCCGCCGTCGCGCGTGCGCTGCACTAAAGCTTCAAGCCGGGACTTCTCGATCAACTCAGTGATCGGAATTCCCGCTACTGTGGAATAGCGCGGCAGCGGAACCATGGTGTCGCCGTGGCCGCCCAGGACGAATGCAGTCACGTTCTCCACGCTGACTTTCAATTCGTCGGCGATAAAGGCGCGGAAACGAGCGGAATCGAGGACACCTGCCATGCCGACCACGCGCTCGCGGGGAAATCCGCTCAGTTTGTAGGCCGCCTGGGCCATGGCATCCAGCGGATTCGAAACGATAATCAGAATGCAGTTCGGCGAATACTTCACGACTTCCCCCACCACGGCTTTCATGATGCCGTAGTTGGTGTTGAGCAGATCGTCGCGGCTCATCCCGGGCTTGCGCGGGATTCCGGCGGTGATCACGACGATGTCGGAATTGGCGGTGTCTTTGTAGTCATTGGTGCCCGTGATGTAGGAGTCGCACTTCTCGATGGGCATGGCTTCGAGCAGGTCCAAGCCTTTGCCTTGCGGCACGCCTTCGATGATGTCGATGAGGACCACATCCGCTAACTCCTTGGAGGCGATCCAGTGAGCTGCGGTCGCGCCTACGTTGCCGGAACCTACGATGGTTACTTTCTTTCTCATCAATGAGTCCTCTCAAACAATTTGTGATCGGGCGATTTAGTGATTTTGCGATTGACAATCAAGAACCGGTATTAGAGCGACCCAGAGTCAATCGCCCCGAACACCAAGTCGCACGATAGCCCTACACCAGCACCGCGGCGCCCATATTTTCGATGATGCTATCGGCAAACTGGCTGGTCTTCAACTTGGTCGCGCCTTCCATCAGGCGTTCGAAGTCATACGTGACTTTTTTCTGAAGAATTGTTTTTTCGATCCCGCCCTCGATCAGATCGGCAGCTTCGTTCCAGCCGAGAAAGCGGAACATCATCACGCCGGACAGCATGACCGAGCCGGGATTGATTACGTCCTTGTCAGCATATTTCGGAGCCGTGCCGTGTGTGGCTTCGAAGATAGCGTAACCATCGCCCACGTTGGCCCCGGGAGCAATACCAAGGCCGCCGACCTGCGCAGCGCAAGCGTCCGAGATGTAGTCACCATTCAGGTTGGGCGTGGCCAGAACCGAATACTCATCGGCACGGGTGACTACTTGCTGGAAGATAGAGTCGGCAATGCGGTCGTTGACCATGATCTTCTTTTTCCACTGGCCGTTGCCGTGGGTCGCGTAAATGCGGTCGAGCACGCCCTTCACTTCCTGCTCGACTGCCTGGCGAAACGACGGAGGCGCGAATTCCATGCCGGGCTCGACCAGTTCGGCGTTTTGTGCGACCGTGAGGCTCGGATTCTTATCTTTGTTGTCGACAATCCAGCTCTCGCGCTCGGTGATGACCTTATCGCGAAATTCCTCCGTGGCCAGTTCGTATCCCCACTTGCGGAAGGCGCCTTCGGTGAATTTCTGAATGTTTCCCTTATGCACCAGTGTGACCGTCTTGCGGCCTGTCTCGAGGGCATGCAGAATCGCCATGCGCACCAGGCGCTTGGTTCCGCTGATTGAAATGGGTTTGATGCCGACGCCGGAATCGAGGCGAATTTGCTTCTTGCCTCCCTTCAACATGTCTTTGTTAATAAACTCGATAAGGCGAGCGCAGTCGGCGGTTCCCTCTTCCCACTCGATGCCGATATAGACATCTTCTGTGTTCTCGCGGAAGATGACGATGTCCATGCGTTCTGGATGCTTCACTGGAGACGGAACACCCTTGTAATACTTCACAGGGCGGACGCAGCCATAGAGATCCAAAATCTGGCGCAGGGCCACGTTAAGAGAGCGGATGCCGCCGCCGACGGGAGTAGTGAGCGGGCCCTTGATGGCAACTCGGAATTCGCGAATCGCGTCTACGGTGTCGTCGGGCAGCCAGGTATCGAACTTAGCTTTCGCTTTTTCTCCAGCAAATACTTCATACCACGCGACGTGGCGCTTGCCTTTGTACGCTTTATCGACAGCGGCGTCGAACACGCGCAGCGATGCTTTCCAAATATCGCGGCCGGTTCCGTCACCCTCGATGAAGGGGACGATCGGGTTATCCGGCACGTCATACTTCCCTGCTGCGTAGCCAATTTTCCTTCCATCCGGTGGAATATTCACACCGTTATAAGAACCTGCCATTCGTAGCCTCCAGATAGAAATTCGCGGCAACCGCTCAGAAAAACGCCCAATTCCTACAGAATAACTCGTGAGCCCGCACTCTTACCAATGCTGACATCACAGCCCCGTGTGATGTTCGTCACCACCGCCTTGTGCCGAAGGATTTGTGCACGCCGAGGGTCGTGTAACGTCCCCAGGGCCCGTTGTTACCCAGATCGGCGACCCCCAGATAGGTGTCGCGCGCGCCCAGGCGGTCAAACAGAAAATGCTGTGTGACACGAAATTCGAATCCCTTGGCGATGAAGATTCCGACGCCCCAGGAGTGTTCAATGCCGATCGCATCGGGCGACCATGTGTAGAGAGTCTGCGGAATCGTCTTGCCGAACAGGAAGGTGGGAGCTCCAAAAACCATGAAACGACGTAACTGGCCGCGTCCAAAGGGACGCACTTCCAGCATCCCGGACAACATGTAGCGAGCGAACATGCTGCAAGGAGCGTTGACCCCGCCGTACTGACCCGCGTTTCCGGCGCAAATGTTGGGGTCGATTTCATTGTGGGGTGGCGCGATATCGAATTGCGCCCAACCCCAGAACGTGTCCTTCGGAAAGAACATGCGGTCTTCGGTTCCGAGCGTTTGAGCATCCTTGGCAGGTGCCACAGTTTGAGCGAAGCTCACGGTGCATACGATTAAGAGAAATACTAGAACCGTCCGAGACGTTTTCATCCAGCCTCCGAAGTGATATTCCGGCAAAGCAAGAGCCGGTATGGTGCAGAACTTCCTGACCACTCGCATCGAGCGTGGCGAAGAGTTTTGTGAGAGCGCCACATTGTAACGTGTCGGCGTAGCGGCGTGGGAGATTCACCATCGCGGTGCGGATCACCCGCCAGAAAGAAGCAGGCGATTTGCTTATCACTTCCAGAATTCATATTCTTAATTCCGGTTTATCCCATTCATAGGATTGCTGGAACGATGTAACACAGAGAAGGACTTGCACTATCAACACCTATGGTTTGGATGGCGGATTGCTAGTCTTTATGTACTAGAAGCCCCGGGAGCCCTATGCCACAGGAAGTATCCGTTTCGTATCAGGCAATCAAGAGTAAGGTATACAGACTGATTGACACCCTGGTGGTAGGTGAAAAATCTGAGATCGAAGTTCAGGAGTCCATTCGCCGCTGGTGGGAGTTGATCCACCCTGCAGACAGGCCGGTGGCCCAGAAGTACCTTCTGATCATCCTGGGACGCTCCTGCCAGGCACTGGATGCAATCGAGGAAGGATTGACCGATGCGACCAATCAAGAGGCCTTCCAGTCGTCCGATGCATCGCGAACGTTCAAACTCGTCCAACGAGTCGTGAAGCAGAGCAGCAAGCCCACCGTTATGAGCAACTCCTTCTAAACAAAGATTTTACAATTGCCCGGTTGCATGGCCTGCCTTCAGGCCGTATCCTCACCGTTGAGAGTCGGTTTCGCCCGCGGCAATGCCAGGGCCGCCGCCCGAGGTGCCTATGAGCTTTTCTTTTCAACTTTTTCTGCGGTCTCTCTTTAGAGTTCGATCCTATCTCATGTTCGGAGTGCTACTGGTTATGGCTGGGTCATTATTCGGATCGTCGGAGATCTACTCGTTTACCCTAAATTCGATCGACGGAAAGCCAGCGCCGATCGCGGACTACAAAGGAAAAGTGATACTGGTGGTGAACGTCGCCAGCCAGTGCGGCTACACGCCCCAGTACAGCGCTCTGGAATCGATTTACGAAAAATACAAGGATCAAGGATTCGTGATCCTCGGGTTCCCCGCGAATAACTTCGGGGCACAGGAACCGGGCACAAACGAAGAGATCAAGACCTTTTGCACACGCAAATACAGCGTTACTTTCCCTATCTACGCGAAGATTTCGGTGAAAGATCCTGATCAAGCTCCGCTTTACACCTTCTTGACCAAAGAGACCGGGTCCGGCATACGCGGTGACATCAAGTGGAACTTCACCAAGTTCCTGATTGATCGCAGTGGGAACGTGGTGCAGCGCTTCGAACCTGCGGTGACGCCCGATTCGAAAGAGATGACATCGGCGATCGAAAAGCAGTTGAAGCCTTAGTCTAATCTGCATCGACGGCGGCAACTGCTTAAGAAAGTTCTATTCACCCGCCAGAACGCTTCGACGCCCCCTCTGGTTGACCGCCGAGAAGTGCCGTAACATAACAGGCAGCAATGCACATAGCTCGGCAGACGAGAATACTCCCGGTGGCGGCTGGCTGCCGCGCCCGGATCGTGCTGCCCTGCATCCTGCTGTCATTTCTCTTTCTGATGGGCACACTCGAACCGGGTCTCGCCCAGCAGGCCGGAGGCATGGGTACGCAGTCTATTCCGGTTGCTGACCGCAAGCTCGTAGCTATAAAAGTTGCCGGGAGCAAACGTTTCACGCAGGAGGAAGTGGCGGCCGCGAGCGGTCTCCCATTAAGTGCAACGGTAACGGACGAAGTGTTCCGCAAGGCGGCGCGGCAGTTGGGGGAAACCGGAGCGTTTGCCGATGTCGCTTACACGTTCTCCTACTCGTCGTCGGGGACGAAGCTGACCTTTCAGGTGAGCGACTCGGAGAAATTTGTTCCCGCTCACTTTGCCGACTTCGTATGGTTTACGGATCAGGAGCTACTGCAGAGGTTGCACGAGCGGCTTCCGCTTTTCCACGGCGAACTACCCACCAGTGGACGACTCCCGGACCAGGTTTCCGACGTCTTGCAGGCAATGCTGGTGGAAAACGGCATTCCCGGCCACGTCGAATACCTACGCAGTAATGCTCCAGGCGGCCACCTCGATGCCATCGACTACACGGTGGCAAACATTATTATTCGCATTCGCAACGTGGACTTCCCGGGCGCAGGAGCCGGCGAGTTGCCCCAGTTGCAAGCTGCCGGTGCCAAACTCTCCTCCCGCGATTACTATCGCGCGCTGTTCACTTCCTTCGTCGATCGCGAGGTGCTTCCCGTCTTTCGCGAGCAGGGCTACCTCAAAGCATCGTGCGGCATGCCGCAACCCAAAGTGGTCAAGGAGGCCGCCTCCGACGCGAGCGACGAACGGGAGGCGGTCACCATGGTGGACGTGGCCCTGCCCGTCACTCCCGGAATCCAGTACAAGCTCGCGGGATGGAACTGGTCAGGCAACAAAGAGATTTCCACGGAGAATCTTCAAGCGCTTCTGCATTTGAAAATCGGGCAGCCTGCCAACACGGTTCAGCTGGAGAACGACCTGCGCGCGGTGCAACAACTCTACGGCTCCAGGGGATACGTCACGGCCACCATTAAGGCTGGAGCTGAATTCGACGACACCAGCAACAAGGTGGTTTATCAGCTTGCGGTCACGGAGGGTTCGCTCTATCACATGGGAGAGCTGGAGTTTCGCGGGCTGGATAATGGGCTGACGGCGAAATTGCGCTCGGCATGGAAGATTCGCCCTGGCGATGTTTACGACGCAACCTACCTCCAGGAATACCTGCCCCAGGCGAGGAAATTGCTCACGGCTACCGTGGACTGGGAAGTCTCCAGCCACACTACCGCCAATGCGCGCGACAAGACGGTCGATGTCGACTTGCAGTACTCCGCGAAAGCTCCACGCTGAGATCCGCGAGATGCTACGGAGGCGGGCTGAATGACAGTTGCTCCGATTTAGGTCGCGGCCTGAGTTTGTTCGGAAAAACGAAAAAGAAGAAGTCTCTTGCACAAATCAGGCGGCACTGTGATACATTAATTTCCGTTTTGCCCGAGGCCCTCCCCCCAAAAGAATCGGGCATAAAATGGGAAGCCGCGCCCGCGGCTTCCCGTTTTTTCGTTTGCTCATTAAATTCACACATTGTCTATAAACCTTTGTGTTAAATTGTGCATTCTCACACTCATCAATTTTTAATTTTTTCGCCGGAGGCACGAGTTGGGCAAAAACATGGTTCCCAAGCGGATGTTTTTCACCAAAGGGGTGGGGAAACACCGCGAGCGATTGACATCTTTCGAGTTGGCGTTGCGCGACGCGGGAATCGCAGCTCAGAATCTGGTGCGGGTCTCGTCCATTTTTCCTCCCAACTGCAAAATGCTCACTCGCAAAGAAGGCGTGAGTTATCTCAGTCCGGGTGAGGTTGTATTCGCCGTTGTGGCAGAGAACTCAACTCACGAAGCGCACCGCTTGCTCGCCTCTTCGATCGGTGTCGCCATTCCGGCCGACAGGAACACCTACGGCTACCTCAGCGAGCATCACTCGTTCGGCCAGACCGAAGATGCGGCGGGTGAGTATGCTGAAGAACTCGCCGCCGAAATGCTGGCCACTACCCTGAATGTAGAGTTCGATCCCGACCGGTCCTGGGATGAGAAGAAGCAGATCTATCGCTTATCTAACAAGATCGTGCGAACGGCGAACGTCACGCAATCAGCGGTAGGTGACAAGCGCGGATTGTGGACCACGGTGATCGCATCCGCGGTATTGATTTTCGACTGATAATGATCAAGGGCCGGTGCCCTGAGAACGAGCCGACGGTATGCGGCGCAGATCCTTCCTCAAGGGCGCAGGAGTTGTAACCATCGCCGTTATCGGCGGCGGTGTCTGGCGCGCCTACGATCAGGGTGTATTTAGCGTTGGGGAAGGTCCGGCCTACGAACCCTGGAAAGACTGGCGCAGCACGAACGACGGTCCCCTCGCCTTGGTGCGGTCCGCCATCCTCGCCGCCAGCCCGCACAACACCCAGCCCTGGCTATTTAAGGTAGCCCCCTCTGCGATTGAGCTGCATATCGACACCGGAAGGAATGTCGGCGCGCTGGATCCTTTTCTGCGCGAGGAACACATCGGCATGGGTTGCGCACTGGAGAATCTATTGCTCGCTGCGCCTGCCAACGGTTATGCAGCCACCGCTACCCTTCAGCCGGGAAAACTAGGGCCCATTCCCTCCGAGCCCCAGCCGCAGCTCTTGGCCCGCTTGGATCTTGCTGCCGGAACGCGTGAAGAAAATGAACTCTACAAGGCTATTCCCAGACGCCACACCAATCGAGGCCCGTACGACCCCCAGAAACCAGTTCCTAATGATCTAGTGGAGGCGCTCGAGCACCTGCCGGACGACCTCTCCGATACGAAGCTATTTTTGTTCACGGCTCAAGCGGATCGGAAAAAGATCGTCGAACTAAGTTCAGCGGCAAACCAGGAAATCTATTCCGATCCGAACGTTCAACGAGGCAGTGAGCGGTGGGTCCGGCTGAAATGGAGCGAGGTGCAGCGATACCGCGATGGCTTGACCATCGATGCATTCGGCCTGCCGCCCATTGCCGACGCTATGGCCAAAATGATGACGCCGGGAATGTTGGCATGGGCTGCGTCGCACAGCGAGAAGAATGGATACTCAAACCTGATGCTCAGTGCGCCTCTGATCGGGTTCATCGCGGTTCGCGACCGCTACGATCGCGAGCAGTGTTTGCGGGCGGGTCGACTCTGGCAGCGAGCGCATCTGCTCGCCACCGCCCGCGGCCTGGCTGCGCGCCCCTGTAACGAGGCCGTGGAAATGGTGGACCATGAACTCGCACTCGGCCGTCCGGCTTCCCGCGACGCCCTCCTGAACCAGATCACGGGTGATCCCACCTGGCAGCCGACTTTCGTTTTCTATTCGGGATATCCAACCCTAACGGCGCACGCCAGTCCTCGCCGACCGGTTGAAGCCGTAGTCCTCTGAGGAACGCCAACGATGACTCGTGTCAGCCGGAAGGTAGTGTCCTAATTTCCCCCTCTTCACCACAGAGTCACAGTGTCACGGAGAAAACCTCGGACTTGCAAAAACCAGAGAAGGGTGTGCCATGCAGTTGGCTTTTCTCTGTGTCTCTGTGACTCTGTGGTGAAAAACTAAATTAGGACACGAGCAGGCGGAAAGCCAACGCAAGGCAAGATTGTGTCCGTGATATACTTATACTTTAGTAACCCTTCCCCCTTCCGGATGTAACCTTCCGTTAACAGGTTCCCTGTATCATGAAGTTGTTGGGAAGCGTTTATTTAGACCAAAGGAGTTGTTGTGGATCACGATACCCGTAGAAAAAAGCAGCAAGCTTTGATGACTGAATTGCTGGAGAGGAAGATCCGGTTGCACGCGCAACATCTTTACAATCAGCGCGGTAAGACCGAAGGTCTAGCCTTACAGGACTGGGTAGAAGCAGAGTCGCAAGTGCTGGAAAACAGCATTCTGGCGCCTCTGTACCGCAAATCGCGGGCAGGGACACACTCGTCCGAAGACCTTCAAGGTTCAGAAAACCCGCAATTCGGAAGCAGCGATCCGTGCTGCTCGGAAGCTGGCGCCAGCTAGCCCCGGGCAGCCCTATCTCTTAGCCACAGCATTTTTCAGCTTGCTCCCCTTACTCCCCTTCTTGTCCAGCCTTTCCAGCACAGCAGCAACAATCAGCGGTAAACCCACGGTGGCATCTACAAAAACTTCGCCGAAGCGTCCACCTTCCGCCGGGGGCACAAACTTTCCCCACGATATGGCTTCGCTATAGGGACTTCCTGATAACCCACCCCAGAAGACCGGCTCGGGACAG
>Ga0209006_10001280_pt1 | contig 22799 bp, 20 predicted proteins | sample JacPin_JW_Ref_O2_FD_188567 | JGI IMG/M metagenome (GOLD analysis project Ga0209006, IMG submission 188567) | Forest soil microbial communities from Algoma, Ontario, Canada - Jack Pine, Ontario site 1_JW_Ref_O2 (SPAdes) (version 2) | ecosystem: Environmental > Terrestrial > Soil > Boreal... | reverse complement strand
CCGCCGGTAATTGTCCTCGATATAGTCGCGCGCAATGTCGATCAGATGCGCGTAATCCACTTTCACCGCGCACGTCGTCACGCATGAGAGACACGACAGACAGCGATCGAGATGGTGCACCGTTTTGGCGTCCGGCGTTCCGCCTTTTTCCAGCATGGCGCGGATGAGATCGATGCGGCCGCGCGGTGAATCGTTCTCGTCGCGGAACAGCACGTAGGTCGGACAGGTCGCCGTGCAGAAGCCGTAATGCACGCAGGTTTTCAGAATGCCGTCCGCCTCGGCAATCTGCGGCCGCGAAAGCTGTTCGGGGGTGAAAGCTGTTTGCACGGGGAACTGAACTTGATTTTCAAATCTGCCGGGTAATTTTCAAATCTGCCAAGTGAGCTGGCGCCATTCGCGCCGCAACGCCTGCTGGATGGCGCGCCGCTCGTTGTCCGCGCGCCGCGTCTCGAAGCTCACGGCAAGCGCCAGCTTTTCGTCGCGGTCGCCGTCGAGCAGCGGAATGGCGCAACAGCTCAACGACGGGTCGATCTCGCCCTGCTCGGCGTGCATGCCGTTGCGCCGGCCTTCGGTGATCGCCGCATTGACGTCAGCCCAGGTCGTCTTGGTGTGCGGCGTGAAAGCCGGAAACGGCTCCGGCGGCAACAGGCTCGGCGCCTGCGCGCGCGGCAAAGTACCGAGCAGCGCGCGTCCTGCAGCCGTCGCCCAAAGCGGATAGGACGGGCCGATCTCCACGTCGATGATGGCGCGCCGCGTGCCCGGCAGGCGCGCGAGCGTAACGGCCTCGGTGCCGACGAGCTGCAACAGATAAACCGTCTCGCCGCAGCCGTTGGCGATGCGCGTCATTGGCGCGGCTGCCACCTGCAGCAGGCGGTCGATCCAACCCGAGGCGAGCCGCAACGAGCGAGCGCCGAGCGAATAGCGCCGGTTCGGCATGCGGCTCGCATATCCGCGCGAGATCAAGGTTGCCAACAGGCGCGAGGCGGTGGCCGGGTCGATGCTCAGATGGATAGCGGCGTCACGGACGCGAATCCCGGCAGGCGCCGCGCGCTGCATGAAGTCCAGGAGATCCAGAGCTCGGCCGACGGAGCGGATCTCCGCCGGATCGTCGGCCGCCGGGTCGATCATCGTGCGCCTATCTGGTTGCACCCATGCGATTTTTGCCTGCTCGGTTCAGGCGATTGCCAATGCGGGTTCCGGCGTCTTCGCGTCGGCGAATTTCGGGATCACGTGTTCGCCGAACAAACGGATCGATTCCAGCATCCGTTCGTGCTCGGTGATCCCTCCGTACATTATGAAGATCATGTATTCGACGTCCAGCGTATCCTTCAGCCGCTGGATCTCCTCGCCGACCTCGTCCGGCGTGCCGACGATCTGAAAGCCGCTCTCGACCATCTGCTCGAAGGTCTTCGGCACCGGCCCCTCCTGGCCCTTCATGCGCAGCGCTTCGAAGAAGCCGAACTCGCCGAGCCAGTGGGTCCAGAAGGCGGAGCCTTGGCGGGCAGTCTCCATGGCCTCTTCGTGCGTCGTGCCGACCGCGATATTGCGGCACAGCACGACGCCGCCTTTTTTGGAATATTCGCCGAAGCGCAATGTACGGCCGTGTTTGGCGGCTTCGTCCATATAGGCCTGAAACACCCAGCGCACGATGTCGAGATTGGCGGCAAGCGTCACGACGGAGCTGCCGATCCGCGCCGACCAATTCAGCGTCTCCGGACTCTGCGTCAGCGTCGTAAACAGCGGCGGGTGCGGCAATTGCCGGGGTTTGGGCACGGTCGCCACCTGCCGCAAGATCTCGCCGTCGACGCCGGCCTTGAGCCTAGCCGAGATCGGGTGTTTCCACTCCAGTCCTTTCGGCGGCACGGAGATGAACTCGCCCTGATAATCCCACAAGTCCTCGGTCCAGGACCGGCGCATCACCTCGAACCATTCCTCGACGATCTTGCGGTTGACCGCCTCGACCTCGGCGCGACCGGTGCCGGCCGCGTTGGCGTGATAGTGCTGGCCCATGACGCCGACCGAGCGGGGCTGGTAGCCGCGGCTCAAGCCGATATCGAGCCGTCCGCCGGTAAGATGATCCGCCATGGCGATGTCTTCGGCCAGCCGCAGCGGGTTCCAGTTCGGCAGCACCAGCCCCATCTGGCCCTGTCGCAGCCGCTTGGTGTGCTGCGCCAGATAAACGTTGAGCAGGAGCGGGTTGGGGGTGACGTGATAGCCCTCGATCTCGAAGTGATGCTCAGCGAACATCATCGAGGTCCAGCCGGTTTCGTCCGCGACGATGGCCTGTTCGCGCAACTCCTCGATCGTGGTCGCATAGCGCTCGCGGTCCAGCCCCCACAGCCCTTTTCCCAGGTCGCTCTCCGACGCCACGGCGACCGGATAAAACATGCCAAATTTCATGACCACACTCCCTCTGACGGGCCGGCTCCCGGGCGGGCCTTCGCAAGCCGTTGCCTGGAACTCTATGGGGCGTGGGAGGGCGGTCAACGCGCGGCGTTGCGCCTGGCGCAACGAACGCAAATTCCGTTTTTATTTGATTGCAGAGCTCGGCGGTCCTGAAGTGCCGATTAGCCGTGCGCCGCGCTGGAATGTCAGATAGCTCCACATCCAGTTGAGGGCGACTGCAAAGCGGTTGCGCATTCCAATCAAAAAATAAATATGCACCACGCTCCAGAACAGCCAACCGAAAAAGCCGGTGAGCTGAAAACGGCCAAGCTTCACCACCGCGGATTTTCTTCCGATCGTAGCCAGGTCGCCGGCGTGATGATAGACAAAGGGAGGCGGCGGGTTCGCGCCTTGGAGCCGCGCGGCGATCACCTTGGCGACATACATGCCCATTTGCTTTGCCGCTGGCGCGATTCCGGGCACCGGGCTGTCGTCGTGATTGGTGACGCTCGCAGTGTCGCCGACGGCAAAGATTTCCGGATGCCCCGGAATGCTGAGATCCGGTTCGATCTTGATGCGTCCGGCGCGGTCGTGCTCGGCGCCGATCCAGTCCGCCGCCGGTGACGCGACAACGCCTGCCGCCCAGACGATGGTCGCGGCTTCAATCCGATGGCCGTCATTCACCGTCACGCCCCGCGCGTCGCAGCCGATCACCTTGTGGTCGCAGGCGACCTCGACGCCCATGCTCTGCAGCGAGCGCGCCGCATAATCCGACAGCGCCTCGGGAAAGGCCGGCAGTACGCGCGGCCCGGCTTCGATCAAGATGATGCGTGAACGGCGCGGATCGATATGCCGGAAGTCGTGCCGCAAGGTGCGCTGCGCCACCTCGGCGATGGCGCCGGCCATTTCGACGCCGGTGGCGCCGCCCCCGACGATGACGAAGGTGAGCAATCGCTGTCGCTCGGCGTCATCGTTGACCACCTCGGCGCGCTCGAACGCGATCAGAAAGCGCCGCCGGATTTCGGTCGCATCGGCGACATGTTTTAGTCCGGGCGCGTACGGCGCCCAATCGTCGTGGCCGAAATAGGAATGGGTGGCGCCGGTGGCGAGCACCAAATAATCGTAGTCGAAGTCGACCTCCGTGGTGTGGACGCGGCGCGCCTTAACGTCGATGCCGGTCACCTGCGCCATGATCACGCGTGCGTTTTCCTGCTTGCGCAAGATCCCGCGGATCGGCCAGGCCACATCCGCAGGCGATAAGGCAGCGGTCGCGACCTGATAAAGCAATGGCTGAAAGCAGTGATGGTTCTGCGCATCGATGAGCGTCACATCGACCGCGACCTTGGCGAGGCTCATCGTCGCCGTCAGTCCGCCGAAACCGGCACCCGCAATGACCACGCGCGGTCGCTGGCTGTTGCTGCCCATTCTGGCCTCCGGCTGCCATGCTGCGCGCCCAACACTAACGGACCGTTTCGCCGCTGTTTCGAGGTTAACCGGTTCGGCTTGTGTCGGCACGCTTTCCGCCGCATATGGGGAGCATCGGTCAGACAATCAGCATGCAAATTTCGCTTACCACCTGGAATATCAATTCGGTCCGGTTTCGCATCGATCTGGTCGCCAAGTTGGTCAAAGCGGTGCGCCCCGATATCCTGTGCCTGCAAGAGACCAAGTGTCCGGACGACAGCTTTCCGCGCAAGCGCTTCAAACGGCTCGGCTATGAGCACATCGCGCTCAACGGCCAGAAGGGACACCATGGCGTGGTCGTGCTGTCGCGGCTGCCGCTCGAGGCAAGCACGATCCGCGACTATTGCGGCAAGAGCGATTGCCGCCATATCGCGGTGACGCTGGGCGAGCGCGCCGGGCTGAAGGATCCGATCACGCTGCATAATTTCTATGTTCCCGCCGGTGGCGATGTTCCGGATCCGGCGCTCAATCCCAAATTCGCGCACAAGCTTGCCTTCCTCGACGAGATGCACGGCAACGAATTGCTGCGGCCGGCGGCCAACGACCGCGCCATCATCGTCGGCGATCTCAATGTCGCGCCGCTCGAATGCGATGTGTGGAGTCACAAGCAACTGCTCTCCGTCGTCTCGCATACGCCGATCGAATGCGAGAAGCTGATCGGCGTGCAAAAGGCGGGCGGCTGGATCGATGCGGTGCGTATTTACGTGCCGGAGCCGACGAAGCTTTACACTTGGTGGAGCTATCGCTCGCCGGACTGGACCGTTTCAAACAAGGGACGCAGGCTCGATCATATCTGGACGTCGAACAAGCTTGCTGATCGGGTCGCGGCCGTCACCGTCGCCAAGGAGTACCGCAGCGCCAAGCAGCCGTCCGATCACGTGCCGGTGACGGCGACGCTGGACGTGTAAGATCGGATTTATGGGTTGTCGCATGTCCTTTTCGGAAAACCGGCCTCCACTTTTCCGGGACATGCTCTATCGCTGTTTGTTACGCGGCGCGAGCGCGTCGCGCACGTTTTCCATGTCGCGTGCCCATTGGTCGGCGCGGGCGGCGATGACCTCGCGCAAGCGGTGCGCCGCTTCGGGATAGCCTTCGAGCATCTTGCGGAACATGGTGCGTGAAATGCGCAAGACCGCCGAAGGTTCGAGGGCGGTCGCCGTCGCCGGGCGGGTCGTTTCCGCCAGCAACGCGGACTCGCCGAGCAACGTGTCGGGGCCCGCGATGGTGTCTGCTTCGCCGCGTCCGGGTTTCAGCGCAAACGAGCCCTCCTGGATCGCATAGGCGCAATCGGCGACGTCGCCGGCGTTGAACAGGATCTGGCCGGGCTCGAGCCGGTAGCCTTCCGCGCCGATGGCCAGGATCCGCAACGCCGACGGCCCCAGCCGCCGCAGAAACGAAATCCGCTCAAGGAACGCGATATCGTCCTCGATGGTCATCGTGGCCGCGGGCTAGGGGACGAGCTTGTAGCCGCCCGCTTCGGTGACCAGAATCGCTGGCGCAGCGGCATCTTTCTCGATCTTCTGCCGTAACCGGTAAATATGCGTCTCGAGCGTGTGCGTCGTCACGCCGGAATTGTAGCCCCACACTTCTTGCAACAATGTTTCCCGCGATACCGGCCGCTGACCGGCGCGATAGAGGTAGCGCAAAATGGAGGTCTCTTTTTCGGTCAGCCGGACCTTGCTGCCCTTGGGATTGAGCAAAAGCTTGGAACTCGGCCGGAACGTATAGGGACCGATGGCGAAGATCGCGTCTTCGCTGGCCTCGTGCTGACGCAGCTGGGCGCGGATGCGCGCCAGCAACACGGCGAAGCGGAAAGGCTTGGCCACGTAATCGTTGGCGCCCGACTCCAGGCCGAGAATCGTGTCCGAATCGGTGTCGTGCCCGGTCAGCATGATGATCGGCGCCTTGAAGCCGTTCTTGCGCAAAATGCGCACCGCCTCGCGCCCGTCGATGTCCGGCAGCCCCACGTCCATGATCACCAGGTCGATCTGCCCGGCCTTGGCGGCTTGCACGCCCTTGGTGCCATTGTCCGCGGCAACGGCCTCGAACTCCTCGTGCAGTGAGAGCTGCTCGGTGAGCGCGTCACGCAGTTCGTTGTCGTCGTCGACGATCAGAATTTTGCGCGTGTTCGGCATTCGTTCGAAACCTCTTGGGCGACCGCCCGCCGCCCTTAGGGCGCGGCCTCCGCCGAGCTGCGCCCTCGCTACGCTAGGTGCCGCGAAGTAGAACATGTAAGAATACAAGAGCAAGCCGCACTTGGGAAATTGCCTCCGCCATTCCACATGCATAGGGCTTCCTTCGCCACGATCCATGTCAGGCCGCGGCCCGGCCGGCCATCGCAGGGCTGGCTCCATGCCGGTTCCCGGTCGGTGCCGGTTGCGCTCGGCCGCGGCGGCGTCAAAGCCAACAAGCGCGAAGGCGATGGTGGCACACCCCGGGGGGTGTTCCGGCCGTTACGACTCTGGTGGCGGTCGGATCGCCTTACGCCGCCGCGCACCGCGCTGCCGATTCGGCAGATCGGCCGCGCCGATGCGTGGTGCGAGGATCCCAAAGACCGGCGCTACAATCGTCCATTTCGGCGGTCGGCCAATGAACCAGGCGATCGACTCTGGCGCGACGATCGGCTGTACGACCTGATCGTCGAGATTGATCACAACACCCGGCCACGCGTCGCCGGCCGCGGCAGCGCGGTCTTCATCCACGTCGCGCGGCCTGGGTTTTCCCCGACGGCCGGTTGCGTTGCGCTGCGACCTCGCGAACTGCGCTTGCTGGTGCAAAGGCTCGGCCCGAAGACGCGAATCATCATTCATAACTAGAGCATGATCCGGAAAAGCATGCCCTCGGGCTTGACCCGATGGGTGGCTACCGGTTTTCCGAAAAGATCATGCTCCGCCAAAGACCTAGAGCGCGATGTCGATTCAACTTAAAGTCATCACGCTCTAGCCTCTCGAGCCGAAAATCGCCGTACCCACCCGCACGTGCGTGGCGCCAAGAGCGATGGCGGTGGGGAAATCGCTGCTCATCCCCATCGAGAGTAAGGACAAGCCGTTGCGCCGGGCAATCTTCGCGGTCAGCGCAAAATGCGGGGCCGGTGGTTCCCCGACAGGCGGTATGCACATTAGTCCGGAGATCGTCAGGCCATATTGGTCGCGGCAGGCGGCAAGAAAGCCGTCCACCTCTGCCGGCACCACGCCGCCTTTTTGTGCTTCCTCGCCGGTATTGATCTCGACGAAGAGCAAAGGATTGCGCTCCTGCCGGGCGATTTCCTTGCCGAGCGCTTGTGCAAGGCTCGCACGATCGACTGAGTGGATGGCGTCGAACAGCGCCACCGCCTCGCGGGCCTTGTTCGATTGCAGCGTGCCGACGAGGTGGAGCGCCAGGCCCTCATGGCGGGCCAGCAGCGGCGGCCATTTGGCTTTGGCCTCCTGCACGCGGTTCTCGCCGAACGCGCGCTGGCCGGCTGCGATTACCGGTTCGATCGCCTCGGCATCGAAGGTTTTCGAGACGGCCAGCAACGTCACGCTCGCCGGATCGCGCCCGGCATCGCGACAAGCGCGCGCGATCTCCGCGCGCACCTGGTGAAGCCTATCGGTCATGGTTTCGACTTTCTTAAAGCGCGGCACAAACCGCTCAAATTCTAATGGAACTCCAAAGACCCGGTTGACGCGGCCGCCCTAGGTTTATCGATCAGGGGCCGGGTTGCCACGAATGCTCGATGATCAAACAAATTCTCCCGCGGCCTCGCCGCAGGCGCCGCCGCTTCCGAAGCGGCGCAACAAGCCTATTCTCAGCATCCGCGCCAGGCTCATTGTCATTGCTCTCCTGGCCATCGTGCCGCTCATGGTGGAACGCGTGCGCGGGTTCGAACGCGCCCGCCTCGAGCGCGCCGAGGTCGCGCGCAATCAGGTCATCGATCTAGCGCGCAGCGGAGTCGCGGCGCAGCGCGAGATTATCGAATCGACGCGCGCTTTGCTCAGCGTGGCGGCGCGCGTCTACACGAAGATGCCGCCCGATGCACCGGACTGCAATCGGATCTTGAGCGATCTGGCCGGCAATGTGCCGTGGATTCGCATGCTCGCCGTCGCTGGCAATAACGGCCGGGTGAAATGTGCGAGCGATGCCACGATCGTCGGATTGAATATTTCCGACCGCCCGTATTTTCACGCCGCTCTGCACGCGCATGAGTTCACGCTCGGCGATTATCTCATCAAGCGGGGCGGCGGTGTGCCGGGTGCGATGGCCACTTTTCCCGTCATGAAGGAGGGCGGCGGCGTCGCCTCTGTCATTGTCGCCGCTCTCGACCTGAACTGGTTCGGCGAACTCGCAGCCAATGCGGCGTCAGGCTCGGGTACCGAGGTGCTGGTGATCGACGATGGCGGCACCGTGCTGGCCGCTTCCGCCGAAGCCGAACAGCTTGTCGGCAAAAACTTCGCCGGTCACGGCCTGACCAAGGAATTGCTGACGAAGGACGAAGGCACGACCACGACCACCGATTTCGACGGCACACGACGCATCCTCGGCTTTGTCCGCGTGCCGTGGACGAAGGCGAGGCTCGCGGTCGGGGCCAACGAGGCGATGGTGCACAGTGGGATCGATCGGGAAATCAGCATCGCCTACGTACAACTCGGCGTGTTCGGCATGCTTGTTCTTCTTGCCGCTTGGTTCGGTGGCGAGCGGCTGATCCTGCGTCCGATCCGAACACTCGTGCGCACCGCGACGCGCTTCGGCCGCGGCGATCTTCAGGTGCGCGTTGCCGATGAGCCATGGATGGCGGAGTTTGCTCCGCTGGCCGCGGCGTTCGACGACATGGCGCGTAAGCTTGCCGCGCGCGAAGAAGAGTTGCACATCGCCAACCAGCACCTCGAAGAATTGGCGAGCCGCGACGGTCTCACCGGCTTGGCCAATCGTCGCAGGTTCGATCGCGAACTCGATCGCGCCTGGCGCCGGGCCGACGAATTGCGCCAACCACTCGGCCTGATGATGATCGACATCGATCACTTCAAGCTGTTCAACGACCGCTATGGCCACGTTCAAGGCGACGCCTGTTTGCGCGCGGTTGGCGAAGCCTTGTCGCTGGTTGCTCTCAAGAAGGCCTTGATGGTCGCCCGCTACGGCGGCGAGGAATTCGCGCTGCTGTTGCCCGGGCTCGATATCGCGCAGGCGACCGCGCTTGCCGAGGAGGCGCGTCGTTCCATCGAGGAGCTTTTGATGACGCACGCGGACTCGCCTTGCGGCGTCGTAACCGTCAGCATCGGGGTCGAGTCGCGCGTGCCGGAGCCCAGCCAATCGGCGGCTTGCCTGGTCGAGGCGGCGGATCGGGCGCTCTATGATGCAAAACGGCGCGGCCGCAACTGGGCCGTGGCGCATACGCCGCGGTTGCTCCGCGCCGCAAGCTGACCGCCAGCCTCGCCGTAGAGGCTCTTCGGCATTCTCCGGCATTGCGTTGTCGCACGCTGGAACCCGGCACAGGTGTCCGAACCGCAACCCCGGCGAGAATAAAATACGATAATCGAGGAAAGAGCGTGACGGGCTAGGGCATTACGCCCGAAACCAGAGCGCAAGCATCCAACGGCAGTCAATGGTGCGGGACGCGTCGCAGCGGCTTGGCCGCCATTGCGATTGACGGCGGAGAGCCTGGCCCATATGCCTGCGCTTCGCAAAATCGGGATGGCGGTACCGTCAATCGTCGCCGTCACGCCGCCAGAATCGTGGTGGTCTTTACCTGCGAGAGTTCGGGCGATGGCAGGCAAACGGCGAATCACCCAAACTGTCGCGTTGAGTGTTCAAGGGGCGGCGCGCGAGCTATGATGCTTCGGCAAACGGTAGAGTTTTGGCGTTCAATGGGCCGTGCCGGGCGGCCGACCTGTCGCCGCGAGGCGCCGGGCGATCGCGTTGCCGCGCGGGCGATGTTACCAGCGGATCTAACCTGTCCATGAAAATCGCAAGCTATCGGTCGCCGCCGCTCCTTTCGGCGCGGCATATCCTGTCGAGTATCGTCCGCGGGCCGCGGCTGCGGGTCGCAGCTTTCGTCGCCGCGACGGCAGGCTTGGCGCTTGCGGGATGTGCCGGCGGATCGACAGGTTCGGGCCATGCGACCGCCCAGGATCTTCTCGCCCTCAACCATATGCAGGACGCCAGCGGTATCCATACGCGTGAGCTGTCGGCGGAGGAAAAACAGGTCATCAGCAAGGCGGTCAGCCTCTCGATCGTCAATCCCGGGCAGGCGCAATACCGCTGGCCGCAGATCGCGAATACCGAAGACGGCTCGGTCAATTATTGCGGGATGGTCAATGCTAAAAGTGCCTACCCGGCTTACAGCGGCTGGCAGGCCTATATCGTCGAAGGCTCCGTCCAGGGCGGCAAATTGACCTCCGCTGTGGTCGGTCTCATCGCCGGCGGCAAGGACACTGAGATCGTGCGCAAGATGTGTAAGAAATACGGTCTCGATCCCGGTGGCACCAGCTGAGCAGGTGCCGTCGTCTGTTGCGCGGCGCGGCCGGCGTTTTAGGCGCGCGCACAGCGGGTGTCGCTCGTGCATTAAGCTTCCCGCCATCGCGAACGTGAGCGCAGTCGAAATCGCTATCGCCTGAGTGTCGCGGCGGTCATTGGCGTCGGCACGTCGGATGATAATTGTCTGCCAGCCGGCAGCGCTGCGCACCATCGGTAGCAATCCGCGGATCATTATGCGGTGGGCGAGCGCCCCGTACTGGAACTTAACCAGGCATGCGCTGCGTTTGCCGGTGTCTGATCGGGACGCGCACTTAACTGGCGGCAAAATCCAACCGCTTCCGCAACGTTAATTTTTGACTCTGTTTCACCGGTTCGCGAACAGGCAACGCGTTGCCCAGCCCTATGCAATCTAAATTTATGCCGCTATCATCGACGCGTGCCAAGCAAGCACGGGGACCATAACCCCGGCCAGACACACACCGTCCTGAGGGAGGACTCCAATGCGAAGACGCGAATTTTTGAAATATTCCGCCGCCACGGCTTTGGCCGGTTCGGTCGGCTATCGTGCCGCTCGAGCGGATGCCGCGCCCGTGAAGGTTGCGGTGATCGGCGCCAAAACCGGGCCGCTCGCGCCTGGCGCGGCGGTGACCCATTTCCCGCCTTATAAGCTTTGGGAGCACGAAATAAATGCGCGCGGCGGTCTCAAGCTGAAAGACGGCCAGCGCAAGATCGAGATCATTGAATACGATGATCGCACTCAGCCGCCTGAAGCCATCAAGGCCGTCGAGCGTGCGGCTACGGTCGACAAGGCCGATTGGATTGGCGGCGTGTACGCCACCGGTTTCAATCTCGCGACCGCGCCCACGTTTGCGAAGCACGGTTATCCGCAGCTCACCCAAGCGTGCGTCACCGACCAGGGGCCGGCGCTGGTCAAGAAGTATCCCAACTTTTTCATGTTTCAGTCGTCGACGACGGCTTACGCCAAAGGCACGATCGGCGTTCTCAAGAAAATGAAAGATAGCGGCCAGATCGGCAACAAAGTCGCCGTGGTCAATGTCGGCGACGACTTCGGCATCGAGCTCGCGAATGCCGGCCGGCCGTTGTTCAAAGAGGCGGGCTTTGAGATCGTCTACGACAAATCCTACCCGCTGGGCACGCAGGATTACTCGCCGGTGATCAAGGCCGCCAAGGCCGCCAATCCCGACGCCTTCGTCGCGTGGTCTTATCCGCCGGACACCTTCGGCCTTACGGACGCCGCCAAAATCGAAGGCCTGGCCGTGAAGGCGTGTTACCTGGCGGTCGGGTGTGCCTTCCAGGGCTTCTCGCAGAAGAACGGCGCGGCGGCGGAGAATATTCTCGGTGCCGGCGGCGTCGTCGATTCGCCGGAGATCCGCGACTTCTACAAGCGCCACAAGGAAGTTACCGGCGTCGATGCCGATTATTGGGGCAGCCCGTTCTACTACGCCATGCTTGAGGCGCTCACGCAGTCGATCGAAGCCGTGGGCTCGATGGACCGCATGGCGATCGCCGACCATCTGCGCAAGAACAAGTTCAAGACGCTGCTCGGCGAAGTGAAGATGCCCGGCCAGATTCTCGACATGGGCTACACGGTCGGGCAGTGGCAGGGCGGCTTCTTTGCGGCGGTGGCCGGGCAAAACGTGAGCGGCCTGCAACCGGCCAAGCTCAAGACCAATTGGGGCTGATAACGGCTTTTCGGCAGGCGCTGTCGCGGCTCGCCGGATCAAACAAACACGGATCGCGCGGCGATCGTCCCCGGTGCAAACGCCGGGGATGATCCGCGCGAAATAAGCGCGCAAGCCGGCCAACATTGGGCCTTGTCGTCATCCGGGACATCGGAACCGTTACGCATTCGATATGGACATCGTCATCATCGGCTTACTGCTCGGCGGCACCTATGCCTTGATGGCGATGGGATTGCAGTTGCAGTACGGCGTCGCCCGCATCATGAATCTCGCCAACGGCGAAATCCTGATTGCCGGCGCCTTCAGCACATTTTGGTTTTACTCGGCGACCAAGGCCAGTCCGCTCTTTGCCTTGTTTCTGGTTGCGCCGGCGGCGTTCGCGCTCAACTGGGCGATCTATCGCGTCCTGATTTATCCGCTGGTGCGACGCGCCAAGAGCCAGGGTAAGCTCGAAGTCGACAGCATTCTGGCGACCTTCGGTATCAGCTTCATCGCGGTCGGCGTTCTGCTGGCGATCTTTGGCGGCGCCTACCTGGACTATTCCTATCTGTCGCAGCCGATTTTCATTTTCGGCGAGCGCTACGGTCTCAACCGCGTGGTGGCGTTTTTGGCCTCGGTGGTTGTGTGCGCCGGCCTTTATTTGTGGCTGCACAAGACGCGGGCCGGATTGGCCTTGCGGGCCGTTTCCGTCAATCCGTCGGCCTCGGGGCTTGTGGCCATCAACGTCGCGCAGACCTCGGCGCTCGCCTTTGCGCTGGGCGGCGCGGTGACCGCGGTCGGTGGCGGACTGCTCAGCATGTTCCTCACCTTCGATGTCTCGCTCGGCGTCGTCTTTACGCTCAAGGCGCTGGTCATCGTCATCCTCGGCGGCGTCGGCGACATTCGCGGAACGATCATTGCGTCGTTCATTCTCGGTTTTGCGGAGACGGCCGTCGCGACCCTGATCGATCCGGGCCTGACGCTTGCCGCGGCTTATGTTCTGTTTATGATCGTTCTCCTGGTGCGGCCGGAAGGCTTGTTTGGGAGGCGGCCGGCGTGAGCAGCTTTCATCTTTCTTCGGCCGAGCGCCGTGGTCTTCTGATCAGCATTTTGCTCTTCGCCGCCGCCGCCGCGGTGCCGCTGATTGCCGACGGCTATCCGTTGCAAATCGGCATCTCCATCGTGATGTATACGGCGCTGGCGACCTCCTGGCTGTTGTTCTCCGGGCCGACCAACTACATCGCCTTGTCGACCGCCGCGTTTTTCGGGATCGGCATGTACACCGCCGCCGCGGGCATCGACGTCGTGCCCTATCCGCTGCTCATTGCCGCTGCCGCCGTTGCGGGCGCGGCGCTCGCCGCGGTGGTTGGACTCGCTACGCTGCGCGTATCCGGCGTCTATTTCGTTATCTTCTCGCTCGGTCTTGCCGAATTGGTGCGCCAGATCATGACCTGGCTGCAACACGTGCTCGGCACCATGAGCGGCCTCTACGTTACCGTCGACCGCAGCGAGCCGATGTATTACTGGCAGCTCCTGCTGTTAACAGCCGTGATCTTTTTCGTCGGCTGGCGCATCGGCCGCTCGCGGCTCGGCTTCGCGTTGCGCATCATCGGCAACGACGAAGTGGTCGCCGTTCATTGCGGCATCAACACCGCGCGGGCGAAAGTGGTGCTGTTCGTCATTTCCAGCATGTTCGCCGCCGCCGCCGGCGCGCTGGTGGCGCCGCGATGGGGCTATGTCGAACCGGTCGTCGCCTTCAGTCCATTCCTGTCGTTTCAGGTGGTGATCATGGCGCTGCTCGGCGGCACACACCGGCTGTGGGGGCCGCTGCTCGGCGTCATTCCGTTCGTGCTGGTGTGGGAACTGATCGCCATCTATTTCCCCAGCCAGACGACCTTATTGTTGGGCGTGTGCTTTCTGCTGATCGTCTATGTCATCCCGAACGGCCTCACCGGCCTGATCGAGAATGTGTTCGGCAAGCGCCACAAGCAGGCGGCGACGGCCACGCCGGCGGTGCCGCTCGTCATCGACGCGTCCGATCCGGCCGCGCAGCCGGTCGTTACGGCGGGCAACAAATAATGCTCAGCCCGGCGACCACCAACGCGCTCACCGCTGCCGGCGTCACCAAGCGCTTCGGCGGCTTAGTCGCTGTCGACGATATGTCGTTCTCGCTCGCCGAAAGGGAGGTCCTCGGCCTGATCGGTCCGAACGGCTCCGGCAAGACGACGATGATGAACCTGATCTCTGGCGCCCTGAAGCCGACCTCCGGCGCGATCAGTGTCTACGGCCAGGCGATCACTGGCACCGGTGCCAGCAATGTAGCCAAGAAGGGCATTGCCCGCACCTTCCAGCTCGTGCGGATGCTGCCGACCATGACGGCGCTGGAAAATGTCGCGGCCGGCGGCGTGTTCGGCCACGCGCGGCGCTGGGGCAAGGAACTCGACGATTACGCCCACGCGTTGCTCGATCGGGTGGGGCTGCCGAACGCGGCGGGCGCACCGGTAGCGGCGCTCACCTATATCGATCAGAAGCGGGTGGAGTTGGCGCGCGCGCTCGCGTCCGATCCCAAGATCCTTCTGCTCGACGAATGGCTCGCGGGATTGAATCCGACCGAGCTCAAGATCGGCATTACGCTGATCGAGCGGCTGCGCGTCGAGGGCTGCACCATCATCATCGTCGAGCATGTGATGCATGCGATCCGCAGCCTGTGCGATCGCTGCATCGTCATGAACAGCGGCGCCAAGATCGCCGAAGGCACGCCCGCCGAAGTGCTCGCCGACCACGGCGTGATCCGCGCTTATCTCGGAGACGAGAATGCTTGAGACGCGCAACGTCTCGGTCCTCTACGGCCGCCATCGGGCGCTGGAGAACGTCTCGGCGATGGTGTCGAAGGGCGAGATCGTGGTCATGCTCGGCGCCAACGGCGCCGGCAAAAGCACGTTCATTCGCGCCATCGCCGGACAGACGCGCAAGATGGACGGCGGTTCAGTGCTGATGGACGGCAGCGACATCACGCGCCGCGCGCCGCACGAGATCGTGGAAACCGGCATCGCGCTCGTGCCCGAGGATCGCGGTATTTTCGCCGATCTGACCGTGCATGAGAATCTCGTGCTCGGCGCCCATCCGCGGCGCGCGCGGGCGCTCGAGTCCGACAATCTCGAGCGCGTGCTCGGCCTGTTTCCCAAGCTCAAGCAGCGCCGCAAGCAACTCGTGCGCACCATGAGCGGCGGTGAGCGGCAGATGGTGGCGATCGGGCGCGCCATGATGTCGGCGCCGACGATCCTTCTCCTTGACGAGCCGTCGCTCGGATTGTCGCCGTTGCTCACGCTGGAATTGTTCCGCACGCTCGCGCGCATCAAGGAGAGCGGCATGGGCATTTTTTTGGTCGAGCAGAATGCCAAGCAGAGCTTGGCGATCGCCGATCGCGGCTATCTGCTGGATAACGGCCACATTGTCGGCGCCGATAGCGCCGAGGCGTTGCGCAACGACCCGAAAGTCAAAGCAGCTTATCTGGGCGAATAGGGTTTGTTGCTCCGCTCTTACGCCGCCGGAAACAGGCTGCCCCACACGCCGCGGAGCGTGCTGTAGGCTTCGTCGAACGGCGCGACAACGAGCCGTTCCCCCTCGCGCCTGAGCAGGCCAAGCTTTTCCAGCTTGTCGAGAGCGTCGCCGACGTCGAAATCCACGTCGATGCCGAAGCTCGTCCGCAGCCATTCCTCGATCCGCCCATCGAGCTCGGACGCGGTCGGCGGCGACGCCGCTTCATGGAGGAAGTGATAGGCGAGGAACGCTTCCTTGACCTGCTGCTCCTCGGCGGCGCCGATCACGTAGTCGAAGATGCCGGCATTGTTGGTGGTGTTGCGATAATAGATGTTGTCGGTCAGCTCGGTCTGATATTTGAGCGACTGCCGCTGATAGCGCACCCACTGGGTGACAATGAAGCCGCCGAGTGCCATGAGCGCGCCCAACGCGGTGAGCGCCGTTTTCATGTCTTTATCTTCGACGCTGGCGGTGAGGCCGAGATAAAAGCCGAGCACCAGGAAGAGCACGGTGATGGTGGTGTAAAGGTTGATCAGGATCGGAATGCCGCTCGCCAGCGCCGGCACGCCAAGCATGAACTTGTCGGTGTTGCTCATCACCACGCGGGCATTGGGAAACAGCGCCTTGAGATCGCCGCTGGCGATGTTGCGGAAGCATTTGAGCAGCACCGAGCCTGCCGGCAGCTTGCGCCGTTCGAGCCGGCGCAGAACGCGCTTCGAGGCGACCTGCTCTTTCGGCCGCATCGCCGCGAACAGCACGACATCGTCGTGAACGTCGATCTCGATTTTGCGGCGGCGCCAGCCGAACCACTCCACGACGTCGCAAACTTCCTTGTGGTGCCCGCGCCGGTAGAAGCGAATCTCGCGAAAGTCGCCGAGCTTTGCATTCACCGCAACCCGCAGCACCGCGCGACGGTCGTGGGCATCGCCGATCTCGGCGTGCGCGAGTTCGGTGAAGTTCGCGACCTTGAGGATCCGGTCGAGCGATTGGACCAGATCGCCATAGTAGCGTTCGAGCTTGGCGGGCTCGATTACGGTGTGCTGCGGCGCATGGGGGTTGAAATAGTAATAGTCGGCGCGCAAGCGCTCGAGCATTTCGAAATATTCGTAGTGATAGATCGCGGCCACCATTTCGCAGAGCCGCCGGAATTTCTTGCCGCCGGCCGGGTCGCCGAACGCATGTTGCTGCGTCAGCGCCAGCAGAAGATCCGTCCTGCGGAGCGGGAGATAGCGATCGCGTGCGTCTGACACAGCCCGTCCCAAAAGCTAATATTCGCACAAGTGCCGGCGTTCACGCCAGCGGAATGATCGGCAGCGCCGGATGGCTCGGGTGCTGACTCGTCATGATAGATTCTATGTACCACGGTCTTGGTGCTGCAAATGTGATAGGGGGCATATTCGGCATGGTGAGCGCCGGCCAGGCCGCTCGGCAGGTCGAGCGCAGGTCGACGATGCCGTCGCAGACGATCGGCGCCTCATAACCGGGCGGCGGGCTGTGTTGATCCGGAACGTTTAGCGCCTCGGACGTGTCTGTCCGCGAAGTCCCCACAGCCATCGATGCCTCCCCGTGTGCCGGGGAGATCAAGTCGCCCCGTGTCAGGGAGATGCATACATCGCCCGCGCGTCGTTCGTGAAGGCCTTGCGCGACTGCGGATCGGTGTAGAACATGTGGCCGCCCCGATAGAGCTTGAGGTCGGCCCGTTCGCCTTCGACATTCGGCGGAATGTGGTTGAGCACGTAACGTGAGTTGGAATACGGCGTCACCAGGTCGCTGTAGCCGTGCGCGATCAGGAGCCGGAACGAGGGCGTCAGTGCCAAGAGCTGACGTAAATCGTCTGCGGCGCTCGCGGGCGCGTGGCCGCCGTCATCCCAATCCCATTTGTTCGAAACCTCGGCGGCGAGCAGGTTGTAGGTCATCTCGGTCTTGAAGCCGAGCTCGTCGCGCGCGTAGCTGACAAAGGCGCTGCCATAGGCGCGGATGAAGCCGTCGAGGAACGGGTCCGGTCCGCGCGCGGATGCCGATTCAGGATTGGGATCGGCGACGGCGAAGGTCACGTCATAATGGCTGACGATCTTGCGGTCGGCGCGCCGGAGATTTTTGACATAGGCGTCGCGGATGAAGCCGCGTTCGCGGGCGATCACGTCTTCCGGTAATCCGGTGATCTGCGCGACCTCGCCGTAGAACGCCCGTGCCGCGTCGCCGGTCGGCGGCGGACCCGCGAGCGTGGTCAGATAGTCCGTCATGGCGAAACGTTCGGCCTGCGCCAGCGCGGCCGGGCTGAAAGTGCCCTTACGCTCGAGCTCGGCGGCGGCGAGCGAGGGCAGCGCGAGCGCTGCGCCCAGCGCAAAGCGGTCGCCGCCGAACTGAAACTGCCCCTCGATCATCGGCGACACCATGACGATGCCGTTGGCGATGATACCCTGGCTGCTTTGCAGCGCCTGCGCCACCTTGGCGGCGCGGAAGCCGCCGTAACTCTCGCCCAAAATATATTTGGGCGAGCTGACGCGGCCGTTCTTGGCCACATAGAGCGCGATCACCTTGGCAAGCGATTCGGCGTCGCGGCGAATATTCCAGAAGGCCTCACCGCCGTCGGGCTTGGCGGCGCGGCTCCAGCCGGTGCCGACCGGGTCGATCAGCACCAGATCGGTGAAGCCGAGCCAGGTATCGGGGTTGTCGGTGAGGCGGACGTGCGCGCCGTCAAAGCCGGTGCCGAACACCGCGATGCGCGGGCCGACGAGCCCGAGATTGAGAAACGCCGAGCCGGCGCCCGGGCCGCCGTTGAACACGAATGTCACCGGCCGCGCCGGGTCGCCGCCCTTGTCGTTCGTTTTGGCGACGAAGGCCGTATAGAAAATAGCGGCCGAGCGCTCGCCGGACTGGTCGAACAGCGCGAAGGTGCCGGCCGTCGCCGTGTAGGACAGCTTGCCGGCTGGCGTGTCGATCGCGTGTTCGGTCACCGAATCGGAGGGCAGAAGCGACAACACGCCGGGACCGCCTTGCCCCGACCGCTCTCCCGGCTTGCCACCGTGTTCCTCCGCCAATGCCACGAGCGGAAAAACCGACAGCAGGAGAACGGCAATACCGGCGCGTACGGCAATCATGGTCGGTGTTCCCTTCCGATCGGCCTTCGGCGGCCTTGTCGGCGGACGATCGTCCGCCGAAGCGCCCTAAAGATGGCCGTGCATGCGCGCCACAATAAGGCGCGCGGCGCGGTGATGGCGGGTAGGCGCCCGAGCCGGTAGACAACAACCAATGGATCGACCAAGTTCTGACCCCGCTTCGGCAATTTGCCGAAAAGCTGAATGGAGTTCGCACCGTGGCCTTTCCTCGCGCGTCAAAGGCGCTCGCGCGCTTCACCGTGCTCGACCTGACAAGGGTACGGGCTGGGCCGACCTGCGCGCGCCAGCTTGCGGACTGGGGCGCCGACGTCATCAAAATCGAAGCGCCTCCGGACGCCGATGAGCCGATGGGCGGCCCGCGCGAACGATCGGATTTTCAGAATCTGCATCGCAACAAGCGCAGCATCACGCTCAACCTCAAGACGCCCGAAGGGCTGGCCGCGTTCAAGCGGCTGGTCAAGAAAGCCGACGTGCTGATCGAGAATTTCCGGCCCGCCGTGAAGAAGCGGCTCGGCATCGATTACAAAACGCTGCGTAAGATCAATCCGCGTCTGGTTTACGCCAGCATTTCCGGCTTCGGCCAGGACGGCCCTTATGCCGATCGGCCGGGCTTTGATCAGATCGCGCAGGGCATGGGCGGCCTGATGTCGATCACCGGCTATCCGGGCCAAGGGCCGCTCCGCGTCGGCATTCCGGTTGCCGACCTCACGGCGGGTTTGTTTGCCGCGCTCGGCATTCTCACGGCGCTTCTTGAACGCGATAAATCCGGCAAGGGGCAGGCGATCGAGACCTCGCTGCTGCAGGCACAGATTTTCATGCTCGACTTCCAGGCCGCGCGTTATTTAGTCGAAGGCGAGGTGGCCGGCCAGGCCGGCAACAACCATCCCACTACAATCCCGACCAGCGCGTTCAAGACGCGCGACGGCTACATCAACATCGCCACCACCGGCGGCAAGATGTGGGAGCGGTTCTGCCAGGCGCTCGGCGCACCGGACTTTTTGGAAAACGCCGACTATCGCACCGCCGAAGCGCGCTTGAAAAATCGCGATGCGCTCAACGCCGAGATCGAGGCCCATCTGCAAAGCCGCGACAGCGCCGATTGGGTTGCGCATTTCAACGATGCCGGCGTGCCGAGCGGACCGATCTATGCGATCGACAAAGTGTTCGCCGATCCGCAGGTCAAGCATCTTGCGATGGCGCAGAAGGTCGACGGCAAAGGCAAGCGCAAGCTTACGCTGGTCGGCCAGCCGGTGTCGCTGTCGCGCACGCCGTCGCATCTCGCGGCACCGCCGCCGAAGCTCGGCGAGCACACCGACGCGGTGCTCAAGGACTTCGGCTTTTCCAAGCGTGAGATCAAAGCGCTGCACAAGGCCGGCGCAGTGTAATACTCCATCCATCGTCATTGCCGGGCTTGACCCGGCAATCCATGCGGCCGCGAAGTGAAACCGATCAGCCTATCGTAAGCGAGCGAAGCCTTGTCGTTTCTCAAACGCTGCGCTCGCGTGCGACGAAAGAACAACGAGGACTAAAAATGACCCAAACCGACAAGCTGCTCACGCGCAAGGAAGCGGGCGTCGGCTTCGTGATCTTCAATAATCCCGAGCGGCACAACGCCGTCTCCTTGGAGATGTGGGAAGCGACCACGGCTGCTCTCGCCACGTTCGCGGCTGACGACGAGGTGCGGGCGGTGGTCCTCACCGGCGCCGGCGGCAAAGCCTTCGTCTCCGGCGCCGACATTTCCCAATTCGCCAGCGCGCGCGCCTCGATCGAGGCGACACGCGCCTATGATGTGAAGACTGCGGCGGCCTTCAACAGCATCTACGACTTTCCCAAGCCGACCATAGCGATGATCCGCGGCTATTGCATCGGCGGCGGCCTTGGCCTCGCGTCATGCTGCGATCTGCGCATCTGTTCGGATGATTCCAAGTTCGCCGTGCCGGCCGCAAAGCTCGGCCTTGGCTACGCCTATGCCGGCCTCAAGCGGCTCGTGGATATCGTCGGGCCGTCCTTCGCCAAGGAGATTTTCTACACCGCGCGGCAGTTCGACGCGCAAGAGGCCTACGCCATGGGTCTCGTCAACCGCGTAGTGCCGCCGGCCGAGCTCGAGACTTCCGTCAAGGACATCACCGACAAGATTTGCGCCAACGCGCCGCTCACCATCAAGGCGGCGAAGTTCGCCATCAACGAAATCCTCAAGGATGAATCGAAACGCGACATCGCAGGCGTCGATGCTGCGGTAGAAGCCTGCTTCGCTAGCAAAGACTACGCCGAGGGCCGCACCGCTTTCATGGAGAAGCGCAAGCCGGCCTTTAAGGGCAAATAGCGCGCGTCGTTCTCATCCGCCGCTTCGGCATAAGAGCGATGCGAAAACCTCCCGCATCGTCGCCGCACTTGCGTCTGACCCATCCACCGCGCGCCAAGCAACAAACCCGTCGGGCCGGACCAAAACGGCACCAGTCGGTGACACGCCGTAAGCGTCCGCAAAACGTTGCTGCGGATCGCGCAGCGCACCGCGCTCGATTTGGTACGCATCAAGCGGCAATCCAAGCTCCGCCGCCGCGATGCTTGCGGCCTCGCACCAGGCGCCGCCGTCCGCCGGCGCCAAAAGACAGAAGTTCTTGGTGAAAAGATCGAAGCTCGACAGCGGCTGGCTGTCACGCTCTAACCAAATATGCGGCGCGCGCGTGCCTGGTGTCCCGCATGCGCGGAGCGGATCGCCGTGCAGCGGCGCTTCGTTGCCCGGCTCTGAAATAACGGCGGGCGACTGGTAGCCATAACCGATCTCCATGTTGAGATCGGGAACGATCAGCTGCATGCCGTCCTGGCCGCGTTCGGGAACGACGCGCAGCACATAACGCGTATAGGCTTGTTGAATGGCAAGTTCGCCCACCGGCTGTCGCTCGGCATTGTAGGTCGCCAATAACTGCGGCCCGGCGATGCCTTTGAGGACGAGCGCAAGTTTCCAGGCGAGATTGTGCGTATCCTGAACGCCGGTATTGCCGCCGAAGCCGCCCATCGGCGGCATGACGTGGGCGGCGTCGCCGACCAGAAAGACCCGCCGTTCGGACAGCCGCTCCGCCACTTCGGCGACCGCCCGCCAGGCGGCGATGTCGCCGATGGTCACCTTGACGCCGGGCATGCCGATCGCGGCGCGCACGAAGGCAACGGCGCGTTCTTTGTCGATGCCGTCGGCAACGTTCAGCGCATCGGGCCGGGCCATGTCGCCGCGGGTCATCACCGCGAGAAAGCCGGAATCGCCGGTGCGCACCAGGCGGAAGAAGCCGCGCAGCGCGGGGTTGAACACATAGATCACGCCGAGATTGCGCCCGCGCAGCGCCGCGGCGCAATCGGCGTGAAAATAGATCGTCACGCAGTCGGCCAGATGGCCCGGCCCGCGCGTGCCGATGCCCAGCTGGGCACGGATCGGGCTGCGATTGCCGTCGGCGGCGATCATGTATTTGGCGCGCACCGTGTCGGTTTCGCCGGTCGCGAGGTTGCGGATGAAGCCGGTGACGCCGTCGGCGTCCTGTTCGAAGGCGGTCAGCTCGGTGGCATAGCGTATCGCCGCGCCGAGCTCCTCGGCGCGCGCGCGAATGAGCGGCTCGAGACTTTGCTGAGTCATGAACAGCCGCGTCGAAGGACTGATCGCGGCGACGCCCGCGTTGAGATTGGCGATGTAGGTCGCGATCACCTTGCCGGCGAGCGATTCGACCGCGTTGATGCCGCCGTCCGGGTCGAATTGTTCCTCGGACGCGGCGCGCACCCGCTCCTCGAGCCCGACCGAGCGGAACACCTCCAAGGTGCGCAAATGGAAATGGCCGGCGCGCGGATGAATGGCGGTGCCGTCGTGGCGCTCCACCGATAGCGTCGGCACCCCGTGCCAGGCGAGGAAAGTGGCGGCGGACAGCCCGACAAGGCTGCCGCCGACGATCAGAACGTCGATCTCGATCATCACGCCCGTCCCGTTTTTCGGGCCAATCCGGTCTTTTTAACCGATTAGACGTCGGCCGGAAAACCAGCTTTCCCTTTTTCGCCCCATGCACTAAAACCACGCGCGACCCTCAAGGGCCCAACCTCGATCCTGCGGAGAGGTGGCAGAGTGGTTGAATGCACCGCACTCGAAATGCGGCATACGGGCAACCGTATCGGGGGTTCGAAT
>Ga0209006_10001279_pt1 | contig 22799 bp, 18 predicted proteins | sample JacPin_JW_Ref_O2_FD_188567 | JGI IMG/M metagenome (GOLD analysis project Ga0209006, IMG submission 188567) | Forest soil microbial communities from Algoma, Ontario, Canada - Jack Pine, Ontario site 1_JW_Ref_O2 (SPAdes) (version 2) | ecosystem: Environmental > Terrestrial > Soil > Boreal... | reverse complement strand
GATTGCATATCAAAAATTGAACTTCGAGTTGTGAAAGACGACATGGCTCGGAAAGGCGGAAGGCTTGACGCGCGAGTTTCTTGTGCTCGCCGTAGACCTTCATCACCACGCTCGGCGTCTCTACGCAATCTGGGCAACATCAATTCTACTTAATTAATTTGCGAGCCCGACCGACTTGGTAAATTAGAAATAAAGTAGCTCGCGACACTCTACCGAATGCTTGTGCCTCGCATCACACGACACTCAACTGAATAAACGCTTGTCTATGCGCGTGGAGGTGTCGCCAAAAAGGAAAGGTGGAGCAGCAATGAACCGCTTTTCACTTGATAGTGCAGGATCACAGATCCCGAGCGAACCGCGTCCCGATGACAGAAACATTGCCGGTCAACCGATCGCACAAACGATCTTGGCGATCGCGTTCCTTATCGCAGTCACGCTATTATCTTTCCTGGGCGTCGCATTCATCGGCAGGCTACTGGGCAACAACCAGGCGACTTATTGGCTGATCGAACTGATCTTTGGGATCCTGTGTGCCGGCGCCGGCGCGCTCGTTGGCGGTTCGGCCGATGTCCGGTCAACCCTCAACATTCCCGGAAGTCCGGCACAGGCAAGGCTCGGCGGCGCAGTTGCGATGGTGATCGTCGGATTTGCACTCGCCTATCTAGCGAGGCCGGCGGAACCGGCAGAACACACCTATGCGCTGCAAATTCAGAACGTTCCTCACAGTCAGGATGTGGATAACATTAGATACAACATCACCGTCGCGGCCATTGATGATGACGTGACGATAACCACCAAGAGCAATGTCGTTGAAATCACAATACCGACGCACATTCAGACTTATGGAGCCCGTTTAGTTGTCTTCAGAAGTGACAGAGATAGTCCGCGGATTTTCGCGCGTTGCCCTCTCACGCTCGAGAATTCCAATAGGCCCGAGTTAAGAACTAAACAAATCGCACCTGACGCCGTATTTCGCGTATATCTTGCGCATGATTACATAGCTAAAGTCGTTCACGAAGCGATCACCGAGGGACACGCCATCGAAAGCGAGCCATGCGTTGAAGCGTTTATGAGGAACGGCCAGGATCAAAGAAAATTGCTCAACGGATATTTCACACTGGGTCCCGTCGACACGATATCCTGGCTGCTCAACGTCGCGCATATCGCGGGAGAACCGCCTTATGCGATCACAGCATCGCCCGTCGAGGAGGACGTGCCGCCCACAGCGTTGCCTGGCGGTGGTGTGACGTCGCAGCAGCCGGTCGCGCCGGCTGCCGGCGGGTCAGCCGCACATACTCCGCAAGCGCCGAGGTCCGATCATTCCTCTACCCCCGCAGCCGCATCTGTCCCGTCAACCGCCGTGCCCGACCAACTCCACAGAGCCAAGGATCAAAACAACTCGGCGTATCCAAACGTAACCGGGGGGCTACCCGAGATGTCACAGGACGTGCGATCGATTGCGTCGGTCCTCGATGCTCAGGTCGACGCCTACATCCAGGGACAGAATTTGGATCGCACACAGCTCTACCAGAATTGGGATCAAGTCGCAGGCTATGTCGTGGACGGATTTAGAAAAGCGGTCACCTACAATTCACCTGCAGCGGAGCGATATGTACAACTGATCGCCAACGCCATGAATGCAATAGATGACGGAAAGTACATGGCACCGACTTTGCGGCCTAACTGGGATCGATCAACTAAATCCAATAGGCTGAGACCGGATAATAAAATTCCGGGCTTTGGTACTGAAGATTACGAGAAGATAGTCAGTTTGCTTTGTAGCGCCGATCCAGCGGCGCGGAATGCTTCGCAGCGCTTACTAAGAGTATTTCCCTCCGATAATTTCCATCAGCCGATTAATGCCCTGAAGGCGCGCAGCAATGAGTGCGATGCTATCTTCCTGGCGGAGTCTGCGGCGTACTATTTCTATAATCGCCTTGTCGAATATGTAGGAAGATTTCCTCTCGATGAAGAAAGTGTTCGTTGGCTGCGCGATAACCTTATCGACGGCGACAATTGGGTAAAAGTCGCAGTCTCTAAAGACCCCAGTCAAGACGTGTTCCGGGCAATGCTCGACTATGGATATGGCATCACGCTCTGGGAGCGCGGCCCCAATGATTCAAAAAGCCGCGACGATGGACTGGCGCATTTTGAGACGATGTTAAAGACGTTGGGGTCTTCGAATGGCATTTATCCTTCCAGTCCATTCCACATTGCAACGGCTCTACGTGAGACAAGCGACCCCAACGCAGCGAATGCCGCATCGGCGACCAGGTACAACGCAAGTTCGTTGCATCCGGCGAATGGAAACTACATTACACACGAGACACGAATTACACTCTTCTCATCACCAGACGTTACTTCGAAAAAGATCGGGAGTGTGAACAATAATGAAACTGTGCGCATTTATCTGCGCTCGGAAAATTGGGACATGGTTCAAGCCGGCGCCAAGTTCGGGTGGGCTCAACGAGCCGTGAAAAGTGTCAAGAATTAAACAAAGCAAGTCCGGGGAGCGTGTCCATAAATTGCGATAAGTCCTCTTTGGTTTCGGGGCATCCGGGTCGGTCGCCGGGGTGACCCGTCGACGGGCCAGTTTCTCCATGGGGTCTCGGTGTCTTTGCGCCATATCCCGTGCGCCCTCGTAGAAAGAGCGCGGTGCCCCCGCGCCTGGAGTACTCGGACGCGCTTAAACTCGAGGGCCCATCTGGCACAATCGTATTTCCCGACGCGGTAGGGCATCGTTGCGCTGGCGCTCACAAGGAGAATACCTGTGGTGGTCGGTTTCTTGTCGCCGGGGTAGAGGCGGAGTTATAGATGATATCGTCACGTGAAAGAGTGCCACCCTTCGGGGCGGACTTGTCAAACACCGTCAGACGACGATGAGCTAACGGGATACAGATCGGAGTGCTCCATCGCTCGTTCGATCTTGCGCCTGCGGCCACAAATCCACTTGGCAAATCGCGGTAGCCGCTTCGTCTCGACAATGATCGAGTTGAGGAAGATGATCATCAATGACGATGATGTCGGCGAATCTCCTCACCATGACCTGCCCCGGAAACTGGATGCGCTGCCGTATCACGCCCGGACGCAAATAACCTGGGATCCATTTTTGCGATAAGGGCAGCTTCTGCGGCGGCCTCGTCTTCCTTGCCGCTCGTCTTGAGGAGGCGCATTAAGCTGAGATGAACCGAGATATCATTCTGATCAATATCACTGGCTTGGCGATATTCCGCAATCGCGTCCGCTGTCCGTCCGCCCAACTCCAGGAGCTCACCCAAACTCCGGTGACCGTCAAAATTCGTTGGATTGATCTTTGTCGCTTCTCTGAATTCAAGTATCGCTGCCTCGTTGTCTCCCGAGTTTCGCAATGCGAATCCTAGTATCACATGAATTGCTGCATTTTTGGGCTCCAAATCGATAGCTTTTCGATACTGAGCAATTGCCTCTTTCGGTCTTTGTAGCGCCATTAACGCAGCCGCCAAATTTAAGTGCGACACAACATAATTCGGCCGAAACTCCGCATCCTTGCTGAATTCAGTCAATGCTTTTTCATATTCAATTTGTGCGTCCTGTCTCCGTTCGGTGTTCCTGAAGGCGTCGCCAAGGCGCAAATGCGCAACCGCGTCCCTTGGATTCTTTTTGATAATTTCCTGATATTCCTTTATCGCGTCTTTGTGTCTATCCAACGCTTGCAATGCCCAAGCTAGAGTTTTGCGTACGGCGATATTATTCGGGTCTTCCTCAATAATTTGATAGAAATCGACGACGGCTTGGTTGTACTCGCCCTGCGCTTCCGCGGGCTGGCCTGCTGCACTCAGGGCATTCGCGAGGCTCGCCCTCACCGACGCATTTTTTGGATTCTCGCTCAACTTTTGACGGAACTGATCGACTGCGACTCGAAATTGCTCCATTGCCTCGTCGTTTTCGCCGACTGCAAGCAATACATATCCGAACGAACTGTATGCGCCCGCCTCTTTTGGATCGACCTTGGTCGCTGTTCGGAGTTCAGCGATCGCTTCGTCGTTTTTGGCAAATACCCGGAAGCCCTCAGCCAAATGTTCGTGGGGCAATGCAAAGTGTCGGTCGAGTTCGACAGCGGCACGGTCTTCGGCGAGCGCTTCCTCAATTCTGCTCTGATCTCTCTCGGCCGCACCTAAATCTCGAAGAACGGCGCCGAGGGTATTATGCGGGTTGGCTTGATACGGATCGAGTTCTATCGCTTTCTTCGCAGCTTTGACGCCCTCGTCGTATTGAATTCGGTTACGCAAGATTATGGCTTTTAAGTTGTATGACAATGCAACATCTTCATTTGGATTTCGCGGGTTACCGACTATTGAGTTGACCAATTCAAGCGCCTTGGCGTTGTTGGTGTGGGATACCTCGCTTGCAACGACATAGGGATGAATTTGCCAAAGCACCTTGCTGGCAATTCCATCGAATAGCTGCTCGGGATGGTCCGAACTAACCCCTACCGGGCTCGTGTAAAATATTCTACCATTCAGGCGAAGACGCAGCCAAAGCTTGGACTCGCTATCTGTTATATCGCCTGAGATATTGCGCCTTGCGTTGCTACGAAAGAATGTGCGCAAGGCCGAAATAACTGTATCCAGCGAGAGGTTAACCGCGGGAAGGACAATATTTGGTTCGTCGCTTCGCAACTCAATGTCTGTTCCTCGCATTCTCGCATTCGCGTCTCTGACGTACTCGGTCATTGCGTCGCGTAGCCGCTGTGCAGCAACTTCAGCAGTGAAACCTCTTTCCTCTAACGCTTTTGGCACAGTGATTGCTCTGATGGAAATCGTATTTGCGAATAGGCCTCGAACAACCAGGGCAAGAACAAGCGCGATAAGAATCGCCGAACCGAGCGTCAAGACTGTTGCCGTAATTCGCCTAGAGGCGCTTATCCACTTACGAGAAAGCAGCCAGTCTCCGGCCTTGGCAAACCATGACCTCTTAGGCAAATGCTTATCCGCCCGTAGGTCCTGTGCGTCTGAAAATTCGCTCGGAGATCCTGGCTCTAGCATTTGGCCACGTCCTTGGTCGGCTCTTTGTAAATTAGCTTGGCGACCGGTGGAAAAGTCTTGATGAGATCACGCGGTATTGCGACGAAAATTGTGCAGATTGTCACTTCTCGGGCCTAGTTGTCGTCGCTGAGCGAAATCGTACAAGGTGCGGATGCGCGCACTGGTAGGCGCTTTCGACCAGTTGGCGATCAAACCGTGACGACGACGAGACGCAGATCTTCTTCGGCCTCTATCTGTTGGGCGCGCGATCACCTTTTGCGGAGACCTTTGAACGCGCTAATCGCGCCATCGTCCTCTGGCGCCGCCCGCACTCTACGAATATCAAGTAGCGCCATCCTATCGTGCCAGCGGTGGAACACGATGTCCGTGTCAGCTAGGCCGAACGGGTGGATAGTCCGGTTTACCCGATGTCGGTACATCCCCAGATCATTAAAGACGCGCTACAAGCGCATGGATGAGAGCGTGAAGCCAAACCCTGCCGCCGCTGAATGAGGCGCTTCGTGCCAACTCGCACGGGCTCAAGACGTTTCCGTCACCGCTTACGGGCAACCGTTCGAGGACCGTGGATTTGGCAGCAGGATGCGCGAATGGTGCGATCAGGCGGGACTGATGCACTGCACGGCGCACGGCTTGAAGGAGGCCGCGGCGACGATCTGCACGGCGCCACCGATCGGCAGATGATGGCGCCGTTCGATTGGTCGAGCGAGAAGCTGGCGACGGCACACACCAAGAAAGCCAATCGGACGGGCGTTGCCGCGGCTGCCGGCGCCCCATTCGCTTTGCTCTCCTTGGCCGACCTCGCTGAGGTGTCCCGCCGGGAACAAAGTGCCCAGGTTCGTCATAAATTATTGATTTAATTTATTTTTTTGGCAGGAGTAGGGGGACTGCCGATTTCCAACGGTGTCAATGTCCTGGGCACTTCTGGGAGCCCCAAAATGGGGCCAAGAAACCCAACAGTCACGCTAAGGGGTCCTGAACCTGATGCCACCAAAGTCGCGAGCCGACGCGACCACGGAAATAGCGCCGCAGCGAAAAGCAATCAAAGAGCGTGGTAGAGAGTTGAAATCAGCTATAAATTGCGACCTATAACACCCGTTGGCGACTGGGGTCCGACGCCGAGATCGGCGTTGCGGGCACTCCTACGGCGGGACGAGTCACTGTCGGACCGGCCTCCGGCTTGAGATGGCTTCCTCTTCGACGCCCGCCAGTTCAGGCTTTTCGCACAATTCCGGAGCGCCTTTCGGTTGTATTTGCCGCGTCCTCCGGACTATGGCTGGGAGGAGCTTTCGCAAAATATCGGACGCATCATGGATCAGTGGCAGGTCGGCGACGTCAAAATCACGCGCATCGCCGAACTCAGAAATGTGCGTTGGCCGAACTTTGTGTTCCGTAGCCTCTCCGCCGACGAGGTCCGCGAGCAAGAGTGGTTACTACCAAATCACGCAACGCCCGAAGGCCAACTTATCAGTTCGACGCATGCGTTCGTGATCGAATGTGGCTCGCGGAAGATCATTGTCGATACCTGCGTCGGCAACGACAAGGTCCGCAAGTGGCCCGCATGGAATGATTTGCAGGGACCCTTTTTGCGCTGCCTGGAAGACGCGGGACATTCGCCCTATTCCATTGACACCGTTTTTTGCACGCATCTCCACGTCGACCACGTTGGGTGGAATACGAAATTGGTCGACGGGCGATGGGTGCCGACATTCCCGAACGCGCAATATCTTTTCTGCCGCGAAGAGTGGGAGCATTGGTCGAAGGAGAACGATCAGGAGCGAGACGGCGACGTGACGCCGCAGGTCGCTCAGGGTGTGCTCGAAGCGCGCGCCGTATTTGAGGATTCCTTGCGGCCCATCGTTGATGCGGGACTTCACAAGCTCGTGGAGGCAAACCATGCGCTTTGCGAGGAAATCTTCCTCGAGCCGACACCGGGGCATACGCCGGGACACGTCAGTGTCCATATTTCGTCGCGCGGCGAGGAAGCCGTCATTACCGGCGATCTCGTGCACCATCCGATACAACTGGCCAAGCCGCGGGCGAGCAGCACGTTTGATTTCGACGTCGCTCGTGCGATCGCCACGCGTCAGGAGTTTTTCAAACGCTATGCCGACAGAGACATCCTGATCTTGGGCACGCATTTCGCCCCTCCGACCGGAGGCAGGATTGTCACCCACGGCGAAAGCTGGCGGTTCGGAGATTTCGGCGCGTCACGTTAGACGCGCCAATCGGCACGTGCAGCCGCGATGAGGCGCGGTCATTCGCAAATGGCCGCATCGATGCGGAGCTGAAGTATCGAACTGACGGCTTTGATTGATTGCCCGTTCATCCCGGCCCGAGCATGCTAACCCGGTTAGCGAAAGCCGGGATGGTCCTGCAAACTCTCGGCGACCGCGCTGTTCCTGATCTTGCCGGCGTGAACATTTAAGCCGGCTTGCAAACGCGGATCGTCTTCCAGCGCCCCCAATCCTTTAGATGCCAGCGCAAGTCCGAACGGCAATGTCGCGTTGTTCAACGCGTGGCTTGACGTGATCGGAACCGCGCCCGGCATATTGGCGACGCAGTAGTGCACGATCCCGTCGACCACAAAGGTCGGGTCCTGATGCGTGGTCGCTCGGGATGTTTCGAAGCACCCGCCCTGATCGATCGCGACATCGACCAAAACGCACTGCGGCCGCATATTTTTCAGATGCTCGCGGGTGATCAATTTCGGTGCGCTCGCCCCCGGGACCAACACGGCGCCGATGATCACGTCGGCATCGATGGCCTCGGCTTCAATTGCGTCGAGAGTCGCAAACCGCGTCTGCACCCGGCCCTCGAACAATTCGTCGAGCTGCCGCAGTCGCGCCAGAGACCGATCCAAGATCACCACTTCCGCACCCAGGCCTGTCGCCATGCGGGCCGCATGGGTGCCGACCACCCCGCCACCGAGGACAACGACCTTCGCGGGCGGCACGCCAGGCACGCCACCCATTAGCTTGCCCATTCCACGCGCCGGCCGCCGCAGCGCCAGGGCCGCGGCTTCAATCGACAGGCGGCCAGCGACTTCGCTCATCGGCGCGAGCAGTGGCAACGACCCATCATGCTCCCTGACCGTCTCGTAGGCCACGGCGGTGCAGCCGGAGGCCAACAGGCCCAGCGCTTGCTCCGGATCAGGCGCGAGGTGCAGGTAGGTAAACAGCATCTGGCCTTCCCGAAGCCACTGCCATTCGGAGCGCTGTGGTTCTTTGACCTTAACAATCATGTCCGCTGTGCGGAAAACTTCCTCCGCCGTATCGGCGAGATGAGCCCCTGCCCTAGCGTAGATATCGTCCGTTGCGCCAACGCCGTGCCCGGCGCTCTGCTCCACCAGGACCTGATGACCCTGCGCGACGTACTCCCGCACAGCCGCCGGCGTCAGCCCGACGCGATATTCTTCCGTTTTGATTTCCTTAGGCACGCCGATCCGCATCAAGATCCCTCGGGTTCTTCGTCAATGCGGTGGCTTAGCAACGACGGCGCAGATTTTTTCATCCGTTTTCGAGCGACCGAAAGCGGATTATTCCGTTCGTCGCGGAGTTTGGCAGTGAAAACGTCGGGCCGCACCAGAAGCGGGCCCGCGCAAGCTTCGTGACCTTGCGGCTAACCGCCCAGCATCTCACTAGCGCTGGTGCAGGCCGACGAAATAACCGGTCGTTCCACGGCAAGGTGCATTCACCGCCAATTGCGTCAACAGAAACCGCAATTGCTCTCCGCGATTGAGTCAACGGACAAGGTGTGTATCATCGACGATCTTTTCGGAATTGGCGTAATCCAAACGGCGTCCGCAACGTTCGCGGATGTCGCGTTGACTGGAGATGGGGAGTTCGCTTGGCTTCTGAGACGAACACATTGGCGGCTTCGCCAGGCAACAGACGGCGCCAAGCTGAAACAACCGTCTGGCGCCGCATTGCAGCTTTGGACCAAGGCTCGATCGTCATTTTGAACGCCCTCCTCCTCGCCGCGGCTCTTGCAATTTTTCTTCCCGAATTTGCGTCGTGGGGCAACCTGATGACGCTTCTGCGCAGCGTCTCGGTCCTCGGCATCCTGGCCCTGGGCATGACAGTCGTCATTATCGGACGTGGAATTGATCTGTCACAGATAGCGGTAGCGATGGTGTCTGCCGGGATCGCCGTCAAATTGATGATCGGCGGACTAGCCATGCCGGCTGCCCTGGTGGTGGGCCTCCTTACGGCACTGGGCCTTGGCCTATTCAATGGCGCGTTTGTCGCCTTTTTCGGGGTACCGGCGCTCTTCGCCACCCTAGCCAGCGGGCTGCTCATCATTGGCGTCGCGCGCATCACCGTGTTGCCGTTGCGGCTGTTCAATGTACCGGCTGACAGTGCGCTACTGGCGCTCGGACAATCATGGAAAGGAATCCCAGCACCGGTGTTGGTGTTCGGCCTTTGCATTGTCGGCGTTTACATTTTCATGTCGAGGACCACGCTTGGTCGCTTCATCTATGCGCACGGCGACAATCCCGAGACCGCACGCTTTTCAGGCATGCCGGTTCGCCTTCTGACCTTGCTCGAATATGCGATCTGTTCGGTGATCGGCTATGTTGGCGGGATCGTCATGGTTGCCTCGACGGGGGTCGTGGACTTGCTCGTCGTCAATCGCTCGATGCTGGTTTTTGACGTCATCATGGTGGCCGTATTGGGCGGCGTCAGCCTTGTGGGCGGCCGCGGCAGCGTGCGCGGTGTCGTTGCCGGCGCACTGCTCGTAGGCGTGCTGCTGAACGCGATGACTCTGATGAATCTCGACTATCAGCTCGAGAGCATCATCAAGGGTGCCGCCTTGTTGGCAGCGATCGTGCTCGACAACTGGCTTCACCCCCGCGACGAAGAGACGGCTGCGGAAGGCGAATAGGCAAGCAGCCGTGTGCCCTTGGTTGCCGCCCAGTCCGCCCTTCCCGCAAGCAGCGATCCTCACGACAGCAATCCGGGCCCTTGCCCGAACATTTTTACGGCTTGCCCGCAAAGTGAGCATCGGCCAGTGCATTTCGCTTGCGACCGGCACATCGACGAATGAATCCACCGGCGTTCTCGCCGTTTTAGGCGATACTGACCGGGCAGTTATGCCTACGTTTCATGGCCGGTTTGCGCCATCAGAGGGGAAAGCGCCTATGCAATGGAAGCGGTTCGTGAGCCGCCGCGGGTTAATGCTCGTGGCTTTGACGGTCGGATTGGCGGGGACCGCCGCATTTGCCGACACCGACGTGCGTACGAGGTTGCGCAGCGATTTTGAGAAGGCGGTCAAGGGAAAGACCGTCGCCTGGGTGCCGATCACGCTGGGAAACCCGCTTGGCGATAGCTGGACGGCGGCGATGCGCGAGAACTTCGACAGGTGGGGTGTCAAGTTCATCGTCAGAGATCCGAACTTCGACAGCAACGTCGAACTGCAAGCCGTGACGTCCCTCATCAATGAAAAGCCGGACGTGCTTATCGTTCATAATCCGAACGTCTCCTTGCTGGCCAAGGAGATCAAACGGGCGATGGACTCCGGCATTTACGTCATCCAAATCAACATGCGATCGAACCAGCCGTCGGACGCCTATGTGGGCGTCGATTACTATGACACAGGCCGGATCATCGCGAAGGACATCGTCGCCGAATGCGGCGGCGGCAAAAGCTCCGGAAAGGTGGCGATCGTCCAAGGCGAGCCCACGGCCGGAGGCAGCGTCGATCAGCTCAAGGGTGCGATGGAGGTCTTCGCCACCGACAAATCGATCAAGGTGGTTTCGACGCAAGCTGCGAACTGGGACAGCAGCAAAGCCAACGAAGTGACCGCCACCGTGCTGCAGCAGCATCCCGACCTCTGCGCGACCTATGGCTTTTGGGGCATCATGCAGGCGGGAGCGGCGCAGGCGGTCAAAGCGGCGGGACTCCAGGGCAAAGTCAAGGTCTACGCATCGAGCGAAGGCAATTACGGCGACTGCGATCTTCTCGAGCAAGGTCTGTTCTACAAACTGCTGTCGTTCCGGTCTGACGTGCAGGGACAACAGATATCCGACGCCGTCGTCACCCTGCTTGAAAGCGGCAACAAGCCGGGAAGCAAAGAGCTGATCTACCTCTCCAACCAATATTGGGTGACAGGCAAGCAGGACCGCCGCTATTGTTTCGAGAAAGGTGCAACTGAAGCCGCCAAATAGGCGGCAAGAGATTGGGCGCGCGGATCTCGAGCCACATGGCGTCGATATCCGCGCGCATTGCATGGGAGCCGTCGGTCGTGCGGGCTTTTGCGTCGTTCCCGGGTGTTTTCGTCAGGTCGTCAATCGCGCGGCTATTTGACCGGCGATGGATGGAAACCCTCCTGCCCCTCATCCTTGCGTGTCTGACCTTTACGACGTTCGCGATCTTGGTTCCGCACTATCTGAGCGTCATGAACGTTCAGCAGTTGATGCGCGATTTTGCCGAGCCGGGACTTGTGGCCGTCGCCATGTCGATCACAATCCTCGCCGGCGGTATCGATCTGTCAGTCGGCGCGACCTTTGCCTTGGCGGATTTTGTCGCCCTTTATTTATTTCGCATTCAGGGCCTTTCGCCGAGCGTTGCGATTGCCGGTGCAGTCGCAACCGGTGTCGCCGTCGGAACGCTCAACGGCCTCCTGATCGCTTACGTCAAGGCTCGGCCGTTTCTGACAACACTCGCCACGCTGCTCATCCTGCGCGCGGTATTCAATCTCGTATCCGAGGCTTATACGACCGAATTGGCGATCGCGACCAACGAAACCGCCGCTTGGGATTTCCTGGGCGACGGTTCGATACTGGGTGTTCCGGTGAACATGTTGGTGCTCTGCGCGGTCGGGCTCGCCAGCCACGTTTTTCTCACCCGCATTCGCCCGGGTCTGCATATCATGGCCGTGGGCGCAAGCCGCAAAGCGGCGCGCCACGCCGGGATCGACGTGCGCCGCTCGCTGCTGTTGGCTTATATTCTGAGCGGAGCGATCGCGGCGCTCGCAGGCCTACTTTATGCGGCGCGACAGAGCGCCGCCGGCTCCGATACCGCGCTTGGCTTTGAAGTGACGGCATTGGCCGGCGTCGTTGCCGGAGGCGTAAGCATCGGCGGCGGACGCGGTACCGTCGGCCGGGCGATCCTCGGCGCCGCGCTGATCTTTCTCCTTGTCAGCGGTTTGCTGCGCTTAAATGCCAGCGCCAGTCTCGCATCGGCGACGATCGGCTTGATCTTATTGTTGGCGGGGGGCCTTACGGCAAAATGGCCGCAGATCAGGACAAGATTGACGCGCGCCAAGCACGCACCTCCGGGCGAAACGACCACGAACAATCGCGAGACGACCGCAGTCTCCGGCACTCCCACTCGCGACCGAGCCGTGGAGGTTCAGGAAAGCAAGTTTAAGAGTCCGTCAGTTTGGCCCAGTTCGACGCCGGCATCCGACCTCGTGTCGCCCGGCCGCTGAATGTTGCTCGATGGTAAGTGAGAGGCGGAAAATCAATGAAGGCTGATGCTGAACCGCTGCTGTCCGTCAGGGCTGCGACCAAAATCTACGCCGGCGTTTATGCGCTCGACGGCGTCGATCTCGACGCCTACCCCGGCGAGATCCACGCGTTGCTGGGCGAAAATGGCGCCGGCAAGTCGACGCTTTGCAAGATCATTTCCGGCGCGGTGCCGCTCAGTTCCGGAACACTTTCCATCGACAAACACGAACTGCGATTTCGCTCGCCCCAGGATAGTCTCCGGGCCGGGATCGCCATGGTGTATCAGGAAACCAGTCTGGTACCGACGATGACGGTGGCCCAGAATCTGGTTCTGGGCAACGAGCACTGGCTGACGCAATTCAAATCCATCAACGATGACGCTCAACATCTGCTGAGTTCACTCGGCTTCGAGGTCAACCCACTGACTCTGATCGGGGAGCTTGGCAGCGCCCAACGGCAAATGGTGGAGATCGCACGCGCGGTTCGCCTGAATGCGCGTGTTCTCATATTCGACGAACCAACCGCAAGCCTGACAGCCGTGGAAACGCGTCGCTTCTTTGATCTCCTGCGCGATCTGCGCGGCCGCGGTGTCGCGATTATTTTTATATCGCACGCGCTCGAAGAAGCGCTTGAGTTGTCCGATCGCATTACGATCTTGCGCGACGGCCAGCGGGTACGATCCGGCCTGACGTCGGAATTCGATCGGAAAAAGCTCATCAGGCTGATGGTGGGCCGCGACCTGCCCAGCGCCGCCACAGAACGCGCGGCGTACGTTCCCCGCGACCACCACGAGCCCGTGCTGTCGGTCGAAAACGTCACCATGGGAAAGTCAGTCCGCGGCATGTCGTTCTCTTTAAACGCTGGCGAGGTCGTTGGCATCGCCGGCTTGGTCGGATCTGGCCGCTCTGAAGCCGCCAAGATCGTGGCCGGCATTGTCCCCCGCGGCTTTGTCGAAGGCGGCGCGATTCACCTTCGCGGCAAAGCGGTCTCGTACCGTTCGCCTCGCCAGGCCATCCGCTCCGGCATCGTCTACATTACGGAGGACCGAAAATTGAACGGGTTCTTCGAAACCATGAATGCCGACGAAAACATCTATCTCGCGTCTTTGGTTTCGCGCGGCGGCTGGCGCTTCTGGTATTCGCGCAAAGCGGCCAACGGGCTGGCCGATCGATGGACGGAGCGCCTTTCGATCGCGGCCCTCAGCGGCAAGCTGAAGCTCATCGCCTATTCGGGTGGCAATCAACAAAAAGTCGTCATCGCCAAAGCGCTGGCGCAAGGCCCCGACGTGATCTTCTTCGACGAGCCGACAAGGGGCGTGGACGTCGGCGCCATTCCGCAAATTCATCAGGCCATCCGAGAGCTCGCCGAGCAAGGCAAAGCCGTCGTGGTGATCTCATCCTATTTGCCGGAAGTCCTCAGCATCTCAGACCGCATCCTGGTCGCGCGCGGCGGTAAAATCGTCCGCGAGTTCGCCGCAGCGGAAGCAACCGAAGAAGCAATCATGCAGGCAGCGGTGCATTGATCCAACCGCCATCGTTCATCACGCCACAGAGGATCCGGGCTTCAAACATGGACACGACAGGACGCCATTTCGAGTCGGCAATTCCGGACCATTTGCGCACCGCCAGGACTCGCCACAAGCGCATATCGGATCGCTTCCGGCCGCAACATCCGACGTTCGCTGCACGGTTTGCACCGGAGGTGACCGAAGTCGTCATGGCCTATTTCGGCGTGCAGTTCCTTGGCACCGAAACGCCGGCTGTCTCTGCAGCCCTCGGCCATCTGCAATCGAGCCTCAGTTCACCCGGAGGCGCTCAATATTGGGATCACGCCCGCTACACGGATGAGATAGGCAACGACACCTATCTGTTCGTCGGATATTGGGACAACCGCTCGGCTTTCGACTCTTGGCTCAACGCGCCGCAGCAAAAATCCTGGTGGGACTCGCAAGAGCGGGAGACTGACGGTATCGGCTATTTTCGCGAGTTCTTTACGCCGCGTGCGGTGGATTTCGAGACCGCGTTTTCGGCGAAGAATTCTGAAGGAATTGCCAACCTGTCGCGCGGCATGAGCGGAGAGATTCAGGAGCACGGCTACTGGGGAAGCGCACGGGATCGCATTCCGCTGTCTCAGGTCGACGCTCTCGAGCCTCCAGAACCGCAGCCGCGCTCCGAGAAACGCGTGATAAAAGGCGGCCGCGTCACGGTCACGCCGCAAGAGAATCTTTGCCTCATTCGCTCAGGACAAGATTGGACGGAGGCGGATGACCATGAGCGCAAGATGTATTTCAACGAGGTCGAGCCGCAGCTCACGACCGGCATGACGTTTCTTCGCGATCAAGGCCGAGATTTAGGCTGTTACACGAACCGGTTTGTCCGACTACTGGACAAAACCGGACAGCCGATCGCCAAAAGCTATACGATGGGCTTGTGGCGCAGTCTGGAAGATCTGGAATTATGGGCAGCGAGTCATCCTACCCATCTCGCAATCTTCGTCAGCGCCATCAAGCATTTCTCGACGCTCGGCGAGGCTGCGCGGTTGCGCGTTTATCACGAGGTCGGAGTCATCCGCGCTCAGGATCAGCACTTCGAGTACATCAACTGCCATCCGAAGACCGGGATGCTGAACGCAAGCAACCCGGCCTAACCCATCGCGTGGTGGAGCGGCTCAATTGCGAAGGCCGCGCCCATCACCTTTGAGAACCTCGCTGTCGACAGAAGCCTCGGGAGCAAGAAGAGTGCTGTCGAGCGAACGCTGAGAGTTCCGCTCTTTGCCTTCCGTCGCGGTTGCGGCCGCGGCCATTGAAGACGCGCCTCCGACATGCTCGACCGGACTGGTCTTGCTCCTATTGAATCTGAGGGACAGCACATCCGAGCGGGCATAATGCCCGACGGGATCGGCCGCCGCCTTGGCGAGTGGAATCTGCCGCAAGTCCAAGTCCGCATACAAGATGCCTTCCTCCGTATGCGGCAGCGGCTCCGCCAGATCACCGCCGTCTGGACCGAAGAAGCGCGCCCAGCCTCCGCCGAGCTCGATCAATTGGCGCTTTTCGGGCGTGTCGCAAAACATATCGAGGCATAGCTGATCGACCAGATTGCTGGAGTTTACGACGAACAGCTGCCCCTCAACCGCATACATGCGCATGGCCGATTCATTCACCTTCAAGCCGAAGGTGCGGACCGCCGGCTGGTAAAGCGATTGGCTTGGCCACGACGAGACGTGAATCTGTTCGTGCTGGCTGTACATCGCGAATTTGGTCAGCGTCTGATAATGCTCCCAGCAGTTTAGGCATCCCATCCGCCCAAAAGGCCGATCGAACACGACCAGATCGGAACCATCGCCCTCACCGAATACCGAGCGCTCGACATGCGTCGGCTTCAACTTGCGACGATTGCCGATCAACTCACCGTCCGGCCCGATAATGACCTGACTCATGTAGAGACTGGCGCCACCCCGCTCACTGTAACCCATGACGACGGTTATCTTGTTTTTCTTGGCTGCCTCGCGAAGCCGAAGCATGCGTTTGCCGTCCACGGTGAGCGAGTTTTCGTGGAAACGTCTTACGAACTGAGCCCCCCAAAACGGCGTGCCCAGCCAGATCCACCAGGGATATCCCGGAACGTGAGTTTCCGGAAAGGCGATGAGGTCGGCGCCGTTTGCCGCCGCCTGCGCGATCATTGCGATTGATTTATCAATAGTGGCGTCGGCGTCGAGCCAGACCGACGCGGCCTGGACTGCAGCAACTTTCGGCTTGGCCGTATACTCAACCATTGATCGTCTCCGACTAGGATCGTTGTTAATAGCGGTAGGCGAGAAATTTGCACGCACGTGTCGCCCTGACGGTCGATCGCCCCGAAGAGTCATTTTCTGAATCCGACAATCAGATCACCGAAATGGCCTCCCCGCGTCCTCAGGCGACACTTTATGTGTGTTGACCGCCGTTGATGTGCAGTTCGGCGCCATTGATGTAGGCCGCGTCCGATGAGCAAAGAAACATGATCGTCCTTGCTACCTCCTCCGGATCGCCCAGCCGTTTCATCGGTATTTGACTGTCGACAATCACCTGAGTCCCCGGCGAGAGAATTGCGGTGTCGATTTCGCCCGGCGCGATAGCATTCGCACGCACCCCGTGCGGGCCGAATTCGTGCGCTTGCTCCCGCGTGAGAGCGGCGAGCGCCGCCTTGGAACAGGCATATGCGGCTCCGGCGAAAGGATGAACGCGCGACCCGACGATAGAGGTGACATTCACGATTGAGCCGCCGGCGGTTTTCAATTCTTCGAAAAGACCACGCGCCAACATCGCGGTCGAGATCAAGTTTACGTTCAAAACGTCAACCCAGGTCCCATAGTCCGTTTCGAGCGTCCCCAACCGGCCGCGCGCCGGCCCCTTCGGCGAGATTCCTGCATTGTTGACCAAGGCGTCGAGGCCGCGCGATCCGACCCGAGCCCGCACCGCTGTAATCAGCCTATCATAAGTGTCTGGCTTGGCGAGATCGCATTGCAGATGATTTTCAGCGCCACCCGGCCACGGGCAGGCCGTATCAAACGGTTGACGAGAGACAGTGAGAACGCGCCAACCATGATCGTGAAACAGCTTGACGGTGGCATGTCCGATTCCGCGGCTTGCCCCTGTCAACATCATCGTGCGTTCGGCGCTGCGCATGTTTGATCTATCCGAGTTGTTCTTCGTCGCCGAGGAGCCGCGCCGCAATCATGCGCCCGATCGGAATCGCCGATGTGGCCGCAGGCGACGGCGCGTTCAAAACATGCAGCATGCGTTCCGTGCCGGCGAAAGCGAAATCATGAAGCATGACGCCTTGACGCGATACGGCCTGCGCGCGGACGCCCGCCGGCCATGGAGTCAGGTCCTCGATCCGCAACGATGGACAATATTTTTGACACGCCGCCGGATAGACGCTGCGAAACAGCGAGTTGCGATATTCGGACACGGCGGCGCGCCACTGGCGTGCCAGCAAACGCCAACTGCCGGGGAAGATCATCATCCCAAACGTGTCGGCCAAGCTGAAAGCGGACTTTCGGTAAGCTTCGCGCGCAAACCCCAGAACGGCGTTGGGACCGACGGTTGTTCTGCCATCGATGGTCCGCGTCAGGTGGATTCCGAGGAACGGAAGCTTCGGATCCGGGACTGGGTAGATCAGGCGGCGCACTATGTTGCTGCGTTCGTCAGGAAGAACGAAATATTCGCCGCGAAACGGCAGAATGCGGTAGTCGCTCGCAACGCCAGCCGCGGCCGCGAGCCGATCGGAGTGAAGCCCAGCGCACGCAACCACCCGCGTTGCGCTCAGTGTCTCGCCACCGGCTTTAATCGCGACGCTGTCGTCCGTCTGCTCGATAACCGTGACCGGCGCACTGAAGCGAACTTCGCCGCCGGCCGCGCGAATGCGTCCCACCATGGCTTCGCAGACCTGCCGGTAGTCGACAATGCCGGCGTCACGAACAAGCAAAGCCGCTATCCCGGTCACGTTGGGCTCAAGCGCCGTCAGCGCCGCGGCGTCCAGCCGATCGACGGCCACGCCGTTGGCGCGCGCGCGCTCATACAGATTGCCGAGTTTGGCGACTTCGTCGGCGTCGGTCGCCACGATGAGCTTGCCGCAGGTGTCGTAGCGGATATGCTCCTGACGACAAAAATATTTGGTCGCCTCACATCCTTCGCGGCACAATCGGGCTTTCAAGCTGGTCGGATCGTAGTAGATCCCCGTATGGATGACCCCGGAGTTATGGCCCGTTTGATGCTGACCCGCCGACGGCTCCTTGTCCAACACGACCACGTCAATGTGCCGCTCTTGCTCGAGCAAACTCATCGCCGTCGCCAGGCCGACAATGCCCGCGCCGATGACGGCAACATCATAGCGCGCCACACAAGCCCCCTCTTCCGCGTGTCGTCGGTGAACTCACCGGCGCCGCGGCCGCGAACAGCTATTCACTCAGCCGCGTGCTGATGGGCCGCCACATGTTCGAGGGCGGCACCAAATCGATCGAACATGATGTCGATTTCATCGTCCGAAATCGTCAGCGGCGGACAGAATGATATCGTGTCATTGACCATCGCTCGAAGAATAACGCCATGGGCCTGCGCCGCTTGAACCACGGCATTGCCGAAGCCGCGCTGTGGCGGGAATGGCTGGCGCTTGGCGCGATCGCTGGTCAGCTCGATGGCTCCGACCAGCCCCACGCCGCGGGTTTCCCCGACGAGAGGGTGATCGGCAAATCCATGCAAGCGCTCGAGGAATCTTTTTGAGGCACGACGCGCCACGGATACGACATCGATCTCTTCGTAGATCGCAAGCGTGGCGAGACCTGCGGCGGTCGCCAGCGGATGACCCGAATAGGTGTAGCCGTGCGCGAATGCGCCGACGCTGTTCGAGCCACCCATAAGCGCGCGATAAATCGGCTCTGTAATCATCGTTGCCGACAGCGGCAGATAGCCGCCGGTTATCGCCTTGGCACAGGTGACGATGTCGGGGCGCATGCCGAATGTCTCGGAGCCCCACATGCTGCCGGTGCGGGCAAAACCGCAAATGACTTCGTCGGCGATGAGAAGAATATCGTACTTTTCAAGCACTTTCTGGATACGGGCAAAATAGGTCTGCGGCGGGATAATGACGCCGCCTGCGCCCATGACGGGCTCGGCAATAAAAGCCGCAATCGTGTCCGGTCCTTCGGCCACGATCAGGTCTTCGAGCTTTTCAGCCAGCCGCGTCGCGAACTGCTCTTCGTTTTCGCCAGGCTCGGCAAAGCGATAATGGTGCGGGCATTCGGCGTGGAGGATGTTGGGAATGGGCAGGTCGAAAAGACGATGGTTGTTGGCCAGCCCCGACAAGCTCGCTGCCGAGATCGATGTGCCGTGGTAAGCTTGATGACGCGCGATGATCTTCTTCTTGCGCGGACGTCCCAGGACGTTGTTGTAGTACCAGACGATCTTCACGGCCGTGTCGTTGGCATCCGACCCTGAACTGCCGAAGAAGACCTTAGCCATCGCGGCGGGTGCGATCTGTTTGAGACGATCGGCAAGCTCGATGGCTGCGACATGCGCCTTGCCGTTGAACAGATGGTAGAACGGAAGCTCATCGCATTGCTTGGCGATCGCTTCGGCTATTTTATTCTCGGAGAAGCCCAGCGACGCGCACCAAAGGCCGGCCATGCCTTCGATGTAGTCCTTTCCGCTTTCGTCAAAGACGGTCGCTCCCCGCCCACTGCGCAGTACCAGAGGGCCGTTTACGTTCGTGGAGCGCGAGGTTGGTAAACGGATGCAGGAGCGATTGAATATCTTTTGTTCTTAAGCTGTTCGAACCCACCACACGCCCCTTTTTGCGCGACGCATCGCCGCCGAATGAATAAATATTAGGCTTGCCCCGACGGGCAATTTTGCCAAATATCGGCGAAGGCGCAGCGATTTCCGCTGACAGAACACAAATTTAGGGCGATGCTTCCCCTGCCCGCTTGGAGCTGACTCCGGAAAGACGTGGCGGCCAGCGGCTGGAGCTACGCGGTTGACCAGTCTGTGCCAAAACCTGCGCCGCGATCTGGGTTGAGACTACGCGGAACTGTGTACTAGAATGGTAGGTACATTCGGATAGCATTGCGAGTTGCGGCTTTGATCGATGACTGACCGGTCAATCGGCGGTGTCGTGTGCCCCTAATCATGTCTTCGAGGTACTCTGTGGCAGACTTGAGTACGGATGAGCTCGACGGTCGCGACTACGAGATTCTGCGTGAGCTGCAGCGCAACGCGCGCATCAAGGTCGTCGATCTAGCTGAGCGCATTAATCTTTCCCCTCCCCGTGCTTCGCGCGGCTCAAACGGCTCGAGGAAAGCGGCGTCATTAAGGGGTATTCGGCGATTCTCGATTTCGACAAGCTCGCCAAGCCGGTGGTTTCGTACGCGAAGGTTACCCTCGATCATCACACGCAGGAGCAATTCGAGGCGTTCGAGCGTGTCGTGAATCAGATCCCCGAGATTGTGTCCTGCTACCTCGTCAGTGGCGACTTTGACTATCTGATGAAAGTGGTGACGCGCGATATCGACCATTTCCACAGGATTACGGCGCTGCTGTTTTCCAAGGTGAAGACCATCGACAAGCACTTCACCTTCATCACGATCAAGGAAGTCAAAGATCGCACGATACTGCCGATCGACTTTTTGTTGGATAAGGATGGGTGAGCGGCTCAGTCGCGAGATTCGCGCGGCCGACGCTCTTTTTGGGGGGAATCCCTTGCCCGCTAGACGATAGCCTTGGATCGTGCCCCCGACCGTTGGCGGTGCACAAATGTCAGAGCGTGAAGGACGCAAGTTCTTTTTCTTGCTTCAGGCGTTCCTAGCGGCGTTGTTCCTCATCGTTGGCGTCGCCCTTGCCATCGACGCCGCGTCCGGTGGCTACGGCATAGGACTCGCCATTGTTACGGTGCTGGCCGATGGGCCCGGCTCAGTGTTCTTTATTTTGGCAGCGCTCTCCGCTGCGACAGCGATGCATTTGCGGCCGTGAAGCCCGTGACGCGGCACAACGGCATGATGCCTCAATTGGCACAAAGCGGACATGCGGTCAGTCGGCGACGTCTATGTTGGGGGCTAGAGCCGACGCGGTTGATTTATGAGTAAACGCCCCAAGAAAGCCAACCGGACGAGCACGGCCGCAGGCGCCCTTCTCGCTTCATTCTCCTGGGCGCGGCTCGCGGAGGTGTCCCGCCAAAAACAAGCTGCGTCCCAGCCGTTCTCCTAAGCCATTGATTTCGCTGATCTTTGGCAGGAGTGGAGGGACTCGAACCCCCAACCCCCGGTTTTGGAGACCGGTGCTCTAGCCATTGAGCTACACTCCTACGGCCGCCGGATAACTAAACGTGTCCAAGCGACTAGGCAATGGCCGCATCGTCGTTATCGACGTCATTCTGAACGCCAACGCGGGGCCCATTCTGAATGGATGTACTCTGAACGTTCGCGATGGCATGGGCATACCGCTTCCGGGTGGCCGGAAGAGCCCGCTCCAAAGTCCGCTTTGCGTAGTCCTCGTAGGCTCTCTTGGTATGGTGCCCAGACAGGGCCCTCCCCTGGCCATCGGTCAATTCAGCTTCCTCCAACTCGGTCATGCCACCGTGGCGGCACGCGTCGAGGGTGAACGTTGGCGGGAGCCTAAGGTCATCCCGAAGGGTACGGACAAGCTTTGCCATCTCATGCCGGTCGTACGGTTTCGCGACGCCCTGTCCCGATGCTTTCAAAATCATCGCGATGCCACGCCGCGGCAAACGCTCGAGCACGGCTTCGGCGCCCCCGTAGAATTTGACCGTGCCTTCGTCGGAGGTTTCTTCCAGCGGATGCCACACGACGGCACCTGTCTTGTGGTGCGTGATCTTGATGGCGTTGGGCGCTTGCTGCCCGCGATAGTCTGGCCACGCCAGGTAGCCGGCGAGCGCGTTTTCGGGACGCTGGAGAAATTCGAAGCAGATCACCGCCGCAGCAGCAGGCTCGGGGTATCCCGCTCTGATGGCGCCCCAAGCGAATTGATAGACCTGCTCGCGCGTCGCGGCCGGCTTGGTTTATCGGGCGCCGATGCCTGGTCACGCCGTCCCACGGATTCGGAACGCTCCCGTCGAAACAATCGGGATGCAGACGCCGGACGACACGCCACGCCGCGCGGCATAGCGCGACAACCTTCTCGCCCTGGCGAGGTCGCGGACCGTTGGGGCCGACACAGACCTGGTCATAGATTTTGTCCGCGGCGAGCGGGCTGATGGATTTCACCGGGCGCTGCCCCACGCGATCGCCACGCTTCGTCGGTAGATCAAGAACGATCTGCATCAGCAACTCATAGTCTTGACGCGTGCGTTGGGAAACGCGCTCGCGATAGCGTTTGCTGCTTTTATATTCCCGAAACAGCCAATCGACCGTTCCATACCGCGACACGCTTTCGACCAACTCTCCGTTTTTAGCTTTCCACCATTCGTCGAACAGTCCGTTGAGTGCGAGGGCGCGGCCGCCCTTCCCATTGACGCCGCACGCGACCGCATAGTCGGCCCCAAGCGGCTCGTTGGGGATTGCGCAGCCCATCTTCCGGTAACGCGTCGGCACGGTGAAGTAGAAGCCAGTCGCTCCGCTGGCCAGTGGCTTGGCGATGACGTAGCGCGGCAGCGGCAACGTCATGGTCACAGATCCTCGGCGAGATCGTGCGTGGTCGAGATTTCGGACGGCAGAATTGCCCGATCGAGATCGTCCTTTAGCCATAGCCGCCGCCGTCCATCGCTGACACGGGGACGAGGATATTCCGAACCGACTCGCTTGAGGAAGGAGGCGGCGTTCGGTTCCCCACAATACAC
>Ga0209006_10001278_pt1 | contig 22806 bp, 20 predicted proteins | sample JacPin_JW_Ref_O2_FD_188567 | JGI IMG/M metagenome (GOLD analysis project Ga0209006, IMG submission 188567) | Forest soil microbial communities from Algoma, Ontario, Canada - Jack Pine, Ontario site 1_JW_Ref_O2 (SPAdes) (version 2) | ecosystem: Environmental > Terrestrial > Soil > Boreal... | reverse complement strand
ACGACGAAAGCGAAAAACCCGTCGTCGAACTCGGCAAACTCCAACTCAACCTCGCCGAACGCATGTAACCTCTCTCTCCTCCGCCTCGGGGGCCGGCGCCTTACCGCACGCCCCCCGAGAGTAATATCTGCACCCTGTCCTATCTCCTCCAGGAGAACGTACGAATTCCAAATGTCCACCCTGTACTTCAGGAATGTTGAAAACATACTCATACCGCACGATGCTTGAGAACGCTGTTATTTCCGGCCTTCTTTGTTATGGGCCAGTGTACTGAGCCCCGTGGCAGAAAAAATTCCGGTAGGGCTAATCGAGCAAAACCCCCTGGCGGTCCCTTACCTGCAACACTTGCTGCAAAGAGGGCATATCCGCGTGTATTCAGATGGCGCCCTTCTGACGCGTGCGGATTCTTCCAAAAAGCCGATTGCTGTTTTCGTAGTGGACGCCGGCACACTGCTTATTCCCCTGCATACCTGCATCCACCAGATCCAGGAGCGGTGGGCCACATCGAAGATATTGCTCGTTGGAGATAAGCTGTCCCATCATCAAATGATCCTTCTGATGGAGCAGGGAGTCCAGGGGTTTGTCCGTTATTCGGAAGTCAAGAAGCGGATCGTGAGCGCAATTCACACCATCGTGGACGACAAGCTCTGGTTTCCTTCAGAAATCGTGGAGCAATTGGCGGCGGACGTAAAGACATCGCGAACGCGATGGGCTTCCGTTACCAGGCGCGAACGACGCATCATCGGGCTTCTGGAGCAGCGCTTGTCGAACAAACAGGCCGCTGCAGCTTTAAACGTTAGCGAAAATACGATCAAGTTTCATCTTTCCAATATTTTTCGAAAACTTGATGTTCATGATCGCAAGTCGGCGGTGGTGGTCTCCATTTCGCGCAGGTTAGGAGGACACGTTGAGGCGGCAATGGATCGCGCAACCTTTGCAAAACCGCAGACCCGTGCCCGTCCGGAACCGCGAGCGCGGATGCGATCCGCTTGACTCGCGGCTGCTCCGACAGTGTCAAAGCTGCATGCCGTACGGCGGCACAATTACTGCACTGCGCAAGTTGGGATCGAAACCCTCTGAAGCACTCAGGGGAGAGTGAGATCGCGCCGCAACATTCCGATTGCGCATGCCAAGCTTTTTTAGAATGTGATGGACATGATTCTTGACGGTGTGCTCGGAAAGATACAGTCGCTCCGCAATTTCCTTATTCATAAGGCGTTGCGACAACAAGCTGAAGATCTGCCGTTCGCGCATCGTAAGCACCGCGGCATCGAGAAGAGTCTGGTGGTCACGGCCTGCCAATTCGGCCAGGTGCGAGAACAGGGCATAGGTGATATCCGGCCGACAGGCAAACTCTCCCTGCTGGACCGATCGCACGACAGAAATAAGATCTCCGAATGTAGCATTGGCGGAAACGTAGCCACCAGCACCCATTTCCGCCAGCCTGAGAACGCTTTCCTCCGACTCCACCAATCCCAATAGCACAACCCGTGCCTGGCTTTGTCTGGATGTGATGTTGCGGGTTAAGAGCAATGCGCTTTCCACTCCGATATCGAGATCAATGAGGATAACTCCGAAGTCTGATGGCAGCTCTATGGCAGGATCGGCCACGGCCACTGTCTGCAGATTCAGGTGCTGGGTGAGGGTAAATGCCAAAGATTCGGCTCGGTATGGGTACGCGGACAATACGGCAATCTTGGGAAGTGTTTCGCCGGACATGTTAGCCTCTGGGGTATTTGGTTCTCTGATAGTGAAAACTCGGACATAGATTTTCGCTTACAACACCATTAAAGATTAAAGAGCGGTCTAGCCTGCCTTCGGAAAACCCTGACGCAGACGAGACCTCATCGACGAAGCTTCGTAACGGGTTTTCACTTTCAGTTTTTCCAATATGTGGTGTACATGATTCTTCACCGTGTTGGCGGTGATGCCCAAATGGCCGGCAATTTCCTTGTTGCCCAAACCTGCGTCCACGAGTTGCAGAATCTCCATCTCACGTTGAGTCAAGCGAGACGCCGGGACGGCGCCGCGCTGTCGAGTGAGACGGCCGATATTGCCAAGGACCAATTGAGTCACGCGACCGGAAGAAGGTGTCTGGTTATTTCGCACCATCTGGAGAGTACTTATGAGCTCGGCGAGCGACTGGGTGCTGACAACATATGCGCTCACACCCGCCTCGATATAGCGAATGATGTCGGAATCGCTGATCTCTGTACCCAGAAGTACGATCTTGGCGCCGACAAACTCAGCCCGGGCATTACTAACGGCTTGGAGAACCGATTCAGATCCGCCCGAGGCAAATGCCAACACCACGTCTGCGGCGCGATTCGGGCGGGACTGATCCTGTGAGAGATCGAGCACTCGCCACCCATGTTCGGAGATCGCCGCCGCCACAATTTCGTGAAAGAGGCGGTCCAATCCGAAAATGACCAACAAGTGCTGCGTCGACGGCATCGCAAACTCTCCGGGTTAGCGGTTTAGTAGATGGCTTCATTAAATAACTAGTTATGACGGCAGTAGTTAGTAAGAATACTCAGACTATTGAGCCGTTCAACTACCCGCGCGGGTAGGATGTTAGCGGCTTTACGAAATCCGAACAATGTGAATTCTCAGTTCTTTCTCTCCGTGCAGTATGCGTTCTATCTTCGGATTTCGTCCTGGAAAAGGCGCGGCTTTCCAAAGGAGCGATCCAATCCGCTTGCATTTCGACCGCAACAGCACGATGTAGCAGTGAAACCGACACGATGAGTGTACTTTCTCCCTTGACCAACTGTAGTACGCCTACCAGTCCCCGAAGCGGTCCAACGCCGATACAGACCTGATCGCCAACCTCAAGTTGGGGCCATGGATAAGAGCGAACACCCGTAGCGGCCTCAATGGTTTGCAGGGAAGCTATTTCGCTATCATCGACAGGTATGGGTGTGCCGCCTATGCCGAGAACTCGAACCACTCCTAAAGTCGTAACAATCGGCGCCGTCGCAGCAGAGCTGAATTTGCAAAACACATACCCGGTAAATAAAGGAAGCCTGATTTTTTTCACGCGATCAGACCATTGCCGGGTGCAGTAATAAGTGGGCAGATATGTTTCGTACCCTTTGCTCCGCAGCCCTGCGAGTGCTGCGCATTCCGCATTCGGGCGAACTTGAATTGCGAACCAGCGGCCTTCGAAGTCTTGCAGCATGGTCTTGGCTCGGCCTACGGACTGCCGCCTCCATTACTCAGGAACCTTGTTGAAGTATCTCCGACTCACAATCGATCTATATCTCTGATATCTGTATACGTCGAGTGTCACACGTGAGCAATCCTCCCGAGGATTCAGAACCGATTCACGTTCTGAGCTTCAGTACTGGGTCTGTTTACCAGTTTTGTTATCGCCTGCCATGTGACTGAGATGTGACGATACATTCGTAAGTTCACGCTGCAACAGGACCAATCCTATCCGCCGTTATCGGTTGGACCGGCATCGCTCGCCTGAACTTTGTACTCCTCGCGGTAGTCAACCCTCTAAACGTGGTGGGCTGTGAATAGCTCTTTTTTGAACTGTGGGAGGATTGATACGTTTCGCAGTCGCGAGTAATACTCCTCTACACGTCAAGACTTTAGGACACTCCAGAAGTTGGGACGCGGATGGCGGCAGCTTGTGCAATCGCTGGTCGCAACGTCGTTTTTGTTTGTCATTTTTCGTCGCAAAAATGTTCCAGTCGATTCGTAGCTAATCTGAGCACTTACTCTGCCGGAGGAGTATTTTGTCTTCCACTAATAGTCCTGAGTGTTCGCCTCAAATCAAATTGTTTTCAGGATTGCTCTTTTGAGATCAGGTATCAAAGCCGTCTTACTCTGGGGAATGGTCGTAGTCCTGTGGTGGTGCGCACGGCTACCACATCTCTCCCGCCATGAGGCGGCAGGCATGGCGAAGCGTTTTCATTTCGAGCGCGAGCCGTTTCTGAGATCTCCCGAGTCGGCGCGTAGCTATCGCACAGTCAATCCTCGGTTGAGCGGGATTGCGGGTTGGATTTCTTCAGTCGGTGCGGGCATTGCGCTTGGCGACCTTGACGGAGACGGTTTGCCGAACGATGCCTGTCTGGTGGATTCAAGAACTGATCAGGTGATCGTGACTCCGGTGCCGGGGACGGGTCAGCGATTTCAGCCGTTCGCGCTGAATCCCGATCCTTTGCGGTATGACTCTTTCACGATGGCGCCTATGGGGTGCCTGATGGTGGATCTTAACGAAGACGGCCTGCGGGATTTGGTGGTGTATTACTGGGGACGTACGCCCATCGCGTTTCTGCAGCGCCGGACGAGCGCGGCGACTCCGCTAAGCCAGTCAAGTTTTCTGGCACAGGAGTTGGTTCCAGGCGGCGAGCGCTGGTATACGAATGCCGGATTGACCGCCGATCTTGACGGTGACGGGCATGCCGATCTTCTATTCGGAAACTACTTCGCCGATGGGTCCGTGGTGTTGGGCCGCGCGGGCCCGGTAGAAATGCAGAACTCGATGTCCCGCGCCGACAACGGCGGCAGCAAACCTATTCTGCTGTGGAAATCAGCTTCGTCGGGCGAAAACCCTTCGGTCAATTTCGAAGTCATGACCATGAATGAAACTCTCGGAAATGGATGGACACTGGCACTGGCTGCGTGCGACGTCGATGGCGATCTATTGCCAGAGATCTACATTGCCAATGATTTCGGCCCGGACAGGTTGCTGCATAACTTATCCACGCCCGGGCATCTGTTATTCCGCCCTTTGCGCGGGCACCGCGGGTGGACGACTCCAAAATCGAAGGTGATAGGTCAGGATTCATACAAAGGCATGGGAGTAGATTGCGCGGACCTTAATGGTGACGGAATTCCTGATTTCATGGTGAGCAACATCAGCGACACCTACGCTCTTGAAGAAGGAAATCTGGTGTTCGTGAGTACCGGCAGCGTCAGCGCGATGTCATCCGGTTCCGCGCCGTACCGCGAGCAAGGGGAAAGCCTGGGACTCGCGCGCAGCGGGTGGGCCTGGGATGTGCGCTTTGGCGACTTCGACAACGATGGCACATCACAGATCGTTCAGGCGAACGGATTTCTGCAAGGGAAAGTAGATCGCTGGCCGGAGTTGCACGAACTTGCTTTGGCTAACGACTTGATGGTTCGAGATCCGAAACATTGGCCCCAGTTCGTGCCCGGCGCCGACATCAGTGGCCGCAACCATGACCAATTTTTCGTGCGCGCAAGTTCGGGAAGATACTTTGATGTCGCCCGCGAAATCGGACTGGGTGATCCGCAGGTAAGCCGAGGAGTGGCTACGGCTGACGTTGACGGTGATGGCCGACTGGATTTTGCTTTGGCTAATCAATGGGGAGAATCATTCTTTTTTCATAACACGAGCGCATCAACCGGAGAATTCCTGGGGCTGCATTTGCTTCTTCCCGTCCATCCCATGCCAATAAGCATCGGCGATGGCCATCCCAGGGGCGACACTCCGGGCTATACAGCGATCGGGGCTCGAGCAACAGTTCGCCTTCCTGATGGTCGAAGGTTGGTGCAACAGGTCGATGGCGGCAACGGACACTCAGGTAAGAGCAGTACGGACCTGCATTTTGGCCTGGGCGCAATCGGGCACCAAGACTTGCCGGTTTCCCTTGCCTGGCGTGATCGCAACGGAACGATCCAACACTACGAAACAACGCTGGCACCTGGCTGGCATACCGTTTTCCTGGGGACAACACCGAATGAACACAACTGATTCCTGGGGCCAAGCGCGTCGCCTGGGTGGGCTTAGACGTTTTGCCGTGGCCATCACGGTTTTCAACATACTGGGGCACACTGTCTTCGGGTTCGAACAGTCCTGGGCGCAACCCATCGCGTCACTGGCGACAGCCTATGTGCTCGAGTTGCTGGTGGAGTGGATCGATGCGGTCAGCGTGGGCAAGCGTCCTTACTTTCTCGAGGGTTGGAAACAGTTGTGCAATTGCCTGTTGCCTGCCCACATTACCGCTCTCGCCGTGGCCATGCTGTTGTATTCCAGCGATCGCTTGCTGCCAATCATGTTGGCTTCGGCGGTTGCAATCGTTTCCAAAGCAACGTTTCGTCTTTCTGTCGGAGGGCGTTTGCGCCACTTTCTGAATCCCTCCAACTTTGGAATCACAGTTACGCTGCTGCTTTTTCCCTGGGTGGGCATTGCACCCCCGTATCACTTCACCGAAAATCTGCCTCCCGCGGGCTCGGTGATCCTTCCTTTGCTGATTTGCGTTTCAGGCACTCTGGTGAACTGGCGTTTTACCGGACGCTTGCCGTTGATCGCGGGCTGGTGGGCTGGATTTGTCGCACAGGCGGCGCTGCGCAACATGATTTTCGGAACATCCTTGATCTCGGCGCTGGGTCCGATGACGGGCGTGGCCTTCATCTTATTCAGTTTCTACATGATCACCGACCCAGCCACCACACCTTTCGCAAGGCACAGCCAAATAACATTTGGACTTGCCGTGGCCGCGCTCTATGGCCTGTTGGTTACTTTGCACGTCGTGTTCGGTTTTTTCTTTGCGCTGACTCTGGTGTCAGCCATGCGCGGGCTCGTTGTGTACATTCGACGTCCCAGTCCGTCGGTATCTCCAACGATGATTCCTGCTCATTCCGCGCCGGCAGCAATTCAGAAGGCCGCCTCCGCTTAAGAAATGAAAGAACAGAAGATGGCAGCGCCAGTAGTTTTATCAGACCACGAAATGGTGACCGTTACTTCAGTGGATTTCCGCAGAGCGCGCGGGTGCTTTGCGACTGGAGTAACGGTCATCACCGTGGAGCACGAAGGAGATGTGCACGGCATGACCGCCAATGCTTTCACAACTGTCTCGGTGGACCCTCCGCTAGTGCTGGTGTGTGTCAATCGACAGAACTGCACGCATGAATATCTGCAAGCGAGGCAACGCTTCGGGGTCAACATATTGACAGAGAGCCAAAGATGGATTTCGGAGTTCTACGCTTTGCCCACAGTGGTTCGGTGCCAGGGATCCGGTACGCGCGCATGTTTCTCCCGAACGAAGCGTGGAACTCCAATTCTGGACGGATCGCTCGCATGCCTGGAGTGTCGTCTTCAGGAAGCGTATCCGGCTGGCGATCACACGCTTTTCGTTGCCCAAGTCGAAGAAATCATTGCGGGCGAAGGACAGCCGTTACTCTACTTTCGCGGAAATTACCGAGCTATCGAAAGAATAGGGGAAACAGCCAAAGGAGGACGACAGTGAAACGGCAATTGCTAAGGCTGGAAACGGCCGCCTTCCAGACCCATGTGGAACCATGTTTTCTCCAGGGACGGGAGCGGCAGAAACTGGAGACCGGAGATGGACGTTGCTATCTGGCGCGGGACTCGAGGGGAGCGGTTACGCTGTTCCTCGCTCTTACCTGTGCTGCCGCCGCTGAAGACACGCCTACCGTAAAGGCGGAGTATTCGCGATCCCTGGAACTTGAGGATGGTGAAAATATCTTGCGGGACAGCGGCATGAGGCAGATCAATATTCAAAACCCTAAAGTCTCTGGGAAGTAGCCGGTAGATCCTAAAAAGATTCTTCCAACCCAACGTAACGGATGACTGCTCTCAATCTGTACTGAAATCCTCGTGTCTTCCATTCTGAAAGCGATACTGCGCATTCGCCCCACAGAGGCCAGTATGGCCCGCCGCGGATTCCATGTTCCTGGGGAACTCTTGCGCGCCAGGCTGGAACGGATCGGCGAAACTTTTTTGCAGGGGTATCACGAAGCTTTGGCTGATGGCTCTCTGGATACTCTGGCAATGCGTCTCGACACCATCGACTTGGAGTACCGCGGATTCGGCTATGAAGGGGCGGCGATGGCTCTGGATTTGCTGGATCAAATAACACCCTGGAAACGATCTCGGACACCAAAATTTCTCGCGGGTCCGGCGGAGCCTCACACCTACATGGTGATCGTAGGGATCGGTTGGTCGATGGCACGCCTTCGCCTGGGGTTCGGCCGGAGGTTTTCGAATCTCGATCCTCTGCTGCGCTGGCTGGCTCTCGATGGATGGGGATTTCATGAAGGGTATTTTCATTGGCGGCGCTACGCGGATGGACAGCCGCATCCACACAAGCTGAAAGGCTATGCCACACGCGCTTTCGATCAGGGATTGGGACGCAGTATGTGGTTTGTAGGAGGCGCCGATACCGAAGTCATACTCAACCTAGTGGAAGGATTTCCTTATTTCCGGCGCGGTGACCTGTGGAGTGGCATCGGCCTGGCCTGCACCTATGCTGGCGGCACCAACTCTCTGGAAATAAGCCACCTTCGGAACGCTGCTGGGTCGTGGTGGCCGCATCTCGCCCAAGGGGCAGTCTTCGCCGCGAAAGCGCGAGGGCGTGCGGGAAACCCTACGGAGCACACCGATGACGCCTGCCACTTACTTACGGGTTTATCGGCAATCGAAGCCGCCGCGCTCTCCGACCTCATGCTCAGCCATGCGATTGAGGGTCCGGAACCGGCATACGAAGAGTGGCGCACTCGTATCCGAATGCATTTGTCCGCTTGAAGGATTCCATGAGAAATAAATTTCTACAGCATTCCGCAGCCGCAAGCGTGGCCTTGCTGTTTATTTTAATTTCGTTCTTCCTTGCCGGACTGCCAACGATCGGGACCGAAGAGCGAGCCAGCTTGGCTTCCAGATTCGCGTTTCGCAGGGTTCAGATCCCAGACAACACGACTCAATTTCCGCGGTATGTGCGCACTGTTCATCCGAGCTTGAAACGAATCTCCGCATGGATTTCAACCTTAGGCGCTTCGGCGGCACTCGCGGATCTCGACGGCGATGGCTTGCCGAATGATCTATGCCATGTGGACCCACGTTTCGATCACGTGACGATCATGCCGGTGCCCGGAACAAGTCAACGCTACGAGCCCTTCGCACTGGATCCGGCGCCGCTGCCCTACGACCTCACCACGATGGCGCCCATGGGATGCCTGTTGGGGGACTTCAATGAAGACGGCCTGATGGATGTTCTTGTTTACTATTGGGGCCGCACCCCGGTGTTGTTTCTTCGCAAGCAAGACACTCGTCCGCCAGAAACACAAAGCATCTCCGCAGCCGACTATTTGCCAGTGGAACTGGTTTCACCAGTACAACGCTGGTACACAAACGCAGTGACGTCTGCTGACTTCGACGGCGACGGCCACATTGACCTTCTGATCGCAAACTACTTTCCAGATGGCGCTCACATCCTGGACGCTCATGCTTCCGGAACTGAAGACATGGACGAGTCCAAGGGGGCGGCATTCAATGGCGGAGGCAAACACTTCTTTCTATGGGGCGGCTCGGCTAGCGGCGCACAACCAAGCGTGGAATTCCGTGAGGTTGATGCCGGACTGAGCCTCAAGATCGATCATGGCTGGACGCTCGCGGCGGGCGCGGCCGACTTAGATGGAGACCAGCTCCCGGAAGTGTACCTGGCGAACGACTTCGGACCCGATCGACTGCTGCACAATCTCTCTACACCGGGCCATCTTCATTTCGTCCCCCTGGAAGGAAAACGTTCCGCATGGACGCCGGCCTCGTACGTGCTGGGCCGCGATTCATTCAAAGGAATGGGTGTCGATTTTGCCGATGTGAATGACGATGGATGGTTCGACATTTTTGTCAGCAACATTACGAGCCAATGGGGGCTGGAAGAGAGCCACTTCCTTTGGGCCAGTACCGGGCATGTAGGAGAAATGCTCAAGGGCATTGCTCCGTATGTTCAGGCGAGCGCAAAAATGGGGCTTGCTCAGAGTGGCTGGGGCTGGGATGCCAGGCTAGCCGACTTCGATAATGACGGCACACTCGAGGCTGTGCAGGCCGTGGGCTTCATCCGGGGAAAGATCAATCGTTGGCCCGAACTGCAGGCTCTGGGGACGGCGAACAGCCGCATCATGCATGATCCCGGTTTTTGGCCTCGCTTCCAACCCGGCGATGATTTGAGCGGACACGAGCATGACGCTTTTTTTGTTCGCTCAAAGTCAGGACGGTATTTTGATTTGGGAACCGAGGTGGGGCTTGGGGATCCCATGGTCACGCGGGGCATAGCGGTTGCTGACGTCGACGGCGATGGTCGGCTCGATTTTGTATTGGCGAATCAGTGGGGCCCATCCTATTTCATGCACAACGAAAGCCCTCATCCCGGTGCGTTCCTTGGCCTGCATCTTCTGCTTCCACTGCACCCGATGACCGCGATCACAGAACGTCCGGGACATCCCGGACCTGATCTGCCCGGGCGGCCTGCGATCGGAGCGCAGGTAATCCTGCACTTGCCGGGCAATCGATTGGTAGTTGGGCAAGTTGATGGCGGCAGTGGGCACTCGGGAAAACGGTCGCATGAAATCCATTTTGGCCTCGGTAATGTTTCCGGCGATACCAAGTTTCCCGTCGACTTGCAGTGGCGAGCTCTTAATGGGCGAGTTTGCCGGACAAGGATCGTGCTTGCGCCGGGATGGCACACGTTGCAGTTGGGTTGTGAAGAGGAGCTTGACTGATGAGCACCCGCGAAAATGCTACGCTGCTCTTTTACCCGCGCCAGAATCAGTCATTGCGATTGTTTGCGCTCTGGTACTTCGCCGGACTGTTGATCGTGTGGAATGTTTTGGGCCATACGGTGCTCGGTTTTGAGCAGGCATGGATCCATCCTCTGATTGGCGTCGGATCCGCGCTTTTTTTTCAGATCGTTCTTGATTGGGTCGACGCACGATCCCACCATCGCGCACCGCGTTTTCTCGCGGGGTGGCGCGCATGGGCCGATTTCAGTCCTCCCGCCGTCATAACCGGGCTGGCCTGCACCATGCTCTTGTACCCAAACGAACGGGTCTGGCCATTTATTTTCGCCACTGCCGTCTCCATCGGTTCCAAGGTTTTGTTTCGTGCGCCAGTGAGCAAAGGGCGTACTCAGCACTTCTACAATCCGTCGAACCTTGGAGTTGCTTTGACCCTCTTGTTGTTTCCGTGGGTAGGGTTCGCTCCCCCTTACCACTTCACGCGAAACCTCACGGGAGAATGGAACTGGATTGTTCCCTTCATCATCCTTCTTTCCGGCATCGTCATTCACTCCCGATTTACCGGACGGCTTCCGCTTTGCCTCGCGTGGATCGGAGGCTTTGTCATCCAGGGACTATTCCGTAGTTTGCTCTACGGCAATCCCTGGTACGTCCCGCTCGTGCCCATGACCAGCGCGGCATTTATTGTTTTCACGCTGTATATGGTCCCTGACCCTGCTACGACTCCGCTGAATCCCAGACGTCAGCTTCTTTTCGGCCTGGCAGTGGCATTCGTATATGGAGCTCTGCAGATGTTGCACGTAGTGTTCGGTCTGTTCCTTGCGCTTGTGCTCGTATGTACGTTGCGTGGAATCGGACTCTACGTCCACGCAGTGGTGAGCATATGGCCGAGACCAGCCGCAGTTACCACCGCGCCCGCTGGATTGGCAGCGGACTGATTGAAATCAATGCCACGCACGCCTCAAGCACGGCGCATATTAACAGTCTCACCGACTGCAACTATCTTCCGAGCAGTCGCGCATCCCATACGACGCGACGTGCTGGAACGTTTACGCGCAGGTCCTCAGTCAGCAGGACGAATCGCGATGGCGTTTCCGATTTCACGAGCTGCAATCTCAAAACATATCCAGCAGCTTCGCCGTGCAGATCTAGTGAAGGAAGTACGACGGGGCAGGAATCGCTTCTACTGGCTTAACGTTCAGCCATTGGACAAGATCGAACGGTGGCTGGAGTCGTACCATTCGTTGGGATTGCCGAAAAGCAGGTTGCCCAAGCCGGTCGCGACAAAGACCGCAAGCAAAGAGAAGCTGGGATGAGCAGTAAGAATTAATATCAGCTTTCCGAGAACTGGTTTCGGTTCGAAATCGCGAGCTTGTTCCGCGCCTATCTAGCGAAAGAGACAAAATTCGTCATCAAACAAACTATGAACACCTTAGGACAGATTGCCGAACGAGCTACGTTGAAAACAGAAGTGCTCGCCAAGTTCGTAGATGCCGTTCCGGTCTCGTTTATCGTTGCCGACGACAAAGGCATTATTTATCTGGTGAACCGCCAAACAGAACTTCTGTTTGGCTACGACCAGAGCGAATTAATCGGATTACCCGTGGAAGTCCTCATCTCCGAGTCATTACGCGAGCTCCACATAAAGCACCGGTCAAACTATGTGGAAGAGCCGCACAGCCGCGTAATGGGTGCGGGATTGCAGTTGAGCGCCAGGAAGAAGAACGGCAAAGAATTTCAGGCCGAGATCATGTTCGGCCCCATGGTCACCACGGATGGAATGTATATCGTGGTTGTGGTGATGCGTCGTCGTGAGGATCCTAGTGCCTGAATGGAAAGACGTCGGGCTCGGCGGACTCCTGGCGCTTCTGGTCCTGCGCGAAGTATTCAACTTCCTGAAGTCCAAAAAAAATGGGAGGCCGACCGCTGGAGATCAGTCCATTGAATTCTGGCGGGAACAAATCCGGGAACTGATTATCCAGATTTTGGCGCAGACGATTACTCGCACTCTCGACCAGCAAATCATGGTCGCCAGCGAGATTCGAGACCTGCAAAAAGGCACTAATGAGGGAATCATCAAGCTGATCACGATCTATGAGGCGAAGAAGTGATCCCCTCGTCGATGGCAAAGCGACCAGAAAAATGTCTCTGTATATTTCGCCATCTGTAGATGCTGGCATTGTGCTACGAACATCCAGATCACGCTCCAATACCAAACTACCGCCCACACCGCAGAATAAGTGAGGTCTGATGGAACCGATTGCAATCGTCGGTATGGCTTGCCGGTATCCCGATGCGAACACGCCCGCAGAGCTGTGGGACAATGTCCTCTCTCAACGGCGCGCTTTTCGTCGCATTCCCCCGGAGCGGCTGCGATTTGAAGATTACTTCTCTTCTGATCGCAGTGTTCCGGATCGTGTTTACGCGTTCCAGGCTGCGGTCCTGGAAGGATATGAGTTCGATCGTATCCGCTTCAAGATTTCCGGCACTGCATTCCGCTCCGTCGATATCGCTCACTGGCTGGCTCTTGATGTAGCGTCACAAGCTTTGTCGGACGGCGGCTTCGAAGATGGCGCCGGCTTACCTCGCGAAACTACAGGCGTGCTTATCGGCAACACGCTTACAGGCGAAATCTCCCGCGCCAATCAGATCCGGCTTCGATGGCCCTACACTGCCCGGGTTCTGCAAGCCGCGCTGGCCAGAGAGGGCTGGGACGAATCCCATCGCAGGGCTTTTCTTGAAACGTTGGAAGAAAGCTACAAGGCTCCATTTCCCCCGATTTCCGAAGAGACTCTGGCTGGGGGACTCTCCAATACCATCGCTGGCCGCATCTGTAATTACTTCGACCTGAAAGGTTCGGGCTACACCGTCGATGGTGCATGTTCGGCATCGTTGTTAGCGGTCGCGCATGCCTGCGCTGCCCTGATCAACGGCGACATGGATGTCGCTTTAGCCGGCGGAGTTGACGTGAGTCTCGATCCCTTCGAACTCGTGGGCTTTGCGAAAGTTGGCGCTCTTGCCGAGCACGAGATGCGCGTGTTTGATGCCCGCTCTGCCGGGTTTATTCCAGGGGAAGGTTGCGGCTTCGTGGTATTGATGCGGCATTCCGATGCTCTCGCCCAGAACCGTCACATCTACGCGCTCATCCGCGGGTGGGGACTCTCTTCGGACGGGAGCGGAGGAATTACGCGCCCGGAAGTGGCCGGACAGATGTTGGCTTTGCAGCGCGCCTACCGCAAAGCCGCGATAGGAATTGAAACGGTGGAATATTTCGAAGGCCACGGCACGGGGACAAGCGTCGGCGATGCGACAGAACTGCGTTCGCTCTCGATGGCGCGACGCGAAGCCTGCGCTTCCACGGTGGCGGCGATCGGATCGGTCAAAGCTAACATCGGCCACACAAAAGCCGCTGCTGGCCTGGCTGGACTAATCAAAACTGTGTGCGCCATCGAAGCACAACTTCTGCCGCCAACCACAGGGTCAACGGAAGTTCATCCCGAACTCGCGGGTGAGGCCCCGGCACTGCGCACTCTTCGCGCTGCCGAGCCGTGGCCCGCAGGGCGCGACCTGCGCGCGGGTGTCAGCGCGATGGGATTTGGCGGAATCAACGTCCACGTTGCGCTGGAAGGCGCGCCTGCCGAGCGCCGTAACGATTTGCGTCCGCGCGAGCGCGAGATTGCCAGATCTGTTCAAGACTGCGAGCTGTTTCTGTTCTCAGGCTCAGATAAGGAGAACCTGCGCAGCCAAGTCGAGGCTGTGGCTGCGGTGGCGCCGCGACTGTCGCTGGCCGAGTTGGGAGATCTGGCGGCTCATCTGGCTGGGCGCCTTCAAGCAGGAGACGCGCGCGCCGCTGTAACCGCTTCCAGCCCCAATGAACTGGTGAGCTCTCTAGAAAAACTAAAGGACAATTTGGTTGAAGGCGTATCCCAGAAATTTGAAGGAAACGTCGGTTTCGTGGCAGACCGGAAGCTGGGTGTCCCGAAAATCGGTTTCGCCTTTCCGGGCCAAGGCACGCCCTTCAGCCTGGATGGAGGCCTTTTCCGACGGAGATTTGCGGTTGCTCAGGAACTCTATGAACAAGGTGCAATTCCAGCGACAGGTGATCGACGCTCCACCGCGGTCGCCCAGCCGGGCATCGTAGGATGGTCGGTTGCGGCGCTCCGTGTTTTGCGCACGATGTCCGTGGAAGCCGAGGTGTCGCTCGGACACAGCCTCGGCGAACTTGTTGCCTTGCATTGGGCCGGCGCCTTCGATGAGCAGACTCTGTTTCGCATCGCGCGTTCGCGCGGGCAGCTAATGCAAACACTGGCGCGGCCCGACGGGGCTATGGCCAGTCTCGAAGCTTCAAGCCGCGACGTAGCTTCTCTGCTCCAGGGTTCGGATGTCGTGATCGCCGCAATGAATGGCCCGTTGACCACGGTAATTTCAGGCGGCGAGGCGGCCGTTGCAGGCATCCTCGAATTGGCACGCGCCCGCCGCATCAAGTCAGTTTCTCTGCCCGTCTCTTGCGCATTCCATTCCCCATTGATGGAGCCGGTTATCCCGGCACTGCTCGGCGTTTTGCGTGATGAAACCCTTCGCGGTGTGAGTCGATCCGTAGCCTCCACAATCACCGGGGAGATGCTAGATCCCGGCGTTGACGTGACGCAACTGCTCTGCGATCAGGTCACGCAACCGGTCCGGTTTGCGGATGCGGTCCGTGCAGCGAACCAGAGAGGCGTGACTCTGTGGATTGAAGTTGGGCCTGGTCAAGTACTTTCGAAAATGCTGAGGGATCTTGGAGCAGGTCAGGTGGTAAGTGTCGACGCCGGAGGCTCATCGCTGCGTCCGCTGCTGGAAACAGTTGGCACGCTCTTCGTTCATGGTGCAGTCCTCGATCTCCGTCCGCTCTTTGAACAACGCTTTGTGCGCCCCATCGATATTGATCGACCGCCTAAATTCATCGCGAACCCATGTGAACAAGCGCCAGCCCCCCTCGATCTGCATATAAAAGCCCCGGCATCTCAGGTTTCTAATCCAGACTTTCAGGAAGCGATTCCTTCGCTCGAAACTAAAGCGCCTTTGGAAATAGTCCGACAGCTTGTAGCGCAACGTGCGGAACTCCCGGCTGCTTCGGTTCATGACGATCACCGGCTATTGAGCGATCTTCATCTCAACTCAATCGCCGTGGGACAAATCGTGGTCGAGGCAGCAAAAGCGATGACAGGAACTCCTCCGGTCGACGTGATGGATTACGCCGACGCAAGTGTCGCCGAAATTGCCGCCGCGCTGGGAGAATTGAAGCTGGCCGAGGGATCGGTAGACCCCGAAGACTTTCCTATTGGGCTTGACTCATGGTTGCGTGCTTTTACCGTGAATCTTTTGGAGTCGCCATTCCCGCAGAGTCGGAACACATCAATCACGGGCAATGGGAAAGTGCTGGCGCCTCATGGCCATCCTCTAGCCGATGCTTTGAGGACCGCTGTCACAGAATCCGCAATAGGCGGTGTATTCGTTTGTCTGCCCTCGGAACCGGACGACTCCATTCCCCGTCTCTTACTCGAGGCGGCAAAGGCCGTTCTCGACAGCGGAGCGTCTCCGCGCCTCGTAGTAGTGCAGTCGTGCGCGGTTGGCGCAGCGTTTGCACGGTCGCTTCATCTTGAAGCGTCTCATGTAGTGACCTGTGTTGTGCGCGTGCCGTTCGATCATCCTAAAGCTTGTGAGTGGATACTGAAGGAGGCCATCGCGGCGCAAGACTTCTGCGAGGTGCACTATGACGAAAACGGGAGACGCCTGCAACCTTATTTATGTGCTCTCTCGCCCGCACCTGAGAGTCGGGATGTCCCATTCACTCGCGACGATGTTCTGCTGGTCACGGGCGGTGGAAAAGGCATCGCAACCGAATGTGCATTGACGTTGGCTGAGACTACAAGTGTGCGCCTGTTGCTGCTGGGCCGCTCCGCACCGAACAAAGATGCTGTCCTGCGAGCTAACCTCAAAAGATTTGAGGCAGCAGGGACAAACCTTCACTACGTTTCAGCGGATGTGTCCAATTTGCATTCTCTCCGACAAGCAATCCAGCAAGGCGAGAAAGCTCTGGGGCCCATCACTGCCGTGCTGCACGCCGCCGGCGCCAACACACCACAACCAATCCGCACGCTAGACTTGGCCGCATGTGAGCGTACTCTCGCCCCGAAGGTCAATGGCTTAAGGAATCTGCTTTCAATTCTCGATCCAAATCGCTTACGCCTGCTGATCACCTTTGGATCCATCATTGCCCGGGCGGGATTTCCGGGCGAAGCAGACTACGCACTCGCAAATGAGTGGATGACTTACTTGACCGAGCAGTGGCAGACCGAGCATCGACATTGCCACTGTCTGGCGATTGAATGGTCGGCGTGGTCTGGCGTGGGAATGGGAGCCAACATTGCGAACCTTACGACTCTGCGAAAGCAGGGAGTTTCCATGATCCCCCCCGAGACGGGCACAAAATTTCTTCTGCGCCTTCTTCGCAGCCAACTGCCCAAAGTAGCCGTTGTGGCCACCAGCAGGTTCGGCCGCCTTCCAACCTTACAACTGGAACCGCAACCACTGCCGCACTTGCGATTTCTGGAACGGCCGCGCGTTTTCTATCCGCGAGTGGAGCTTGTAGTCGATGCGCACTTATCGGCTGAGACCGATCTTTATCTGAAAGATCACGAACTTCATCAAGAAAAAGTTCTGCCGGCAGTTATGGGTCTGGAACAGATGGCGCAAGCAGCCATGGCGGTCTCTGGAGCGCAGACCCATCCGATATTTGAAGATGTTGAATTCGCCCGCCCCATCGTCGTCGGCGCTGGCACCACAATTGTTCGCGCAGCGGCGCTCGTGGAATCTCCGGGCCGGGTGGAAGTCGCCTTGCGCACTGGCGACACGGGATTCTCTGCAGATCATTTCCGGGCGACTTGTTCTTTCGAGAGCCGTCATCGGACAAATCTTTTCGGGGGTCGTCCCGCAGGCACTGCCCGCTTGCCGCTTGATCCAGCCCGCGATCTCTACGGCACAATCCTTTTCCAAGGGCCACGCTTCCAATGCCTGTCTCACTACACTGAACTCACAGCCAGCAGCTGCATAGCGGAGATTGCACCGAACGCAAACGGCGATTGGTTCGCAAGATACTTGCCGGGAACATTCACTCTTGGCCATCCCGGTGTGCGCGATGCCGCCATTCATGCCATTCAGGCTTGCATACCGCATCAGCGAGTGCTGCCCGTGGGGGTTGACCGCATCGTTATTCACGCCGTCAACGCGTCGCCCCCCTACACTCTCCGCGCGGTTGAAAGGGTACGCGATGAGGATCGGTTCGTTTATGACCTGGAGTTAATCGCGGCAGACGAGACGATCTGCGAAACCTGGCAAGGGCTGCACCTTCGGAGCGTGGAACCTCTGCCCTGCCCGGCCGCGTGGCCGGAGCCGCTGTTCGGTCCATATCTGGAACGTTGCCTGCACGCATGGTCGCCGAAGTGCGGCGTCAAAGCAGTTTTCAATCGCGACGGCGGCATCGACAGCGAGAACGCCATTCGCCTCATCACGAGAAGCGATGCATCTCCGCTGCGAAGGAGAAACGGGAAACCGGAATGGCCCGGCCACTCGGTCTCCGTGTCGCACTGCGATGGAGCCACTCTGGCCATCGCCGGACCGGCAGCCCTAGGCTGCGATGTCGAAGTCATAAAAACCAGGCCCACGTCGATTTGGCGAAGCCTGCTCGGGCCAAATCACTTTTCTCTTGCCGCATTGCTCGCGGCGGAAGGAAACGAAGACCAGGATGCTGCCGCCACGCGTGTTTGGACGGCGCTGGAGTCGTTGAAGAAGGCAGGATCTCCGCGCGATATTCCGCTACTCTTCACTTCCGCCAAGAAGAACGGCTGGCTCCATCTGTCCGCTGGACCATGGGCCGTAGCGACGCTGGTTACGCAGCTCAAGTCGAGCAGGTATCGCACTGCGCTCTCCATAGTTTTCACACCGCCAGGCCGGAATCTGAAGCCGGTCGAATCATGCTGCGATTCTGCGGCGAATGCCCTTCAAGGGTAGAAATGTTACGGCCTTACGAATATCGCCATATTGTCTCTTTTGAAGAGACGAACTTGGTAGGCAACGTTTACTACGTCAATTATCTGCGCTGGCAGGGCCGCTGCCGCGAGGCATTCCTCCGCGAGCACACCCCGGAACTGCTCAGTGAATTGTCCAAAGATCTGTGCCTGGTGACCGCGCATTGCAGCTGCGACTATTTCGCTGAAGTGTGGGCCTTCGATGAGGTCATCGTTCGCATGTTCATCGAGGAAGTGACGCAACACTACATGACAATGAAGTTCGAATACTTTCGCGCTACCCCAAGAGAGAACCTTGAACTGGTGGCCCGCGGACGGCAGCGTGTTGCCTGCATGCGCCGGACGGGAGATCGCACGCTGCCCGAACCAATCCCCAACTCATTGCGATCGGCCCTCGCACATTATTCGGAAGCCTAATCTTCCGCGCCGCGGCACAACGAGGGCGAACTGAATTGCGCGCTGCTTTTAGCTACCAGGCGAAGTCAGCAATCTCAGAGAAGGCGATGCGTCCTGCGATGCACTGTAATGCCCCACAGAGGCGATCAGAAGATGTCGTCTTCGATTCGCCTTTGTCTTCATATCTCTTCCCCAGGAGTAAACCGACCGCATGGCTAACTATAAGGAATTTGTCCCTTTGCACGGGAGCGAACGCGCACCGCTCATAGGGGCTCAGACCGTGGGCGCGGCCAAGTCCGATGAAATTATCCGTGTCACCATTCTTTTACGATCCCGCGCAGACGTGGAAACTGCTAAGGCAGGGAACTCCAAAGTAGATTCCGGAACTACTGAACGTTCAGCTGAAAAATCACGCGTGCCGCAAAGACACTTAACGCATCAGGAGTTCTTCGACACCTACGGAGCAAACAATGAGGATTTAGAAAAGATCGAGGAGTTTGCCCACGAATACAACTTGTCGATCGCGGAAGTAAGTTTGGCGAAACGCTCCGTCGCTCTGACCGGCACAGTGGCGAATTTTGGCAAAGCATTTCAAGTTGAGTTGCGGCAATACGAACATCTGGGCCAATCCTATCGCGGACGCAACGGACCGATTCACGTTCCAACGGAACTCAACACCGTAGTAAAGGCAGTGATGGGATTGGACAACCGTCCCCAGGCGCGGGCTCATTTCCGAACGCATCCGACCCCCAGCCGCATGCATGTGCGTACGACGCAGCCGGCCGGCACATTCACTCCGGCGCAAGTAGCTGCTATCTACGGCTTTCCTGCGCAGGCTGACGGAAACGGCCAATGTATCGCGCTGGTTGAACTTGGTGGAGGGTTCAAGTCCCAGGATATTAGTTATTACTTCCGCAGCGTCTTGAAATTGCCGGTTCCCAAAATTGTCGCGGTGTCGGTCGATGGAGCGAGCAACGCGCCGGCTGGGAGCGCCAATAGCCCGGACGGGGAAGTGATGCTCGATATCGAAGTGGTGGGCGCTGTCGCTCCTAAGGCGATGATCGCCGTGTATTTTGCTCCGAACACGGATCAGGGTTTCTACAATGCAATTGCTGCAGCGCTCCACGACACACGCTACAAGCCTGCCGTGATTTCCATTAGTTGGGGAAGCGCCGAATCTGCGTGGACTCAGCAATCCCTAACCGCATACAGCAACCTGCTGCAGAATGCCGCGACGCTGGGCGTGACGGTTTGCATCGCTTCGGGGGATAACGGATCAGCCGATGGAGTCAACGACGGTTTGCAGCACGTTGACTTTCCGGCATCGAGCCCCTTCGCCTTGGCCTGTGGTGGAACCACGCTCACGGCAGCAAACAGCGAACTCTCCCACGAAGTCGTCTGGAATGAGATGGAAAAATACGAAGGCGCCACAGGCGGAGGCGTCAGTGAATTCTTTGCGAAACCCGCATACCAGGCCAATGCAGGCGTACCTCCATCGAAGAATCCCGGTAATTTTGTGGGACGCGGCGTCCCTGACGTTGCGGGCAACGCCGATCCAGCTACTGGCTACGACGTATACGTGGACGGACAAATGATGGTGATGGGAGGCACGAGCGCAGTGGCGCCACTCTGGGCGGGACTCCTGACTCTGGTGAACCAGATGAATGAGAAGAGAATCGGCAATCTTAACCCGCTCCTCTACGCGCAAGATGCGGCGGCTTCGGTTTTTCACAATGTCACCGAGGGCAACAATGGCGCCTACAGCGCTGGTCCAGGATGGAGCGCATGCACAGGCTGGGGCAGTCCCAAAGGCGTGGCACTAGCTTCCTTGCTTGGCGCAACCGGATCCAAAGGTTGAGAGCACTCCCGGCGGATCCTGATTCGAGACAAATGAGGCGAATATGCAACTGACAACTGCAGCACTCCGAAGCGGACGGGCAACGCCGAGTTTAGGCAATGTCACGCATGCAACATTCTTGGCGTCACCACAGGGTGTCGACGATCTGGCTCTGGTGCAAGCCAGCAAATGCGGTAATGTTGCTGCCTTCGAGGAATTGGTGAAGCGCTACGAGCATAAGCTTCTCCGAGTTGCGCAGGGTCTCACTCACAACCACGAAGACGCTCAGGATGTGGTGCAAGAGGCCCTTCTGAAGGCATTTCAGAAACTCGACCAGTTCCAGGGCAGCGCAAAATTTTCAACCTGGCTGTTTCGCATCAACGTGAACCAATCGCAGATGAAGATTCGGAAGCGAGTTGGCGCGAGCATGCTGATATTTGAGAGTCTCCGAACACAAGGCCCCGTGCCTATTCGCGAGACGGCAGACCGAGCGCTCAACCCCGAGGAACTCTGCCAGGCCTCCGAGTTGCGCCAGATTTTGAGGAGAGCGTCGACAATACTCAAGCCGCGCCTGAAGGCGGTTTTTGTTCTCCGCGACATCGAAGGCTTTTCGATTGACCAGACCGCAGAGATACTGCAGCTGAATCAATCCGCCGTGAAATCGCGCTTGCGGCGAGCTCGCATTCAGCTCCGCGACCAGCTAACCCGGCGCTTTGGGTCCGCGGAAAGAGTCGTCGACATTCAATTCCGAACAGCCGCCAACGGGCAATCGCAGAGAAGACCACTCGCGCTGCTTTCCTCATAGTGGGCACAGCACTGCCAGCTAGTCCAAGGAGCGAACCAATGGATACAATGCAACGCACTCAGAACAAGTTTCCCCAGGGTGGAAATACTCCGGTGTTCAGCGAAATGAGCGCCCTGCTTGCCATTGCTCCGCGCCGGCCTGACCCCAATGCCGCTTTTGAGGACTTGACCGGGCCCAAAGAAAGACTGTTCATGCAAAACGTAATCGACCAATCAGGAATCGTACAGCCTTCTATTTTTGTGCGCAGCGATACTTTCTCCGAGCCCCACTCGGGTTTGGATACCCAAGTCCTCGGTCTCGCCGTCTGCTCGGGAGTGGGAAGCAGCGCCCTGCTTGGAGGTGACGTTGCGGTACATGTAAAGAGCACGAGTGACCTGCCCGGCATGACGCCGGCCGATCTCCCGCCTGGCGCTCTGCAGGTTCTCGACATGCCTTTGATCGGAGGGCGCGCCATCACTCCAAAACAGCATTCGCTGGGAAAAATTCAGGCGTTGTCTCCGGAAAGCCCTTTTCCGGCGCGAGTCACCATACAGGTCTACTACACTTTTGTTCTCGGTACGCGAGACGGCAAGTTATCGAACGTGTCTGACAATATTTCGGTGGAGGGACAGGAGCCGCACTACATGGAGGCGGTTGTAACCAGTATTCCACCCGACGCCAATACCCCCCTCCAAGGCCGGGAGTGGGATCTGCTTACCGGTGGCGACAACTTTCTTAAGCTTTGGATCAAGATGGAATATTTCCGCTTCCTGGGCACGGGCGACTGGCAACACGCGCAAAGGCTTACTCTCCGCGATGGCATTGTAACAACTGAGTGAGACTGCGAGATCTTTACGAAAGTTCGCTACGCGAGACACGGTCCTAAATTCTGAGAGCAGCCCGGCCGCCTTGGTCGGGCTTCGTTGTGGTATCGCCCATCTCTACCCGCGAGTTCGTGAGCCAACGTTCACGGTCGATAACATCCGCAAAAGGAGACGAGCATGACACTACCGAACAGCAAATCGGGCAATCTACGTTCGATCCTCCACGAAATCGAAATAGCGCGCCCGCTGCGGCGGCGCCTCGAACACGCTCACCGTTATGCGACCAAAAAACAGAAAGGCAAGGGCGAAGAAGCGAGGGGAGTGGAGGATTCGTAAGATGGGGCAGAAATCGGCGAGAGCAGTTGAGCTCGCCAACCCAATCTTTAC
>Ga0209006_10001277_pt1 | contig 22823 bp, 22 predicted proteins | sample JacPin_JW_Ref_O2_FD_188567 | JGI IMG/M metagenome (GOLD analysis project Ga0209006, IMG submission 188567) | Forest soil microbial communities from Algoma, Ontario, Canada - Jack Pine, Ontario site 1_JW_Ref_O2 (SPAdes) (version 2) | ecosystem: Environmental > Terrestrial > Soil > Boreal... | reverse complement strand
AGCGACAATCGCCGCCCTCGCGAAAACATTAACGCATTTTTAACCACCGGCGCCAAGAGGATTCGCTAAAATGTGGTTAAATTCGAATCAAATATTCCTGAGAGGAGTTTCTTGCCCTTTTGAAATAACAGGCTTTATCGCCGCGCCGCTTAATCGTATGAGACGGCCGATCGGACTGATAAAACCTGGAGGGCGCATCCTGTCGGCGCGATCCGCTGCATTCTGGACAGTCTTTGCTTGTCGATCGGCAGACAAGAATGGAACGCCGACAATCATCGCGATCCGTCAAATCGCTTGAAGGTCACAGTCGATTGCGCGAATGCTTGACGACCTGCGATATCGGTCCACGTGTGACGCTCCGAGGCTTTGCAACTCCGACTGAATTGCAAGCCTCTCGGACGCCAACCCATAAATCCGCGGGGCTCGGCCATCATTCAAAGGATATCCGGGCCGTGCAGGCTAGCGATTGCGGTGGGCCCGACGGCCAGTTCCGCGCGGGCGCTTCCCCAGGTCGGAACGTCTCGCAATCATCCTGAATGCCCTGCCGCCGGACCCGTGGGGTGATAATGGCGTTGCTGCGATGAAAGTCGCTATAGTATCATCGCGGCGACGAGCACAAGCATGCGATGATCTATATTCACCAACTATTTAGGGCGCACCCGGTTTTGGCAGAACGCAGAAGATTCAATCGGGTACATTATTGACGGTCGGCTGATTAGGAGCTCGGGAGATGACCTTAACCGCCGCGCAACTCAAAGCCGCACGCGAACTGATCGGATTGTCGCAATTGTCGCTGGCCGTTCAGTTCCAGGTTGGACTTCGAACAGTCACGGAATTTGAGGCCGGCAAGCAGACCTTTTCGTCAGAGACCCTTCGCGCCCTCGGCCAAGCGCTTGAAGCCGCCGGCGTAGACTTCTCTGCAGACAATGGAGGGGGCCGCGGCGTCAGATTAAGGAAAGGAAAGTGGTGGGCTTGACGAGATCCGAGCGCCGCCACTGCCGTTGCGTATCGAACGCGCGCCTCAAGTTTGGGTAGCATCGTCGCGGATGTCTAATGCTGCGCCGATCGGCCATCGATCATCTCGACTGGATCAAATGAGGTTTTCGCGCGCGGTTGATTCGGTCGCGCCGCGTTCGCGCGCCGCAGCGGCTCACAGATATCCGCACGTGAAAAATGAAATCTCCCTGTCCGCCTTGAGATTCGCGGCTGACTTGCTGGCGACGGTAAATGTGACGCCGGCTGCCTCCGACGTCTTATTCAATTTGACGCCGACGCCCGAGCGCTGGGCGAGCCCCTTTTTATTGGCGTCGCCGCCGGCAAGCGCGCGGGCCGCCCTGGTTCGATTTCCAGAAATTGGCATGCGGTTGGTTCATCCAGGGATGACGCTGATTCGCACCTCTCAGGTATTGAACACTGACGCTTGGCGTTTGCCAGGACGAACATGGGGTCGGCAAGGTTATCAACCGCCAAATTCACCATAGCAGAGATCAGTGTTTGCGGCCGGGAGCGTCATCGGCGTGTTTCAATCGAACCCCTGCAACTCCCAAGACGTCAATCGGCGCCCTACGCGATACCCGCTTGCTCCGGCCAGGCGTTACTCGAAATAATAATAAAAAGCTGGTTGAGACAGCGATTTCGGACGCGTGAGAGCGCCAAGTGGACTCCTCGCCCGTTCGATGCGACGTTGCGGTAGCGTGCTTACAAACGCCGCGTGCTCTCGCAGGGCGGTATCTGTGAGGACTGGGAAGCCGGTCGCATACTCCACTCGGACCGCAAGGAACCACGCGATGGCGACATATCCCATATTCACCCAAGAGGGAGGCCAGCGGATTGCCATTAATCCGGATAGTGTCTCTAGCATCATCGAAATTGAGCGCGGGCGCGTCGTTATCAACCTTCCCGATGGAGGCTCCGCAACGATACCAATGTCCCTTGAAAACGTTGTCGCCCGGCTCACCAGCGGCCGCGAATTGGGACCGACTTGAGGCGAGCGGCCTTCAGGCCGACGGATTCGCCTCGCTCCCCGCACGACGGCCTCGGAGACTGCGCGCTCCCCATCATCATGCTCTCTTGCGGATATCTGTGAATAACTACGACGCGCGAACGCAACGCGAGCGAATCGACAACACGCGAAAAAATAATTCATTAAAACTACGCATTCGTTGTCTAGCGAGTACGGCTCTACCGGCCTTGATGCCGGTCTGACCCCGGATGCGATCCAGAGGCAACCATGATCATCGCGATTGTACTTTTGACTGTGTCGACCGTCATCGCTGTCGCTGCTGTTGCGCTCTGGCTTGATGCGCCAGCGGCCGCTATTGGCGATCGCGCCATCGACGATTGACAAGCGGCCGCGATGCCCGCTTTGGGGCGCGCGGCGCGTCCGCTCATCTCTGATTTGCCGCCAGGTCGATAGCGATGGGCCGGGCGTGAAGCTACGGAAGGCGAAATGAAGGCGGCTTGGCTTCCACCTGTTGCACTTTTGCTGACCGCCTGCAGTCCCGCCGGAGACCAAGACATGCAAGCGTGCCATCAAGAGGCTCAGCGAGCGTTTCCATCCGAATCCGGCCCACACTCCAGCAAATTGGACGAATTTGAGAAGGCGTGCATGGTGGCGAAGGGATATAGGTTTAGCGCCGTTCCATACGATTGTGGCCAAGGCGATCAATATGAAAACGCCAGCTGCTACGTGCGGTGAGCGAACGATGAACCAGCAATCCCGCTGATCGAGAGGCCGGGTGCGGCAGTCGACGATCTGTATGCGCCGCCGCGAAGGGTGGGCGTAAGGTTGCGGAAGGCGAACCGTTGAGGCAGTTTCCGCAGATCGGCAAACGCCTCGGATCAATGCCCTTTCCTCGAAGGCGCGATAAGCGAACCGGAGTTGCTGGTGACTTGGACCGCCATAACGGATTTGGGAGACTCGGCGCTGATGGCGCCAATGGCGCTCATCGTTGCTGTTTGGCTGTTGGTAAGTCGAGCCTGGCGCGGCGCTGTAGCGTGGCTCGCGCTCTTTGGGCTGGGGGCCCTGTTGGTCGTAGGCACAAAAATTGGATATCTCGGGTGGGGGATTGGGATACGCTCGCTCGATTTTACCGGCATTAGCGGCCACGCGATGACCGCGACTTCAACCCTGACTGTCGCGGGCTACCTGACGGGAGACAGATATTCAAAATTCGTGGCTGCTCTGGGCGCCTGTCTTGGATGCGTTCTCGCCGTCTTGATCGCCATTTCGCGCGTCGTTCTCGGCTTCCATTCGCCAGCCGAAGCCGTCATCGGATGCGCGCTGGGCTTCTCGATTGCTGTGGCGACGATCGGTATGATCCGCGAGTATCCGAAAGTTGCGACAGTCCCGTTCGTCTTTATTTTCGCACTCGTGGCCCTGGTCATCATCGTGCACGGCAAAGAGGCGCCCACAGAAAACCTGATCACCAGGATAGCCCATTACCTTTCAGGCCGATCCATACCATTCACGCGCGGTGGCATCTGAGCTGGGCGTGAAGCTAGGGAAGGCGAAATGACTCGCCCTTCGCCGGGTCGGATCGATGGATCCGGCCAGCCATCACGGCTATCTGGAACTGACAGCAGTGACGCTTGCCGGGCTGCTCGTTCTCGTCTTGGCCGAACGGCTTCTGTGAAAGACCAGACCGCGCAGGCTGGCTGAGGCGCGCGCCCGCGCACGTGTGTCAGGCCAGAACCCCGGCGACGCTGAAACGATTTGCGCCGCTGTTCCGTAGAGGAACGAGCCCCCCGAGTATCCGGAGTGCAATTCCGCTGCTCAAACGCTCACCGCAAATGCGCAACGCCTGTTCGAGGGTAAGCAACGAACGGCGCATCGGCCTTTTACGAAAAGTAAAGGTTATCTTGCGCAAATAGGTCCAAGTTTATCAATTTGCCGTGAGTAACCGCAACCTTTCCAATGGATGCGTCGGAGTGCGTGCATGCGTAAATTTGTGTTGGCGTTATTGAGTTCTCTGTCGCTGGGCGCATGCGCCACGCAGGAGCAAACCGCGGGTACCGCAGCCGGCGCGGTCGGTGGGGCGCTCATCGCCGGCCCGGTCGGGCTGGTCGTCGGCGCGGCGGCGGGTTCAGTCGTCACCGCGCCGGGAGCGCCGCTGGGGTCCGGATGGTGCCCGGTCTACGGCGCTGACGGTGCAGTCCAATATAGCAGCGACGGCACGCCGCGCCGTCGACATTGCGCAAACGACTGGCGAGCCGAATCGTAGCCGCCACCAGATCGCCACCAGGCGGCGCCGTGACGCTTCAGCCATGCCTGCGCCAAGCGGGCGAGGCGAGCCTTGCCGCGCGCGCCCAGCCGACCGGATCAATGGGTCTGGCGCTCAGTCGCAGGCTGAAATCCGCCGGCGTCGAGTTCACCAAGGGGAATGGCGGCGGCACGGGTGTGAGACGGAGGAAATGACCGGGAGCACATTGTTATCGGAGGAGCGAATGGGAGAATCAGACCTCACGGCTGGATTCGTTGACGTCATGCAATCGTTTTGGAAGCCTCTTCCTGCTATGAAACAGGGAGAACTAAAAGATGTCGCCGCCGAATTGTTGAGGAAATTTCAGAACGGCGACACTCAGTTGGCGATCGAGCGATTCCTGGCTCAAGCACAAATCAAACTTTGGGTTGATGCGCCGAACGCGCACAAGCACATCGCGTATCGCGCATCTGAGCTTTTCAAAAAATCTAAATGAGTTCTGGCGTGAGGCTCACGAGCCGCCGCACAGCAAAAACCTTCGCTTAGGTTTGTCACGGTCCCCCGTCGGGCTCCCCGGATGCGCTCTTCGTAAAAAGGCCGCCCCCGGGGAAAGAGGGCGGCCCAGTGCTGGGGGTTATCGGGATTAGCCGATGCGCCGAGAGTCTCACTTCGTCGCCGGTTGCGCTTGTATGAAAGCCGCGCTTTTATTCCAGCCATGCGGCCAATTGAGGCCTCGCCGCTCAGCGCGCTGGCGGCGCCGGAACGGGCGCGTCTCATCGATCCGGCACGCGCTCGAAGCTCGGCATGCCCTCGGGGATATGATGGAAGGGTTGCTTGTCGATCGTATAGATCGCCATCGCCGGCGCGCCAAACAGGCTCGGTTCGTCCAGCGTCCCGACCTTCAAAACCACGGCGGGCAAATCCGGCCGCCGCGTCACGATATGCGTGCCGCATTCGGCGCAAAATTCCCGCGTCACGGCGCGCTCAAGATCGCTGCGCCTGAATTGCTTGGCCGTTCCCTTGATGTAAGCGAAGCCTTCGGGCGGCATAAGAACAAACATGTTCGGCGAACCGCCGGAGATATATTGGCATTCGCGGCAGTGGCATTGCGCCTTTAGCATCGGCTTGCCCTCAGCGACGTAGCGCAACGCGCCGCAGTAGCATCCACCCTCCAGTTTCATCGCGTTCTCCCCATGGGTTCATTGTACATTACGACATCAGCGGTCTTGTTCTTAGCGATCTTTTCCAGCCCGGCGGCGCGCGCGGCTTCACGAATTATTCTGTCCGCGGTCGTGCTCGTGCGGGGTCCGGCGATTGACCCGGATCCATCGTTGCGGCTGCGACGAAGCCCTGAAATCGACGCTATCGCATATTCCGTTTTTCAGAAATCGTTCGGAGAAGCGATTTTGGCCGGTTCCCTCTCGGAATGGCAATCGCTCTCTGTGCAATCGGGATGGTTGTCGCACAAGTTAATGCTATGGTTGAAAGAAGCCGTCCTCAAAGCCAAACGAGAGACTTCTTCAACAGCCTGCTAGGTTCAATCATCAGCTGGCGGGCCATGAACAAAACAATGAAAGCCGAGAACCTGAAATTATCTATCATTATTCCGACCCTCGAACGCTCTACCATATTGGCGAAAACAATAGACGACGTGCTAAGTCAAAATTTCAAAGACTTCGAGTTTTGGATTGTAGATCAATCATCGGCTCGTGAAGCTGCGGCCAATGCTTCCCACGTTGCACAACGTTCAGATCCGCGCTTGAAATATTTGCACCTCGCAAAGGCGGGGTTGCCAAACGCGCGGAACGAAGGGATCCGACGTGCAAAAGGCGAAATCATCCTCTTTCTTGATGATGACGTGATGTTGTCATCTGCTGATTTTTTGACTGCTCACCTTGCGGCGTACAGCGACCCCCGGGTGGGGGGCGTTACGGGTCGCCACGTCGAGCGCTCTGTTGTCACAAACTGCAAGCACACCGCTTGTTATGTTTCCTGGGGCGGCCGTACGATTTATAATTTGCGCGGCTATAAGCGGCAGCTCATTGGCTCTTGCAAGGGTTCCAATATGAGCTTCCGCGCCGAAGTTGTCGAAAAAGTGGGTGGATTTGATCGCAACACTGATTTGCTGGAGGATACGGACTTTTCTGTGCGGGTGGCGAAAGCAGGTTGGTCGCTTTTGTTTGAACCGACCGCCGAAATCGTACATCTCTCAGCCATCTCGGGTGGGGTGCGCGAAATCGGCGTTGTCATAAACGAACACCGTCGTTTTTCGTCGACCGCTTATTACATCCGAAAGCATCGCGGCTTCCTGGGGTGTATCCCCTTTGTCGCCACGTTCTCATTGATTGCCCTTTCGCGCGCCTGGCGTTATCGTTCCCTTGGCGTCCTGCCGGGATGTGCAAAAGCTCTGAGGAGCGGGTTTGCCCTCGCTAAGCGCGGCCCCGATCAAATTGTCTGAAAAGCTCGGAAGCGAGCCGATTTCGATCGGGAGCGGTCGCGCGCCCAGACGAGTCCCATTCGCGCGCCATCGGCCGTGTTGATGTGGATAGCGCCGACGACATATTAATCGCCAGATTTTCCCGCGACCCTCATCGGCCTATTGTCGGTTTGAACAGCCGGCCGCGTCGATCGTCCGGCGCGCCAAACGGGAGGCCTCCATGATTCATAATTTCCTCAGCCGCCTCGTCGGCTCATTTGCGACGCCGGCGGCGGAAAATCCCACGGTGGCGATGATCGAAGCGGCCTTCGCCCATCATGGGATTGACGCGCGCTACATCAATTGCGAAGTCGCGCCGGCCGATCTCGGCGCCGCCGTGCGCGGGGCGAGGGCGATGGGCTGGCTCGGCTTCAATTGTTCGATTCCGCATAAGGTCGCGGTCATCGCCCATCTCGATGGGCTCGCCGAATCGGCCGCCACGATCGGCGCCGTCAATTGCGCCGTGCTTCGGCAGGGGCGCCTGATCGGCGAGAACACAGACGGCAAGGGCTTCGTCGAGTCTTTGCGCACGCTCGTCGATCCCAAGGGCAAGAAGCTTGTCGTGTTCGGCGCCGGCGGCGCGGCGCGCGCGATCGCGGTGGAATCGGCGCTCGCCGGCGCCAGCGCGATCACCATCGTCAATCGCAGCCGGGCGCGCGGCGAGGAACTCGTCGGGCTGATCAACGACAAGACATCCGCCAAGGCCGATCTCGTCATCTCCGACAAGACCTATCGCGCCGCCGCCGACGTCGACATCCTCGTCAACGCGACCTCGATCGGCCTCTATCCCGATGTCGAGGGTCGGCTCGATCTCGACTTGTCGAGCTTGCGCCCCGCCATGATCGTCGCCGACGTCATCCCCAATCCGCCGCGAACTTTGCTGATCCGCGAGGCCGAGGCTTTGGGTTGCCGCACGCTTGATGGGCTCGGCATGCTGGTCAATCAGGGCGTGATCGGCGTCAGGCACTGGACGGGGATCGATGTGGAGCCAAGGGTGATGCGACGCAAGCTCGAAGACTTGTTCGGCGTTTGAAGGAGAGGCGCGTGACGACCCGTATTGGCGTCATTGGTTGCGGCGTCATGGGAGCCGATCACGCGCGGCTGCGGGCCGTAGCGTCGCCCCGCACGCTTTTGTTCGCCGGCCGCGCCACGCCTCGCCATCGTTGGCGCGCGCGCGGGCCGTTTCCGAACATAATTGACTCGGGCAATTCAAGTATAAATAAATGCGATTGTGATAATATAAAGTTTTACATTAATGATTGACCTTGATAAATACTTATGCGCGTCTTTCGAAAGTATTTACTTTGTCTTTAGACTGGCCATTAATAGTGTTGACTTCCAAGTAAACGAAGGCAACACTTGCTCGTCACCGTTAATAAAGGGGGAGTCATCATGAGTAAAGTATCGATCTCGGCGGAATTTCGGAGCCGCTCGTCTCTGCGATTTCCGTTTCCCGGCGGCGAACATCTTAACCAAGACGCGTTTTTGAAGCGTATGGAGCGGCTCGACGCGCGGCGCCAAAAGGCCAAGACGACCGTCTTGCCGCCGGCGTTGCAATATCCGGACGCCGCGCTTCTCAAAGATGGAGAGGCTCTGGAAAGCGCCTGGCGCTTCGAGGTCGCCGCCTTGATGGTGACGAGAAGGCTCAATACGCCGGAGGCCGCGGCGGTCGCGCAAAGGGCGCGGGCGGCGACGGAGGCGGTCGTCGAGCGGATCGAAGCGACGAAAGTCGCGACGCTCGAAGGCCTCGAGGTGAAGGCCCGCGCCATCCTGTGGCGGCGCGATGGCGAACCGCTCGAGGGAGAAGGCCTCTTCGAAGTCGCCAATGACCATCGGCTGACCGACATCGAACTGTCGCACGATCATTGAATATTGGGCCAAGGCCCGTCGTGAATCCTTTTGCGCCCGCTCAGCCTTGGCTGCGCGGGCGTCTGTTTGTCCTGGCGCTTCTTTGAGGCAGTCCTTCTCCTGAATTTGCTCGGCGGGCCGCGGCGTGAGAGGTTTGAAATCAAGGATTCGCGGCGACTCGATCGGTCGGCAGGAAATCGCGGCTCGACGGGAACGGAATTGCAAGCGGCGCCAACATTGCTAGATCACATTCGGCCAGGCGCGGGACGCGCCGCAATCACAGGATGAGCGCTTTGGCGAAAGTTCCCCCCGGGGTCGGCCCGAAATTTCCGCAAATTGTCGTCCTGGTCGGCGCCACCGGCGATCTGTCGCAGCGCAAGCTGCTGCCGGGTCTGTTTCATCTGTGCAGCGCCGGCTTCATTCCGAGCTGCCGGATCATCGGCGTCTCGCTCGACGACATCGATGTCGAAGGTTTCCGGGCGATAGCGCGCGGCGCGCTCGACAAATTCTCGCCGCGCAAGCCCGGCGAGGCTGACTGGGCCGCCTTCTCGGCGACCTTGGACTACGTGCCGATGGCGGCCGGTCCCGCCGCGCTCAAGGCGGCGGTCGAGAAGGCGGAGCAGAATTTTGGCGAAAGCCGCCGCGTGCATTATCTCAGCGTGCCGCCCGTCGCAGCCTTGCCGGCGGTGCGGCTGCTGGCCGAAGCCGGCCTGATCGATCGCTCCCGCGTCATCATGGAAAAGCCGTTCGGCACCGATCTGGCGAGCGCCAAAACGCTGAACGCCCGGCTGCACGAAGTCTTCTCCGAAGACCAGATTTTCCGCATCGACCATTTCCTCGGCAAGGAGCCGGCGCAGAATATTCTCGCCTTCCGCTTCGCCAATGGCCTGTTCGAACCGATCTGGAATCGCAATTTCATCGATCACGTACAGATCGACGTGCCGGAGACGCTGGGTCTGGGCAAACGCTCCGCCTTCTATGAGGCGACCGGCGCCTATCGCGACATGGTGGTGACCCATCTCTTCCAGATTCTCGCCTTCATGGCGATGGAGCCGCCGACCGCTCTGCTGCCGGCGCCGATCAGCGAGGAGAAGAACAAGGTCTTCCGCAGCATGCTGCCGATCGAGCCGAAAGACGTCGTGCGCGGGCAATATGCCGGTTATCGCGCCGAAGAAGGGGTCGATCCGGAATCCGACACCGAAACTTTCATCGCGCTCAAATGCACGATCGACAATTGGCGCTGGGCGGGCGTGCCGTTCTTCCTGCGCACCGGCAAGCGGATGGCCGAGGGCCAGCGCATCATCTCGATCGCCTTCCGCGAGGCGCCGAAGAGCATGTTTCCGGTCGGCTCCGGCGTCGGCGCGCAGGGCCCGGATCATCTGACCTTCGATCTCGCCGACGCTTCGAAAGTGTCGCTGTCCTTTTACGGCAAGCGCCCCGGTCCTGGCATGCGGCTCGACAAACTCAGCATGCAATTCGCGTTGAACGAGACGGGGCTGATCGGCGACGTGCTCGAGGCCTATGAACGGCTGATCCTCGACGCGATGCGCGGCGACCGCACATTGTTCACCACCGCCGAGGGCATCGAGCGGCTGTGGGAAGTGTCTATACCGCTGCTCGAGGCGCCGCCGCCGGTGCGTCTCTACGCGCCCGATTCCTGGGGGCCGAAATCAGTCCATCAGCTCGTCGCGCCGCATGCCTGGCGGCTGCCGTTCGAACGCGCCTGGCGCAATCCCAATCCCTCGGGAAGCTGACAGGCGATTGACAGACTATGGATGCTCGCGCGCGCAATTCGCGCACGGCGGATTCAATCGGGTCTTAATCGGGAATCCTGCCGGCTCGAAACATACAAGCTTCAACAAACTGTCACATAACTCGGAAAGTCTCCGAGTAGATAATTTCGTGCGCGATCGAACCCGCATCGTGTCCGGCGCGCGCGCTTTGTCGCGTCAGCAGGAGGGATGAATATGAGCCGGTCTAAACTCGACGGTCACACAGATCTTGAGCACGAGTCTGTAAAGCCGATGCCGGAGCCCGCCGATCCGATCGACGCCGTCGAAACCGATCAGAGCGATATCGTGCTGACGGCCGCGACGGTAGCTGTCGTCGGCGTCGGCGTCATCGTCTTCGAGGCGGCTTTGCTCCCTGGCCTGGCGCTTGGCGTCGCAGCGATGCTGGCGCCGAAGGTTCTGCCCAATCTGGGCGCCGCCCTCAATCCTCTGTTCAAGTCCACCGTGCGCGGCGCCTATCAGGTCGGCCGCAAGACGAAAGAGATGATGGCCGAGGCGCATGAGCACGTGAACGACATCGTCGCCGAGGTGCACAGCGATGCCGAAGAGAAGGCGCCGGCCGCTGCGAAGGCGGCGGCCTGAGGCATGTCAAACCACAAACTGCATATCGCGCATCAGGTTCCGGGGCGGGTTCGGATGAAAATCCCCACGGCCAAAGGCGATGTCGAGATGCTGCGAGAGATGAGCGAGAAGTTCGGCAAGATCCCCGGCGTCGAGCAGGTCACCGTCAATCCCACCACCGGCAGCATCGTGCTGCAATATGACGCGAACCGTCATGACGAATTTCATGACGAGCTGCGAGATCATTGCGATCGGCATGCGATTGAACAGCATCGCCCGCCCGCCACCGAGATCGACGAAATCGCGCATAAGATCGAGGACCAAGCCGAGTTCCTCGCCGAACATTCGGCGAGCGCCCGCGCCGTGGTGGATTTCGTCAAGAGGGTCGATCGCGAAATCAAAGTCGCGACCAACAATAATATCGACCTGAAAATCGTGCTGGCGGCGGGAATCGTCGGCTTCACCGTCCTCGAAGTCGGGACGAGCGCGGCGACGCCGGTATGGGTCACGCTCAGCCTGTTCGGCATCAATCATTTCATCGAGATGCATCCCGCCCATTCGAAAGCGGGCCGCGCGGCCACGCCGGCGATCGTCGCGGCGCGTTAGTCCGAAAGCTTTGGGAACAGGGTTTTGCGTGATGGAATTCGCGGTTCGCCATTTCATCCCCGGCCGCATTCGCCTGTGCGTTCCCGCTCTATGCCAGCGGCGCTCGCTGGCCGAAGCAATGCTCGATTGGCTGCGCCGCCAGAGTGGCGTCAAAAGCGCGCGCATCAACTACGATTGCGCGAGTCTCGTCGTCGAATATGACCGCGCCCATGAAGCGCTGTTTCGCACTCTGATCGGCCGCCTCCGCTTCATGAATTTCGACGAATTGCGGCGCCTGATCGGCGTGGCGGACCAGGCCGGCGCGCGATCGGCGGGCTCGGCGCAGGAACTCAAGGCGGCGTCATTCCCCTCCAAGCGCACGCCGCTCGTGCTGCCCACCATTTCGCTGGCGCTCGCCTTCACCGCCAATCCGGTGGTCAGGGGCGTCAACCTGCCGCTGATGCTGTGGAACGCCTATCCGATCGCGCTGCGCGCCTGGCGCGTCTTCAGAAGGGAAGGGCGCCTCAACATCGATTTCCTCGATACGCTGGCGGTCGCCGCCTCCCTGGCGCTCGGCAATCCGCTGGCGGGCGCGATCGTCATCTGGCTGATCAAGCTCGGCGACTGGATCCGCGATCTGACGGCAGCGGGATCGCGGCGCGCGATCAGCGAACTCCTCGAGTTCCAGTCGAAAAAAGCCTGGGTGGTCCGCGACGGCGCCGTTGTCTCGATCCCGGCGATCGAGCTCGTCGCCGGCGACGAAGTGGTCGTCTATCCCGGCGAGTTGATTCCAGTCGATGGCGAAATCATCGAAGGGCGCGCGCTGATCGATCAGAAGACCATCACCGGCGAAGGCCTGCCAGTGACGCGCGAGAAGGGGGAGGCGGCGTTCGCCGCCACCGTCATTCGCGACGGCCAATTGACCATCCGCGCGCTGCGCGTCGGCGCCGACACGACCGCCGGGCAGATCGCGCGCCTGGTTGAATCCGCGCCGGTCGGCGACACGCGCATGCAGAATCACGCCGAGCGCTTCGCCGACCGCCTCGTGCTGCCGACGCTCGCCATTGCCAGCGGCACGGCGCTGGTTTCAGCCGATTTCAACCGCTTTCTCTCGCTGGTGATCGTCGATTACGGCACCGGCATCCGCGTCGCCGCGCCGACCGCGGTTCTATCGTCGATGACCCATGCGGCCCGGGTCGGCATCATCATCAAGAGCGGCCACCATATGGAGCGGCTCGCCGAGGTCGACACGATCGTATTCGATAAGACCGGGACGCTCACCCATGGCGCGCCGAGCGTCATCGACGTGATTCCCTATCTCGACCATATCACGCCGGCGCATCTTCTCGGCCTTGCCGCCGCCGCCGAAACCCGGCTCAAACATCCGGTCGCCGAAGCCTTGCGCAACAAGGCGCGGGAGCTAAGGGTCAACATTCCCGTCTGCGACGAGACGCAATATCGGCTCGGCCTCGGCGTCGAAGGCCAGGTCAACGGCTATTACCTGCATGTCGGCAACGAACGGTTCATGCGGCAGAGCGATATTGTCGTGCGCGCCGCGGCGAGCGACCGCGCCGGGCTCGACGAGCAGGGCTATTCCTGCCTCTATATCGCGGTCGATGGAACGCTTGCCGGGCTCGTGCCTTACGCCGACCAGATCCGCGCCGAGAGCCGGGGAGTGGTTCGCCGGCTGGCGCAAATGGGGATCAAGAACAGCGTCATGCTGACCGGCGACAATGGCGTCGTCGCTCGCGCCGTCTCGCGACGGCTCGGCCTCACCAATCAATTCGCCGACATGCTGCCCGCCGACAAGGCCGGCATCATTCAGGAACTGCGGCGCAGCGGCAAGGTCGTCGCGATGGTCGGCGACGGCATCAACGATTCCCCGGCGCTGAGCTTCGCCGATGTCGGCATCGCGATGAAGCACGGCCCCGACGTCGCCCATGAATCGGCGCATGTCGTACTGATGGAGGATTCGCTGCTCAAGCTCGTGCAGGCGGTGGAAATATCGCGGGGGGCGGTCGGTCTCATCAAGCAGAATTACGCGATCGTCGCAGGGTTGAACACGCTTGCGCTCGGGCTCGCGCTGCCTGGTGGGCTGATCAGTCCGGTGACGACGGCGCTGATCAGCAATGGCTCGGCGATTCTTGCGAGCCTGAACGGAATTCGTCCGATGCTTCGCTACCAGTAATGGCGTCGGAGGTCGAAACCAGCCTTTCGCCTCAACATCAAAATGCGCTGCGGCGCGCTGTTCTTCTCCTGGAGAATCCGGACTTCGCCGCCAGGCTCGCCGAATATGCCGGCCAGCCCTTCCATCGCGTGCTGCGGATGATGCCGAAAGCGGCCAACGATCGCCTCAACAGCATCGTCGAGACCGCGATTCTCAATTGTCTCAACGTCGCCATCAACTCGCTCCAACCCTCGTCGCGCCGTCCGCCGGCGAGCCGCGCCTCGTCGGTTCTGGCGGGGATCAGCGGCGGGTTGAGCGGATTCTTTGGCCTCGCCGCCTTGCCGCTCGAATTGCTGGTCACGACGACCCTGATGCTGCGTTCGATCGCCGACATCGCCAGGCATCACGGCGAGGATCTATCCGAACTCGAAGCGCGGCTCGCCTGCGTCGCCGTGCTTGGGCTCGGCGCGAACCGGTCTGGAAATCGGATCGACGTCGGCTATTACGCCTCGCGCGCCCTGCTGACGCGCCTGGTCAACGACGCCTCTACGCTTCTGCTCGAGCGCGGCGTCGCCGGCGCCTCGGCGCCCGTCGTCGCCGGCTTCATCGCCGAAATCGCGCCGCGCTTCAGCATTGTCGTCTCCGAACGCGCGGCGGCGGGCGCATTGCCCGTCATCGGCGCGCTTGGCGGCGCGAGCGTGAATTTCCTGTTCATGAATCATTTCCAACGCATCGCGCATGGTCATTTCACCGTGCGGCGCCTCGAGCGACGCTATGGCGCCGATGTCGTGCGTCGCTACTATGAGGCCTTGGCTGCGCCACGCCCGACCGCGCCGCGCTCGCCCCTTCGTCTGCCGGCGGCGACGAAAACCCGACGGATTCCATGAAGCCGCTTCTGCTGCTCGACAACAAAAACCGGGATTTGCGAATCGTCGAGCTGCGCCGGATGCGGATCATCGCCACACTGCTTCTGGCGATGATGACCCTCGTCTTCATCCTCACCAGCGCGACCCGGCTCGACTGGCCCTTCCTTCCCTATGTCAGGGCGTTCGCGGAGGCGGGCATGGTGGGCGCCTGCGCCGATTGGTTCGCGGTCGTCGCCTTGTTCCGGCGTCCGCTCGGCCTGCCGATCCCGCATACCGCGGTCGTTCCCAACAACAAACAGCGGATCGGCGGCGCGCTCGGGCGGTTCATCACCAATAATTTCCTGTCGACGAAAATCGCGAGCCAAAGGCTCGCGCAAGTCGACACTGCCGGATGGATCGCCCATTGGATTGCCGATCAGGACAATGCAGCGACGCTCGCACGCTCGTCCGGTCGCCTGCTGTTTCAAGTCATCGATGGGGTTCCCAGCGCCGAGCTCGGCGGCTTCCTCGGGCAAGCGGCGCGCCGCGGCGTCGAAGCGATTCCCGCCGCGCCGCTCGCCTCCAAAGTGCTTTCGGTGCTTTGGGCGCGCGGCGAAGCGCAGGATTTATTGGATCGCGCGCTCGACTTCGCCGAAGCCGCGCTCATGCGCCACAAGGATTTTGTCGTACGCAAGGTCAGCGAGCAATCGTCGCGCTGGGCGCCCAAATGGATCGACAATGCGATCGCCGCCAAGGTGATGAACGGGCTCCTCTCGACAATCAAGGAGATGCACGATCCAGGTCACCCCTGGCGACGCGAATTGGCGCAGGCGGTTGAAAAGCTGATCGCCGATCTCGCCACCGACGCCGACCTCTATGCGCAGGGCGAGGCGATGAAAGCCGATTTGCTCGCCAGCCCGCTCTTTGTCGAGCAGGTCAGGACGCTGTGGCGGGAGATCGACAGCGGGCTGCACAACGAACTCGCGGCGCATACCGAGGCGATCGTCGGTTTGATGGGAGCGGCGCTTCGCGGGCTTGGCGGATGGCTGCAGGACAATCCGGCGCGCCGGGCAAGGCTCAATCGCCAGGTTCGCCTCGTCGTCCTGCGCGTTCTGCTGCCGCGGCGCGCCGAGATCGGCGCCTATATCGCCGATGTCGTGGAAAATTGGGACGCCGCCACGCTCGTCAACCGGCTGGAGCTGCAGGTCGGCAAGGATTTGCAATATATCCGCATCAACGGAACCTTGGTTGGCGGCCTCGTCGGTTTGCTGATCTTCGTCGTCGCCAAACTGATCCCGCAATTTTAGGACATGCTGGCTATAGATGGAATCGTTTGGCGTCTGAACGGCGTGCTTTAGAACGTGATGTCCTTTGTCGAAGTAGCCTCACCGTCATTGCGAGGGAGCGCAGCGACGAAGCAATCCAGACTATGCTACTTACAGCCCTCGTCTGAATTCGTTCTTAGGGCATGCGCAAGGCAATCCGTACCGATCTTGATGTGGCTTAGTCTGGATTGCTTCGTCGCTGCGCTCCCTCGCAATGACAGCGCGTTGATCCGTTCTTCGATCATCGCACTTTGGGCAGGAATTGAGTTCGATCTCCTTCCGCGCAAAATGGCTGCCAAGAGATCAATGAAGGGTTGTCGCCGAATGCGGCGACGCTTCTCCGCGTGAACTCAAATGCAGATGCTTTAAACTACCGGCTGCGCCCTCTCATTCCGGTACGCGGACGCCCTCGGCTTCGGCCATCGCGCCGATCGCCGCGTCGAAAGAAATCTGCTCGGAATTCTCGCCCGATTGCTGCGCGAGCGCTTCGACGAGCGCGTCCTGTTCGAGCAGCATCGTCGCGCCGTCGCGCAATTGCGCATAGGCCGCCCAGGGCACGAATTTGGTCAGCGGGAAAGGCATGCCAGGCGGCGGCGAAATGTCGATATTGAGGCCGGCGACGAACAATATATTCTTGCCCTTGAATTCCGGCGCGCCCTGGATGCTGCGATAGGTGCGGTCGAACTCGACCTGCGTATGGTAGCGCGCCGCGTCAAGCGCCGGCCGCGGCGAGGTCACCAGGCTCGGCATGACGGGCGCAAGCGCCGCCTCCAGAAGGTCATGGCCTTCCGGACCCTCGACGGGATTGCGGCGGAAGAAGAACATATCCGCGGTCAGCCGATCACCGATCGGCGTGCGCCCGCTGCTCCAGATATCGGCTGGCAGCAGCGCTATAAGGCCAGGCGCCGCGGGAAAAGCTTTCGAAGTGCTGAGCACTTTGAGCGGGCCGCCCTCGGCGGCGACCAGGCGATCGAGGTGAAGGAACAGTCCCTCGGGCCGCTCCGCATTCAACAAATGATTGTCGATGAACAAAGCGGGCCGACCGTCGATGACGCCCAGCACAATGTTCTCGCGGGCGTGCTCATATTCCTTCTGATGCCAATGCAGCACCGCGCAGAGCTTGCCGCAATTGTCGCCGAAGCCGCGATCGGCGGTGCGCTGCCTTTGATAGACGCCAAATGGCGCCCCGGATCATAGCCGACGTGACTGGCCTGGAGGATGATCAGGTCTTCGCCGTGATGGGCGTGAGGGCCATGTCGATTGGTGGCGACCTTGCCGCCAACCCGCCCATGGTCGAAGGGAAAGGCGCCGAAATGCTGCGTCAGCAGGATCACCGGATAGCCCTGGCTCTCGTCCGAGCAGAATGCGCGCGAGGGCATCATCAGCGCCCGCTTGAAGCCGAGCGACAGGCAATAGTTGTAGAGCCTTGGCACGAACAGGCTGTAGCGCGTCGCCCGGTCGCCGAGTTGGAAGTCATCGACGATATGGCTCATCGCATTCCCCTTCGTCGGCGCCGGGAGCCGCGCGCGTCCGGCTTGAGAATGATCGCCCAATGTGACAGAGGCGCCAAGCCCGCTACATCGCGCGGAGCGGACGCGGGGCGACCCTCCGCGTCGCCGACCCGTTTCGCAGCCAGGCCCGCCAATTGCGATCGGCGGTCAGATGGCCGGAGGCAACTTTACCGCGGCCAACGCGTTACTGCGCCAAAATGCTTTTCGACGGGAGAATTCCATGGCCAGGTTTAATTGGCATGCCGAGTATTTCGACGATCTCGACTTCGGGCGCTGCGTCAGGAGAACGACAATCGATGCGGACAACGCATCGGAGGCCGAAAGAATAGCGACGGCCGAGATGGGGCCATTTGCGCGCGTTGAAGTCAGGCGCGCGGGGACGCCGGCGCCGGGTCGGATTATTTACGCGCGCCGGGCGCCGGCGCGGTTGCCGAGAACGGACGCCTTCTCCATGGCGGCGCTGACGCCTGCGACGCACTGAGGTCGCCCGCCGACTTCGTAGTTAAGCAGACGGTTCATTTTCAACGATCATTCGCCGGCCGACTGGCGAATGTCGTCATCAGCAGGTCGAAAAACCGCGCCCGGTCGGCGCCGAGCGCGACATGACAATTGGGCGCGCGCGTCGTGCGCTTCTCGTGATCGACCACGGTGCGGCCGATCGTATATTCGCCGCGCGTCTCGATCACGACATTGAGGAATTTTGTCTCGATCACTTTGGCATCGACGAGCGCCGCGATGCAGACGGCGTCATGCACCGGCGCGGTTTGCGGCACGCCCGTCGGCTGATTGGCCTCATAGCCGCCTATCCTGAATTCGATGAGTTGAGCGGCGCCTTCGCCCGCGCTGGAGCCGAGCGCGCGCAATTGCCCGCATTGATCGCGGGAGATCAGCGCCTGATGGGTGGCGTCGAGAGGGACCAGCGTGATTTTGGCGAAAGCGGCCGCCATCACCACCGCCGCGGCCTCCGGGTCAGCCCAGATGTTGAATTCCGCCGAAGGCGTGACATTCGATTTGTCGATCGCGCCGCCCATAATGACGAGTTCGGCGACATGGCCCGGAAAAGCCGGATCGAGCGCGATGGCGGCGGCGAGATTGGAGAGCGGCCCGACGGCGACCAGCACGATCTCGCCTGGCTGGTCGGCGAATGTGTGGACGAGATATTCGGGCGCCGACAGTCGCTGCTTGATGGCGCGCGCTTCCGGAAATGGCAGCACGGCGAGATGCACTTTGGCGTCGCGCTTCACTGCGCGCGGCGTCGGAAAGTCGCTGCGCACGATCGGCCTGGCGAGGCCTTCATAGACGGGAATGTCGCCGCGGCCGATGAGGTCAAGGGTGCGTAGCGAATTATCCGTGCAGCGCGCGACTTCGACATTGCCGTTGACGGTGGTGACGCCCAGAAGCGCGAGCTCGGGATGAAGCGCGGCGAGCATGATGGCGACGGCGTCATCGGTGCCAGTGTCGCAGTCGAGGATCAGTTTGCGGGGCATGGCGGGACCTTTCCGAGCAAAGAAAATCGAGAGCGTATTTGACCATCATTGCGAGGGAGCGAAGCGACGAAGCAATCCGGACGAGGCTATCAGGGCTCAGTCTGGATTGCTTCGTCGCTTCGCTCCCTCGCAATGACGGCGGGCGCCGTTACAACGCTTCGCCAAAGCGCACCGCCGCGCCCTGCGCCGGCCGCGTCAGCTCGCCTTCCCACATCACGCGCATGCCGCGCAGGATCGTACCAACCGGCCAGCCTGTCACCGCCTTGCCGTCATAGGGCGTCCAGCCGCAGCGCGAAGCGATCCAGGAATCGCGGATCGTCTCCTTGCGCTTCAGGTCGACGATGGTGAAATCGGCGTCATAGCCGGCGGCGATGCGCCCTTTGCTGGCGATATTGAAGATGCGCGCGGGGCCGGCGCTGGTGAGGTCGACGAAACGCTGCAAGCTGAGCCGTCCGGCGGCGACATGATCGAGCATGATCGGCACGAGCGTCTGCACGCCGGTCATGCCGGATGGGCTGTCGGGATAGGGCCTGGCTTTTTCCTCCAGCGTGTGGGGCGCATGGTCGGAGCCGAGCACGTCGATGATCCCTTGCGCGATGCCGCGCCAGATTCCGTCGCGATGGCTGGCGTCGCGCACCGGCGGGTTCATCTGCAGCTTTGATCCGAGGCGCGCATAATCGGCCGCTTCAAGCGTCAGATGATGTGGCGTCGCCTCGCAAGTCGCCACATCCCTGGCGCCTTGCAGGAAGTCGATCTCTTCGCGTGTCGAAATATGCAGGACATGGACGCGCGCATGCGCCGCGCGCGCCAGCGCGATCAGGCGCTGTGTCGATTGCAGCGCCGCAATCTCGTCGCGCCAGATCGGATGCGATGCGGCGTCGCCGGCGACGCGCAGTCCTTTGCGCGCGATCAGCCGCGCTTCATCCTCGCTGTGAAAGGCGGCGCGGCGGCGGGTCTTCTTCAGGATTGCGAGCACGCCGGCGTCGTCGGCGACCAGCAGCTTGCCGGTCGAAGAGCCCATGAACACTTTGATCCCGGCCGCGCCGGGCAGGCGTTCAAGCTCGGGAATGTCGGCGACATTGTCATGCGTGCCGCCGACCCAGAACGCATAATCGCAATGCATGCGGCCCCTGGCGCGCGCCAGCTTGTCTTCGAGCGCGGCGGCCGAAATGGTCAGCGGATCGGTATTGGGCATTTCGAAGACGGCGGTGACGCCGCCGAGCGCGGCCGCGCGGGAACCCGTCTCCAGATCCTCTTTATGCGTCGCGCCCGGTTCGCGGAAATGCACCTGGCTGTCGATCACGCCAGGCAGGATATGCAGGCCGCGGCAATCGATGATTTCGCCGGCGGAGCCTTGAGCGAGATCGCCGATCGCCGCGATGCGGCCGTCCGCGATGGCGATATCACGCGCGCCGACGCCGTCCTGGTTGACGATTGTGCCGCCACGAAGGATGGAATCGAAGGTCTGCGGCATCGTCGCTTCCTTGGCTTGCGTATAGCGACAAGCGGACTAACTAGGGAAGGCGCAGGATGCAAGCGCGCGAATCTGGTTTTAGGACATATCAAACGAACGGATGGGGGCGAATTCGTTCATTGTTTGCATGGCGGAGCGGAGCGCGAGGGACAATCGAAGTCAAGGACGGGCCGGAGGCCCGCCGCCTTCGGCGGTCGCCCGAAGGGCGATCCTTGAGTTCGATTGTCCCTCGCGCATAATCGCCTCCATGCAACCAATGAATGGCTGTCGCCACGCCCGGCGTTCGCTTCGTTTCCGTCTGAACCTGGTTCGCTCGTGAGGTCTCGCGCCGAAATCTTGCAGCGGAGTTTCGGTCTATGACGATCCATAGCGTTCAACTCGAAGACCGCGTCGTCCTGCGCGTCGCGGGCGAGGACGCCGCCAGTTTCCTGCAAGGCCTATTAACGAATGACGTCGAAAGCCTGGCGGCCGGCGAGGCGCGCTATGCCGCGCTGCTGACGCCGCAGGGCAAGATATTGTTCGATTTTCTTGTCTTGCGAATCGCCTCCGAATCCGGAGCGGCCTTTCTCATCGACTGCCCCGCCGCGCAGGCGGCCGATCTCGCCAAGCGGCTCGGCTTCTATCGCCTGCGCGCCAAGGTGACGATAGCGGACGAGAGCGCGGGCTTCGCGGTGGCGGCTTTCTGGGGTGAAGAAGCTTCAGGCGTCGACAACCATTCCGTCATGGCCGGGCTAGTCCCGGCCATCCACGCGGCGCTGCAGGGTCCGACTTCCAGCGTTAGCGAAGCCGCAAAGGCGTGGATGGCCGGGACAAGCCCGGCCATGACGGCTACGGCAGAATCAAAGTCGGCCGGCTTCTTCTTCGCCGACCCGCGCGACCCTCGCCTGGGCGTCCGCGCAATCCTGCCGCGTGTCGAGGCCGCTGGGCTGGCCAGCGCGAGCCTCGAGGCCTATGAGGCCCATCGTATCCAGCTCGGCATCCCCAAGGGCGGCGTCGATTTCGCCTATGCCGACATTTTCCCCCATGACGCCAATCTCGACCTGCTGCATGGCGTCGATTTCGAAAAGGGCTGCTATGTCGGGCAGGAAGTCGTCTCGCGGATGCGCCATCGCGGCGGCGCACGCAAGCGCATCGTCCGCCTGATGTTTTCCGGCGCCGCGCCGGAGCAGGGGACACCGGTTCTGGCCGGCGAGACGTCCGTCGGCGCTCTTGGTTCTTCCGTCGCCGGGCGCGCGCTGGCCATGGTGCGCCTCGACCGGATCGAGGACGCCGCGACCGCCGGGCGCCCACTGACGGCCGGCGGAATCAGCGTTGCGATCGAGTCGCCCTAATTTTACCAGGACATTTAGTCCGAAGAAATCTAGCGCGGTCTTTTAGTTGAACTAAAGGACGAGAGCGCCTATCTTCTGCCAATGAAGCTCGCCGACTGGCTCACGCGCAACAACGTCAAGCGCTCCGATTTTGCGCGACGCATCGGCCTGTCGCCGGGCGCCGTCACGCAGATCTGCAAAGGCGAAGGCGCCTGGGTTTCGCGCGAGACGGCCGAGCAAATCCTCGCCCAGACGCGCGGCGCCGTGACGCCGAATGATTTTCTCGCGCTGACGCCCGCTCCAAATCAGGGAAATGAAATGTCGCATATCGTCACCCAGGCGGTTGAAGCCTTCGCGCGCGGCGAAATCGTCGTCGTGACCGATGATGACGACCGCGAGAACGAGGGCGATCTGATCGTCGCCGCCTCGCTGTGCACGCCCGAGAAAATGGCGTTCATCATCCGCAATTGCTGCGGCATCGTCTGCGCGCCGCTGACCGCGCGCGACGCGCAGCGCCTCAATCTCAATCCGATGGTGGCGATGAACGATGCGCCGCTCGGCACCGCCTTCACTGTATCGGTCGACACCCGCCATGGCCTGACGACCGGCATTTCGGCCGAGCAGCGCTCCAACACCGTGCGTGCGCTCGCCAACGGCAATATGGGCGCCAATGATTTCGTGCGCCCCGGCCATGTCTTTCCCCTGATCGCCAAAGACGGCGGCGTGCTGATGCGCTCCGGCCATACGGAAGCCGCCGTCGATCTTTGCAAACTCGCCGGCGTCGCGCCGGTCGCGGTGATCTGCGAACTCGCCAATGACGACGGCACGGTGATGGTCGGGCCGCAGATCGCCGAATTCGCCGCCCGGCATAATCTAAAGCGCATTTCTGTGGCCGACCTCATCGCCTATCGCCAGTCGCGCGAGAAGCTGGTCGAGCGGGTCGCAGCTTTTCCGGTGAAGACGCCGATCGGCGAACTTTCCGGCTACGCCTATCGCACGCCCTTCGATTCCGTCCTGCATTTCGCTTTCGTGCATGGCCATGTCGGCGAGGGGCGCGACGTGCCGGCAAGGCTGCATCGCGCCGACATTCTCGGCGACATATTCGGCGGCGGAATCATCGCGCGCACCTTGCAGCGCTTCAAGGACGAGGGGCGCGGCGTGCTGGTCTATCTGCGCGACGGCTCGGCGGGCGTGCCCGCCAATCTCGCCGGCGCCGAGCCGGCCGGTTCCGAAGGGGCGCGC
>Ga0209006_10001276_pt1 | contig 22829 bp, 12 predicted proteins | sample JacPin_JW_Ref_O2_FD_188567 | JGI IMG/M metagenome (GOLD analysis project Ga0209006, IMG submission 188567) | Forest soil microbial communities from Algoma, Ontario, Canada - Jack Pine, Ontario site 1_JW_Ref_O2 (SPAdes) (version 2) | ecosystem: Environmental > Terrestrial > Soil > Boreal... | reverse complement strand
CAAACCTGTGCATTCGCCAGCTCGTCAGCAATCTTTAGCTGTCGACGATTCTCATCTAGAGCGTCCTGCGCCACTTGAATTGCGGCTTTTGAACCAACTATCCGGGAATCAAACTCTGCGCTTTGCAATCGGGCAATAACTTGGCCCTGGACTACGCTGCTTCCGACATCGACATCCATTTCCGTCAAGAGTCCTTGAATCTTTGCGGAAATCACCGCTTCCCGGCGCGCCACGACGTATCCGGAAGCGGTCAATATCGGCGTCCCCTGGGCCTCCGTACCGGCCGTCCCGATCGAAGCCCGCGCGCAGTTGACGTCCACAGTGCTGCTTAGCCTCCATGCGCCCAGGGTCTGGCGAATAGAGTGCCCGGACGCTAAGTAGGCGCCGAGCAAAAGAAATAAGGCTGACAGGATTATTAGGGGAGCGATCCACCTTGCTGCTTTCCGGCGGGGAGCAACCTTATCGATTTGCAGAGCACTTAGCTTTAGCCGGGTTGTCTCACGGTCGAGGCGTACTTGGCCAGATTCCGGATCCCCAACTTCCTTTCGCGGCTGAGTGGCGGGTTGGATCACGCGTATTCCTCCCTAAGCACACTCTTAATCCTGTTACCCGGCTGTCGCAACCCCTGAGGCGGTGACAACAATCCCCGACCCTGAGGCGAGTGTTAATGTCGTGCCCCTTGCGGAAACTCGGCGCTACCCATTTGGCAGAGCGACAAAATCGCGATCCTGGCCGGATAGAGACACGAGTCGTTTCCAATTAAGATTCCGTGCGACTCGCCGCGGAGGATAGATCGACCCCGCCAGATCGGGGAGTTCCTGCCCAACACCAGGCCGGTTGCGCTGCCAGAGGCAGAGATTAGAATGTGCGCTGGGTAGGTTAGCAATTTCACCTGACGGCAGGCCTTCCTTCCCCGCAATCCAGATTCGCCGACGCAAAGTTCATCATGAAAATCACTCTGATCCATCCGCCGCTGGATGATCCCACCATTCCCTACCATTCCACCGCATATTTGGCTGGGCACCTGAAGCACAACGGATTCACCGATGTCTCAATGCGCGATCTCAACATTGAGTTCGTCAACTACTGCCTGGAGCCCAGGACGATCAACGCTTTTTATGAAGAAGGAGAGCGCAGGTTGCGCGGGTACGGCCGGGCCGCCAACCTGGGATTTCAGGATCAGGAGCAGTACTATGCTCTAGGCGTCGCGCCCCGGGTTGACGAGAGCGAACTCCAGTTGGCGGCCGCGGCGTTAAGAAAGCAAGATACCTTTCTGGATTATTCCACTTATGTTGCAAATGTAAATCGACTTACCACCTACTTTGGCTTCCTGGGAGCTCTGTCTTACCCCGCAGATATCGATTCCTTCACATTCAAAACGCGTGGCAGACTGTCGTTCTACAACCTCTCCGATTTGTTCAATGCAGATCTGGGCGCCCGCGTCTGTAGTCCGCTGGTCCGTTACTTTGACGAGCGCCTGTCTCACGACGTGGACATGGCTGCCACAGGGTTGTTCGGTATCAGCGTGGTCTATGATCATCAGGTTTTTTATGCGCTCCACCTGGCCAGGCTGCTCAAGCAGCGGTGGCCGGAAACGCCACTCGTATTTGGCGGTACAGCCATCAGCCAGATGTATAAATACCTGAAAGACAAGTCTCAGATGAAAAGATTTTTTAAAATCTGTGACGCAGTCGTGATCGGAGAAGGAGAAACCGCAATTTCCCTGATTGCTGCATCCCCGGAATCACTCTCCAGCGGGCCGAAATTCATGAACAGCATCACTTACAACCGCAGCACCGATCACCTTACGCTTCCGCTCGCAACCTATGAGGATGTCTCGAAGCTCGGTGCTCCAACTTACCGGCACCCATGGAACTTGTATCTCTCTCCGGAACGTGGGATTAATTACTCTCCCACCAGAGGCTGCTACTGGAACCGATGCACATTTTGCGACTACGGGCTGAACAGCGATCGACCGACGTCGCCGTGGAGGGAGCGAAGGATCGATCAGGTCATTGCCGACCTGAAAAGTGCGCAGATTGAGCACGGCGTCAAATACGTCTATCTCGCGGTTGATGTCATGGCACCCGGCTATCTGGAACGTTTTTCCGATGCACTTATCGATACTGGGTTGGACCTCCGCTGGGGTGCCGAAATTCGCATGGAAAAAATCTTCACACCGGAGCGCTGCGTGAAATTGGCCCGCAGCGGATGCGTTGCCATGTCTTTTGGCATGGAGTCCGGGAACCAGCGGATTCTCGATCTTATCGACAAGGGCACCAAGGTCGCCTTTATGGCCGAGACCATGAAGAACTTTTCCGCGGCGGGTATCGCGGTTCAGATCATGGCCTTTACGGACTTTCCCACCGAGACTGCGGAGGAGAAGGCGGCCACTTACAAGTTCGTCGAAGATAACGCCGCTTATTGCGCCGCCGGCGGCATGGGCCAATTCCTGCTGACTGGCACATCGATGGTGGCGAAAGACCCGGCCAAGTTCGGGATCACACTGATAGACACTATGGACGCCGACGTTGCCCGCGCCATTGCTTACAATGTCGACGAGGTGGATGAAGGGAACGATCGCAAACTCAATCTGACCGAGGATATCGACGGTTCCTTCCGCGATTCAGGGAGCATTTTCCCCGTTTCGCTGCACCGCCCCTGGGCCGGAGGGACCGACAGCCTGCATTCCCTGATTTATTACGCAACTTACGGAAGGTTTTTCTTCAGGGAACATACTCCGGACGGGTTTGCCCCATTTACAAACACACGCGAGTCCCTGTTGAAGTGTACGGTCGTGACGCACGGTTTTCTCGGCGAATCTGCGTTCGATCTGTCGCGTATCTTCACAAATAGCGATCAATTTGCCGCTTACCTCACGCAGCGCCTGGCGATGCCCGCGGAGCCGACCTATGACCGGTTCTGCGAATGGACAGGTGGCGTGGCCAATCTGGCCTCAAGCGGCGAGGCTAAGACTCACTGGCTGGTCACACCTCGAGAGGCAGTCAAGTTAAGTAGATCCGTTTATCAGATCCTGTCACTGGCTCTCGCACAGGAGCTCACCCTCGCGCAGTTGTTTCAAGGGTCAAGTCGAGAACTCTCGAATGCACTCCTTGACTACTTTATGGAGTTGCAAAAAAAAGGATTGCTGGCCTTCATTGTCCCCGGCAAGTCGCGCTGGGACCGTTTCGCGCTGGCGGACGATCGGATCGTCTCCCGGCCCCAGAATCCGAAAATGAATATGCCACCGAGTACACCAGGGCCGGTTCCCACTGTCACAGCGCTCTGATTACGAACGCAAAATGGCCTTTCCAACGAATGTGTTAAACAACCATGAGTATTGAGTTAGTCGCTAGCCAGCCCGGGGCTGGTCTCGTTCCACTGGTACAGCACACGATGGAGCTCAGAGGAGCCGAGCATGGGCAGGCGGTCGAAAGGCTGGGTATCGTCAGCGACCATGGCTTCCAGCAAAGTGCGCAAGTATCCCAGGTAGCGTTCGACGGTAGCCCGCTCGAATAGGGCGGTGGCGTACTCGATCCCGCCGGTGATGCTCTGGCCGGCTTCCTGCAGGAAGAGAGTCAGATCGAATTTTGCCACTCTGTGGGGTGACAACGGCAGCGGGTGCAATGTCAGTCCCGGAAGTTGCAGTGAGCCTTCGCTCTTGTTCTGCCAAACAAACATTCCCTGAAAAACCGGACTGTGAGCCAGATTGCGAACCGGATGAGCCAGCTCAACCACCTGCTCAAAGGGAATGTCCTGGTGCTGCTGCGCAGCCAGAGCCTGCGCCTTGGTTCGTACCAGCAGTTCGCTTACGGTGGGTGATCCGGACAGGTCCAGGCGTATGGCCAGCGTGTTGACGAAGACACCAATGAGGTTCTCGATCTCGGCGCGTCCGCGGTTAGCGGCCGGAGATCCGATGACCAGATCCAGCTGCCCGGACAGTCTGGCCAGCAAGCCTGCCCAGCCCGCCAGCAAGGTCATGTAGAGCGTAGCGCCGTGACGTCGGCTGAGCTGCTTCAGGCCAACGGTGAGTTGCTCATCGAGCACGAGTTCGGCAAAACTGCCGGCATAGCTCTGCTGGGGGGGGCGGGGATGGTCTCCGGGCACCTCAAGCAGCGCCGGAGCTTCACTCAGGTTGGTCTTCCAGTAGGCCGCCTGTCTTTGCAGAATTGCGCCTTGGATCCACTTCCGCTGCCAGACGGCATAGTCGGCATACTGAATTTCCAACTCCGGCAGCGGATCGTCTTTCCCCTGTAGAAAAGCGCCGTACAACGCACTCAGTTCGTTGACCAGCAGACCCATTGACCAGGCGTCGGAGACGATGTGATGCATGGTGATCAACAGAGCGTGCTCATCCTCGGCAAGGCGAATGAGCCGGCCGCGGATCAAAGGCCCGGTTTCGAGATCAAAGCAGGTTACGCCCTCGATCCCGGTGATGCGATCCAGTTCCGCCTGGCGCTCCCGGTGCTGGCGCAGATCGTGCTCGATTAATCGGAAACGGCTCTTCCCACTGTCAGCGATCTGTTGCACGGGCTCTCCATCGATGAAAGGGAAGGTGGTGCGCAAAGCTTCATGCCGGGCCACGATGCGATCCAGCGCGCAGCGCAGTGCGGCGTGATTGAGTTCTCCGCGCAGATGCAAGCCGGTTGAGATGTGGTAAGCGTGGCCGACTCCCTCCATTTGGGCTAGGAACCACAAACGCTGCTGCGCAAATGACAGCGGCAACTTCTTGCCTCGTTCGCAGTGCGCGATGAGAGGCAGTACGGAGTGTGCGGCGGTCTCGAGACTGCGGGCCAGATCGGCAAGCACCGGATGCGCGAAGAGGTCACGCATCGCGACCTCCAAGCGCAATGCCTGCTGCAGGCGGGTGACCACCCGCACTGCCAACAGGGAGTGTCCGCCGAGTTCGAAAAAGTTGTCGTATCTGCCGATCTTGCCCAGCTTCAGCAAGTCGGCCCATATCTGCGCCAGCTGAGTTTCGATCTCGCCCCGCGGCGCCTCGTAGCCGCGCACCGCGTACGCATCCCCGTCCGGAGCCGGTAACGCCTTACGATCCAGCTTGCCGTTGGGGGTTCGAGGTAAAAACTCCAACCGCACGTAGGCCGCCGGCACCATATACTCGGGCAGCTTTTCCGATAAGTGAGCTCGCAGCGATTCCACACTAAGTGGGTCTAGTTCGGAATCGCCGGTGCCCGAAGCGGTGTAGTAGGCGACCAGACGCTGGTCCCCGGGCGTATCTTCGCGGGCGATCACCACCGCTTCGTGCACCGCCGGATGTTCGGCCAGCCGGGCCTCGATCTCGCCTAACTCAATTCGGAATCCGCGAATCTTTACCTGAAAGTCGTTCCGCCCCAAAAACTCGATGTTGCTGTCCCCCAGCCAGCGGGCCAGATCCCCCGTACGATACATGCGCGCCGCCGCGTCGGCAGCGAAGGGGTCTTTGAGGAAGCGCTCGGCCGTCAGCTCCGGGCGGTTCAGATACCCCCGCGCTACCCCAGCCCCGCCGATATACAGCTCCCCAGCTACTCCTAGAGGTACTGGTTCCCCATGAGCATCCAGTATGTACACCCGCGTGTTCGCGATCGGTCGGCCAATGGAGCTGACATCTTGAATATGGGTAACGTCCTTTATGACGGACCAAATTGTTGTCTCGGTGGGACCGTACATATTCCAGGAAGATGAGCTGCGTTCAGTCAGGCTTCGAGCTAAGCTAAGGCTTAGGGCTTCTCCACCACAAAGAACTTTGAGGTTGCTGGCTCCTTTCCATCCCGCTTCCAAAAGCATTCGCCAGCTGGTGGGCGTAGCCTGCATCAGCGTTACGCCACGCTCTAGTTGTCTCATCAGAAGAGCGCCATCGGCGCTAGCTTCCCGGCTCGCCACGATGATCCGCGCTCCCTTTGTCAGCGGAAGATAAATCTCCAGCGCCGCAATATCGAATGCAAATGTCGTAACCGCGAGCAAAGTGTCGGTGGCGCTGATACCGGGACTCTGCTGCATGGAGCAAATCAAATTCGTCAGGCTGCCATGTTCAATCGCGACGCCCTTGGGGTTGCCGGTGGAGCCGGAAGTGTAGATGACATAGGCGAGATGGCTGGTGGTGAGTCCGATGCTGTCCCGATCGGGATTGCTCTCCGGCAGACGACCCCACTCAATTGCACCATCGTTCAGATCAATCACCGGCAGAGTGTCGCTGATGCCGGTGAAGAGCTCCAGCAAATGCCCTTGCGTGAGTAACGCCACGGGCCCAGAGTCTTCCAGCATGTAGCGCAACCGTTCCACCGGATAGCCCGGATCCAGCGGCACGTAGGCTCCTCCGGCCTTGAGCACCGCCAGCAGGGCCACGATCATCTCCAGCCCGCGCTCCACGCAAATGGCCACCCGCGCGTCCGGCTTCATCCCCCGCATTCTGAAGTAGTGCGCCAGCCGGTTGGCTCTGGCATTCAGCTCCGCATAGCTCAGAGAATCGTCCTCGAAAACCGCGGCGAACGCATCGGGGCTCGTGGCTGCCTGCTCTTCAAACAACTCATACACGCATTTCCCACTTGGATATTCCGTCAAGGTGTCGGTCCACTCGTAGAGCACTCGATGGCGCTCGCCGGCACTGAGTATGGGCAGACGGTCGACTACCTGGGCATCGTCCGCCGCCATAGCTTCCAGCAGAGTACGGAAGTATCCCACATAGCGTTCCATGGTCGATCGCTCGAACAACGATGTGGCGTACTCCAACCCGCCCACGATCTCTCCGCCTTCCTCCTGTAAGAAAAGCGTGAGGTCGAACATCGCAGTGGTATGGGGCAGTCCCCGAAAAAGGGCTTGTGTCAACCCGGGTGCAAGTGTCGACGCGGTGTTTCTGGGATAGTTCAACCATGAGAACATCACCTGGAACAGTGGACTGGAAGCCAGACTGCGCACCGGCTGCATTCTTTCCACGACCTGCTCGAAGGGGATGTCCTGATTCCGCTGTGCGGCCAACACTTGCGCCTTCACGCGCTCAAGCAAGCCGCCGACCGTGGGCGAGCCCGAGAGATCCAGACGCAGCACCAGGGTGTTGACGAAACATCCAATCAGTCCTTCGATCTCGGTGTATCCGCGATTGGCCACTGGCGTACCCGTGACCACGTCCTGCCCGCCGGACAATCGCGCCAGCAGAGCGGCCCAGCCCGCCAGCAAGGTCATAAACAAGGTCGTGCGATGGCGTCTACTCAGCGCTTTCAGACCGGCAGTCAACTCCGCATCCAGGATCAGTTCCTGAAACGCGCCGGCAAAGTTCTGCTGGGCCTGACGTGCATGATCCCTGGGAAGCTCCAGCAACCCAGGCGCCCCGGTCAGGGTGTTCGCCCAATAGTCGGCCTGTTGCCGTAGAATATCGCCTTGGATCCACTTTCTCTGCCATTCGGCATAGTCAGCGTATTGCAGGCCCAGTTGCGGCACGGGGTCGGCTTCGTTTCGCAGGAACGCACCGTAGAGCACGGTTAGTTCCTTCTGTAATATCCCCGCTGACCATCCGTCGGAAACCATGTGGTGCATCGTGATCAGCAGTATGTGTTCATCTTGCGACCGCCGGATGAGCCGCCCACGGATGAGCGGACCAACTTCGAGATTGAAAGATGTGCCGGCCTCCTCGGCAACCAGACGATCAAGTTCGACCTGCGCGTTCCCATGCTGGCGTAAATCGTACTCAACCAAATGAAAACGGCTGTCTTCGACAGAAGCTATCTGCGGAAAAGCTTCCCCGTCGATCTGCGCGAACGTGGTCCGCAGCGCTTCGTGCCGTTCTATTACCCGACCCAATGCCCGGCGAAGAGTTATGCGGTCGAGATCGCCCTGAAGGATCAGGTACAATGGAATGTGATGAGCTCTGCTGCCGCCTTCCATCTGCGCCAGAAACCATAGTCGCTGCTGGGCAAAGGACACAGCAAGCCGCCCGGTTCGTTCCCTGCGCGCAGGGGGCGGAAGTTCAGCCCGAACTGCCCTCGCACCGCCCGATTGGGAATCGACTGACACATCGGGAAGGATGCGATTCATCATGATTGCAGAAACTCATTGCACGCCGTTGCGGATGAGTATACACTTCGCTTCAGCCGAGAGATAGAACCGGAAGCTCGGGCCATGGTCTATCTTGGGCTACACTCCTCTAAGAATCGCAGTACTTTCCAATTTTGTAGCACTCGAGATCAGAGATGCCTTCGATGTGTGGTTCAAGACTTTGGAAATAGACCCTGTTCTTACTTTCAGCCCCTCCGACTTAGTAATTCAGCAGCTTCTCGATCCTGAGGGTGATTCCACTCATTGCGATCTTGCCGTGATTTTGCTTCAGATCGAACGTTGGTGCCCACAACCAGGAAGTGCGCCTAACGGAGTTGCTCTCAAAAACATTGAAAGCTTTGTAAGTGCTGCTAGACACGCGGCGCTGAATTACCCGGCTCGTATGCTGCTGGTTATATGTTGCCCTATCTCGACTAAGAACCATGCCGACCCGAATGCGCTTCTGTTAGAAGATCAATTGCGGGATAGCTTTCGGGATATCGCTAACCTCGATTTTATGGGGGCGAGTGACCGCAACGCATACTATCCCGTGGCGGATAACAGCGCGTATTTCCTGGAGGGTGCTTTTGCGGATGACGATCCCCTTTCGGAGACGTTGCCTTACAGCCAGCTATGTTTCGCGACTTTAGGGACGATGGTCGCCCGTTGCATTCACAAACGATTCAAAGAGTCTCGCAAAGTGATAGTCGTGGATTGCGATAACACGCTATGGTCGGGGATTTGTGGAGAGGCCGACGGTGACTCGCTGAACATTGACTCGCTGAACATGGGTGGAGGAAACCTCATGTTGCAGGAAATCCTGGTTCGCCAATCGAAGCGTGGGCAACTGGTGTGCCTGTGCAGCAAGAACGACGAACCCGATGTCTTTGCCGCATTTGACCGGCATCCGGGCATGGTACTCAGACGCGAGAATCTTACCTCGCACAGAATCAATTGGCGGCCTAAGGCGGACAATCTCCGATCTTTGTCGGAAGAACTGCGACTGGGATTGGATGACTTCATTTTTATTGACGACGACCGTTTTGAATGTGAATCGGTTCGAGCCTTATGTCCAACCGTCCGTACGATTCAAGTCCCACACGATCAGGATGAATTCTCCCGTCTCCTTTTGCAGATTTGGGATTTCGATAAAGCCCCCGTCACCGAAGAAGACACAAAACGGGCCCTGTACTATCGTGAAAATGCTGAGCGCGATCGTGCGCTGGGGATGTCGGCGACGCTCGACGATTTCCTCGCAAGCTTGGAGCTGAAGGTTGAGATTCTCCCACTAACTGTTGCAGACGCCGCGCGCGTCTCGCAACTTTTGCGCCGCGTGAACCAATTCAATCTGAACGGAATTCAAAGATCGGTAAGCGAACTTGTCGGCCTGATCGGGGAAACGCCCTGTTACACCATACGGGCCGCGGATCGTTTCGGCGACCACGGCCTGGTGGGAGTTGTCGTCTATCGTCGATGGGACGACGCTTTGCATGTAGAAACCATGGCCCTTAGCTGTCGATCCCTTGGTCGTGGAGTGGAAGGCCATTTGCACGCTCACCTTGCGGATACGGCCCGTTCGTTGAAAAGCGCAAGACTCTTGTTCGAGATGCGAACCACGCGGAAAAATGGACCACTACGGACGTTCCTCACTCAGTTGGGTTGTGAGGATAACGGGCAAGGCCAGTACGAAGTCACCGCTGACACGCTGGCGTTGGCAGTGAACCGCAGCCACTGGTCTGAGAGGCAAGCGGTGGCGTGAGAACTCGACGCCACTGTACCTGCGACACGCAGGGTCTGAAATGCAGTATCTGAATTGCAGGTCTGAAATGCAGACCAGATAAGGGAGTACCGAATGGACACGTTCTTGGACAGTCCGGCTCAGGTTGTATCTAGAATTCGCTCTGAACGAAGGGCCCGGCCTGATATCGGAGAGTACACGGCGCCCGCGGATGAGTTGGAAGGCGCTGTGTCCGAGATTTGGTCCGAGGTCTTGAGAATCGATCCCATTGGGCGGCAGGACAATATTTTCGACTTCGGTGGGGATTCTCTTCACATGACTCAAATCGCAGCCCGAATTTGGACCCGTTTCCACGTTCGCATTTCAATCGACGCCTTCTTCGAGAATCTGACCGTGGCGTCGATAGCTGCGGTTGTGCGAGACGCCGGCCAGCTTGAACCCTGACTGGGCAAGAGTTGTTTCGGGAATAGAGTTCCGCGGCGTGCCTGAGCATATATGCAGTGCCTGGTGACTTTCAGTGCAGAGACCTCGAAGTAAAGACGCTGCCGAGTCATCGGTGACTTCAATCGTCATTCCCACCTGCGACCGGCCAGCGGCTCTTCGGCGCTGTGTGTCCACGCTGCTTTCCAATCTGGCCGTCTATGGCCGTAGCCCGAGAATACTGGTTGCCGATGGGTCTGTCACCCGCAATTCTCCGGTTGACAATCGGGATGTGGCTGCGAGTCTCAACGAGGAATACTCTGCCGGTGTCGCGCTGATCGGCCACGACGAGGGAGAGCGTCTTATCAGTGAACTGGTATCGGCCGGCTTAGAGGAGGGCGTGGTGAAGTTTGCCCTGGGTGGGATACCAGATCTGAGAATTGGCTGTTTCGGTGCGAATCGCAACTTTCTTCTCCTCATGACCTCTGGGGAGAACTTTGTGAGTGTGGATGACGACACCGAGATATCGTTCGCGTCAGGCAGTCAGTTCCGGCGTGGTTCCGCGGCCGAAGATAGCGTAAAGCATGAGGACTTGGATCCGTTCTTGCAGGTGCGGGTATATCACGACCGTCAGTCTCTTCAGCAGTCTGTGGAATTCGGTCCACTGGATTTCATAGGAGCTCACGAGTCTATCCTGGGCGCGAGAGTTGCCGAATTCTGTCCTCCCTTTGGCCAACCCGCCATTGCGGCCCGTACCACGGACTCGCCGGCGGAGTCTGGCCGAGTCGTACTCACTTTTAGCGGCCTCGCGGGCGATTGCGGTTGGGGTACGCCATCACAGTATCTGTTCCTCAGCAAAAAATCATTAGAAGGACTAACCAGCTCAGATGAAATGTACCTGGAAAGCATAACTTCGCGGGATTTAGTGCAACTCACCACCGCTCTGACTCTCTCTCAACGGACGGATTACCTGATGGCCACCGCCTTCGCCGCAGATAATCGAAGCATGTTGCCGCCATTCATTCCTGTGGGGCGGGGAGAAGACAGTGTGTTCGGACGTGTGGTACAGAATACGCAGCATGACGTCTGGTTCGGGCATCTGCCGCAAGCGATTTTCCACGGGCCCGTTGGCCGACGCCGCTTTGCGCGCGGAGAGATCATTCGCAGCGCGGCCACGACCGACTTGGCATCTTTGATGTGTGCCACGGTCGAACAGGCGACGGTCAAACAGGACGTGGTGGAACAGTTCCCAACGCGCGGACGCGATATCCCCGGTTCTCTCCGAGAACTAGGAAGGTCGCTAAGTGCTTTCGGCGCCATGTCAATTAACGCGTTCCAGGAGTACATCCGAGAGTGCCGAACGAGATTAAGTCAACGTCGCCTGGCCTTTTTGGAAGGTCGATTGGGATCTGCCGGGGGACTGGCGCCCTCGTATGTCGCCGATCTGAAGACTTATATCGCGCGGCTTCGGGAAGGCGATAGGCGCGAGGAAGCTGGAATTCCCGCGGAAATCCTGTATGGTCGCGAGATAGACGATGCTCTTTACTGGACCCGCAAGGTAATTGCAACGTATGGAGAATTGCTCTCTGCTTGGCCCGACATCGTAGAGGTGGCGCAGGGCTGCTCAACCAGACTCGTGGAAGAGTCGCATGTGTAACGGTAGGTATCCTGACTCAGATGAGGACGATCGGTAGAGTTCAGCGTTTTCTATAAGGAAATTCCTGATGATAAGCGTCATCGTTAGCACATTCGACCAACCGGAGGCTCTTGCCGCCCTGCTGGCAGGCCTGTCCTGCCAAACTACCCCGGAACCGTTCGAGGTAATCGTCTGCGACGACGGCTCCAAATCGGACGCAGCGGAAGTGGTACGGCACTGGGCGGCGAAGGGGCGGCTCGATGTCAGGCTGGTCTGGCAACCGGATAATGGCTGCCGTGTCAGTCGGTCGAGGAATAACGGAATTCGTATGGCGCGGGGAGACCTATTGGTGTTTCTCGATGGGGACCTTCTTGTCAGGCCCGACTTGCTTGCCAGTCATATGGAGCGACATACGACTGGGCAGCACAGGGTGGTTTGCGGTTCTCGGCGTTCCGGTGAATTCCGATCTCCGGATCGCCTGCGCGAAATGCTCAAGTCAGAGGAGACGCCACAAGTTGTTCTCCACCGACTTTGGGTAGAATGCCATGTCTTGGGTCTGCCCACCGACACCGAAGTTCGCAAGGGTTGGCTCAAGACGTCATCCAAGTGGATGGCAATGGTGAGCTGCAACTTTAGTGTGCCCAAAACCGCAGATATATGGTTCGACGAGCGCTTCGTTGGGTGGGGCTACGAAGACACTGAGCTAGCCTTTCGCCTGATCTGCATTCATGGGTATGAAGTCATCTATGCGCCCATGGCCGAATCGCTCCACCTGTTCATCGGCGGCGCGATACCCTCGGCCAATCCGCTCTATATAAACGCGAGGCAGAATGTCTCGTCGGTGATTCGCAACTTGATGTACTTTCTCTCGCTGTATCCGGACTACGATCTTCGGCCCGCTTTGTTCTTTTTCAACCGATGCGAACTCGACCGTACTACCGATCAGTGGTACACACTCACCGAGCCGCGCGGCGTGCTCGTCGAAGAGGCCCTCGCCGCCGCGCGGGCATGGCAGGAACGCCAATCTCAACGGGAGCGGCCGACGGAAGTGTTACAGATAGCCTGAGCGAAGAGATGACCGAGTAGTCCGTGGATGCTCGCATTGATATGGCGCTGTACTTGGTATTCCCACAGACCGTCTGCGCGCTTACGTTTATGCCTGTAGCAGTTCAACCAGCAAATCTACCTCTGTCATAAGCCATGCGATCTTCCGCATCTCAAATGCTACCGCCGGGACAGGACCGCCAAGCAGCAGAGATCCTTGCTCGCTCAGGTGGGTGATTGCGGCATCTATGTCCGGTACCTCGTAGCAAATGTGGTAAGGTCCCCCACCCTTCTTAAGGAATCGATCAATTGGAGAATTTGGCCCAAGGGGAGCCACCAACTCAAGGACCGTGTCTCCCTCTCCGCGGCTGAGGAAGCAGATTGATACGCTTTGAACGGGATCGTCGAAGGGACCCGATGTCAATTCGTACTCCAATAACCGCTTGTAAATTGGAATTGCCGTTGATAAGTCTCGGACCACGATCCCAAGATGGTGAAAGGCAAAATTCTTCATCGGCGATCTTTTCTCCTCTTCGGCAATATGACCAACCCGCAACGTGAGGATGTCGATTTCAGAATGGCAGCGGCAATCGAGGATGTGCGAATTGTCGGCGTACGCCGAAGCTTCCAATCACCCACCAATAACATAGCCCAGAGATTAGCGCCAGGTGGGGTAAGTGGTCCAGCCGGCTACCTCAGTCCTCCTCCGTCTCTGATGCCAAGCAGTCCGTCGCCGCGCCCGATAGGCTTTGCGGTGACGCACCACTACCCCAACCGCCTGCTGGTCGACGTAGCGGCCTCGGTGGCCACCATCGAGAAGGCCTTTGGGGTCGCGCTCAACAGCTACCATCACAAAAGCCAAGGCGCGAGACTTGGCCAAACCGACACTCACTAAGGTTAACCAGCCCGACCGTACACCCGAAACAGCCGCGTCGCTTGTTGATTTCGTTGAGCGGATTTACCTGCCGCGTATGGAACAGCAAAAGTGGCCATCAACTGTGAAGGGGTATCGAGACATTTGGGAGAACCACTTGAAAGGCCACAGCATGGCCTGTGGATGCGTGAGATTCGTACTTGTGACATCCGGCGGATACTGGACGAAATTGCGCGACCTGGGACCCTCAGCGGCAATTCTCTACGACACATCAAGAGCCAAATAAGCGGGATCTTTTCGTATGCCAAACAACAGGGCTACTTTGACGGCGAGAACCCGGCACGGAACACCGCCATTCCTCCGGCTCGGCTCTCAGAAGAGACATATGCCTACAGCATTGAGGAGATTGGGCAGATTCTCTCCGTGCTCCCAGAGCCGGCCGCCACAGCTGTGGCGGCGTTCACTGGGGCACGACGCGGAGAAATTCGCGGGCTCATGTGGGAGAACTACCAAGACGGCGAAATCCAGATCACCCGTTCGATCTGGCGGGGCCACATCACCGAGCACAGAACGCGGAAGAGCCGGGGCGCTATTCCAGTCATCAACCCCCTGGCCAAGCGCCTGGAGCTTCACCGTGCGCGCAGTGGCAATCGGAAATCGGGAGTCATGTTCCCGAACCTAAGCGGCTCCCCGATGGACTTGGGAAACCTACTAACCCGCTCAATCCTCCCCGCGCTCAGCCGCTGCGCAGCCTGTGGAAAGCCGAAAGAGGAATGCCAGAAGTCTCCCAGGTAGGACGAGGGTGGCACACCCCGACATAGCTTTGCACGAGACAAAATCCTTGCAGAATGGCACGGGTGGCACGCTGCACGACGGGGATTGGGAACCAACCTATATCGCCTCGGCGTCCCAGAAAAAACGATTCAGGCCATTCTTCGCCATGCAAACGTGTCCACAACTAACACGTACTACATCAAGAGCGCAGCGGATGACACGCGAGCAGCAATGGCTAGGCTAGAACGGCTCGCAACTGGCGGCGAGCAGACATGTGAAATGGCGCAAAGCGAAAACTTCGCAAGTGGCAACGAAGTGGCAATAGCAACGGCAGATGCCCGACCTGCTGTAATCCAGTAAACGCCCTGTTTACTGGTGGTTGAATCTGGTGGCGGCGGTAGGACTCGAACCTACGACCTACGGATTATGAGACCGTCGCTCTAACCACCTGAGCTACGCCGCCACTATATTGTTTTAGCAATTTGATCGCGATCCCGAGATAAATACTGCACCGTTACTGCATGCTGCGTCGCACTGCTCTCTGAGGGAAGGCCGCATCGGCCCCGGCAGCGTGGGCACATCGAGGAAGCGTCGGGATGGTTCTACGTTCGTCATTACGTATCTGAGATTGTAAACGGTGAGTCGAAGCGGGTGCAACGGTCGCATCGCTTAGTTGCAAAAGGAGGCAAGTGCCATGTCTGCGACTGCAAGATGTCGGCTGGGGCGCAGATGGTCTGGACGCCGAATACCTTTTAGGCCTGCGATAACTCCTCCGATCCGCATGCTGCTCTCAGGAACCCTTCTGAGCGGGCGGGAAGGCCACCTTGCGGATCTCTGAAGGAGGATCGCCCAGAGCCGGTTCCCCTGCGGGCAAGGTGACGGTCTGGTAAGTTGCGGCTCCGATCTTTGGTTGAAAGGCCACGGCACTCAAATACACCGGATTGGCACTGGGGTTGGCGACTTGCAAGAAAATCTCCGGCGTTGTCTCCGCCGATGAAATGCTCCGGCCTGAAGCTGCCGCGGCACCCGCATAGCTGATCAGAAAATATCCGGTGCTGTCAGTGTAGGCAAAGCCGTAGTCGCTGAGGTAGTTCTTCTGGCCATCGACCAGAAAGACACAGTAGCCGACAGAGGGCTGCGACTGGGCGTTATAAATGCGTCCGTGGAGCACCCAGCCGGAGGCCGCCACCTGGGGATCGGGCGTGGCGACCTGCTGATGCACGAGTTGAACGCGCGCGACCTTTGTCTGCGCGGCGGTCACCGCGTCCTGGGCGGCGACCGCCTGCTGGGATTCCGGGCCGTACTGCGCCGTCTGGCTGGCTGCGGTTCGCGTTAGCTGCGAGACGCGCGCTTGTAACACCAGGCTCAAGTTTTGTATGCGGACCGCCGAAGTGCTGTCTGCCGCGGTCAGCGTGGTCGCGGCGCCGCCCTGAAGTTGTTCGGCGACGGAAGCCGCAGTAATTCCACCGGGAAGAGTAGTCGTGCTCATGATTTCACCTGTTTTTTCGTTGTGGCTGTGGCCGCTCCGGCCTTAGTTTGTGTTTGGCGCTTACCGCATAGTGCTGGTTGCAAGACTATATTTTGCGCGTCCACCAGCCAAGCGGCCTGCGCCGCCACCGCCTTCAGGCAGTAGGTGGAGACGTTCAGCGAAGTAACGTTCACCCATCCTGCAGTGAGGCCGGAGAAGAGCACCGGATACCTCGGTGATTCTTGCAGGCGATTGCCGCAAACCTGAATGGTGACGCCGAACAGAAACGCATCCAGCAGAGCCGTCAGGGTGGGCCCGTCGAGCCACAGCTGGTTGTTGGCAAACAGAACATGGTCCAGACTGAAGATGGCCACCGAGGCAAAACCCTGAACGCCGCTGGCCCAGGCTTCGAGCAAGCAGACATTATTTGTGAAGAGCACCCCGCCGTTGGAGAATTCCGCCAGGCCGGCCTGCTCGTTCACGTTTGTCGAGGTGGCCGCAAACGCCCTGGCGTAGCCGTATCCGGGATTCACGTCTTCGAGGGCCAGCCCCAGGTTGAAAATCTCGATGGTGAGCGCGCCAGTATATGCGGAAGCGTTGAAGTCGGCCGAGGCGGCGACGCCTAGAGTACGCTGCAGGCCTGAAGAGACGGTAACTGTTCCACCGGAGGTGAAGTGGTTGCCGACGATTTCGAATGGACCATAGCCCACGGCGGCCAGCGCCAGTCCGAGGGCGACGCGGACGACATTTTCCTGAATGCGTAGCGCGGGGAGTCCGGGCTCGTAAATCGGCGAATCGGGCACGATACCGGTGGTGGACTCGGTGGTCCAATCGATGTTTTGCCCCGACAACGCCGTGTTCCATGCCGATCCAGTGCCCGAGTCTTCGAGCACAGGCGGAGTTACGAGCAGCATCAGGATTCCGGCGCGCAGTCCTGTGGAGGACGCGCTTCCACCGGTAGAACTTGTCCAATCACGCGTTTCTTTAATCTGGTTGCGGCTGATCTCGACCATCTCGCCGTGCTGCACAAAAACGCCGCAAACTTCGGCGCCGGGGGTGACGCCGAAATCGGTGATGATGTTGTCGCGAATCATGAGATTTTCGATGTCCGGCAGGCCGATGGCCCCATAGCCGAAGATAGAGCCCTGGTTATCAAAATTCTGCACGCTATTCTGCACGCTGCGAAGCAGGGTGTGGGAGATGACGTTGGCGGTGATGCTGACGTTCACGAGGCTGATGACCTCGAGCGTTTTGGTCAGATCGAAGAAGCCGACCGGGCCGATGCCGCACATGCCCATGTGGTGAATGCGGTTGCGATCGATGTGCAAGTTTCGGATGATGCCGCCGGCAGCAATCGGGCTCGGGTTTGAACCGGAGGTGGTGCCCGGAATCTGGCTGGAGCCGCCGGTGCTGCACGGCCCTTCCTGCTGGTAAACGACTCCGGTTAAGGTTCCGTTGTCGTTGCCATCCTGGTCGAGAATGATGAAGTTGCCCAGGGTGATGCCGTTGTGGGACCCGCCGTGGATGTCGTTTTCCACGATGAAGACGCGGTTCGAGGGGCCGGCAACGTGAATGCCTCCGGGTGCGGTGGCCACTTCGTCGAGCGCAGTTGCGGCTGCGACCGGAACGGCCTGGGTTTCGATCGTGGAGACAGGATTGGAAGCGGCGGTCGCGGGCCGGAGTTCCACGCGGTTGTGTGTGAAGTAGATATCGTCACCACAGAGATACGCGGCGGCGTAGGAGCTGGCCACATCCTGCATCGCGATTTGGCTCCCGGTGATCTTGAGCCCAGTGACGCTGATTGCGACGATGGCGGGAAGAGTGGAAGCGGTCAGGTAGAGATCTTCTATTGTGACATCCGTATCGCCTTTGCCCTTTACGAGCAGAATCACATTTGAACTGGCGCCGCCGGCGTTGGTCTGAAGCCTCTTAGTGGTGTCGGGACCGCGATCAAGCAGGATGCCCACTTCCTGGTCGGCTGCATGAATGGAAAACGAGCGCAGCTCGATGTGTTTGCAACCCACGATGGTGAATACCGCCGTGAGTGCGCTCTCGGTTGGAGATGAGGCGATGCCCATGCCACCGCTAAGGTTGATAGCGGCCGCCGGCGCGGTCGCTCCCGGCTGCAACGCCGGGGAGTAAATGTGGGTCTGCCATTGGCAGCCGTGGATCACGACATTCGAGAGCTTCTGCAGCAGGACATGCTCGTAATAGTGGCCGGGCAGGATGCAAACTTCGCCCCCACTCGTGGGGAGCGAGTTGATCGCCGCTTGAATGGAGGTGTACTTGCCGAAACTTTCCACGCCATCGCCGACCGTGCAAGTGCAGCAGCCGCAGTCGTCGCAAGTATTGGAACCGCCCCAAGGCGTGCGGCAATCGGTGGCGCCGGTGGAGGAGCCGAAGGTCACGATGGAGAGCTTGGTGAAGTGAGGATAAATGCCGCGCGGCGGCGCGTTGACGAGGGGATCGATCAAGTCATTCGCCGTGCGGGCGGAGAAATTCCAGTAGTTCATGCACCGATAATTGCCCGTCGAGGGATTGAGACCGAACTGAACGGTGATGCCGTTCTCGAGGATGAGGATGGAGCCATCGGTAGGCACGGGGATTCCGGTGCTTCCATTGACGACGCCCGCGGTCGTGGCGTCGAGGTCGTACCACGGACTATTGTCGCTCTTGTAGACCGTGCCCGACTGGTCCCAGCGGATGATGCGAGTGTAGCTATTGGCAGTCAGCGAGCTGGGTTGAAAATTGCTGGACAGCTCAGTGGTTAGCGTGATCGAGGTTGTGGACACATCGACGCTGTCGATCTGATACAGCTCGCCCGGCAGCAAGTTGTCGTCGAGAGTTTGATTGGTGATCTCAATCCAGTTTCCCGGCAAGAATCCCAGGACCTGATCGCGGCCCAGACTGAGCACAGTGAGAATGCTGGCAGGGTTGCCAAGCGAGTTTGTGCCGGGGCCAATGTCCGTCACGCCAGTCTGGACGGAGGCATTTTCACGTGACCATTTGAAGGTGGCATGGCCGCCGCCGCCGACTCCGGGGGCATGGATCTCCACGCGGTAGAACTGATTTTCGGCGCCGGTGTACCCGGTTCCGGTGGTCAGGCAACATGGGCCGGAGGGTCCGCTGGAGATAGTGCCGTTGGTGAGCTCACCCGAAGTGGTGGGCCAGGGAATTTCCGAATCCGGCGTAGCACAACTCCAAGTGGTGATGACAGGAGCAGTCGCGGGAGTGTAAACCGCACCGCTGGTTTGTCCGACCCAGGTATCGGTCGCGTCGGGAGTTCCGGTAAACGGCCCGATGATCATGGGATTCGACCCGGTAACGGTGCCGATAAGATTGGCGCTCGCCCCGGTGTTGGCTTGTACAACTTCTTCATTGAGATCGAATATGCCGCTGGTGACGGAACCGGTGATGGTGGAACTTGATGTCATGGGCGCAGCGGTGGGAGTGAAAACCGCGCCACTGGTTTGGCCGACCCAGAGGTCAGTCGCATCGGCTGTTCCGGTGATCGGGCCGATGGTCATGGAACCCGACCCGGCGACCGTGCCGATCAAATTCGCGCTGGCACTCGTGTTGGCTTGCACAACTTCTTCGTTAGCAACAAACGTTCCGCTGGTGACGGACCCGTTGACCGTTAACCCCGGTAGCGGCAGCAGATTCACTTGCCACGCAGTTTGCATGCGCCCGGTTGTGTCGACGCCTATGGCAGCATCCACCAGCGTGGGATCTTCGATGTAAGTGACGGGTCGCCTCCACACCTCAAGGTAGGCGAGGTATTGGCCGGGAGTCTGAGGAACGGATGCGCCCGGATTATAGGGCTGGCTGTCGTAGTTGAGAGGATTGGCATCGGCGGGGAGCGGCGGCTGTGGCGAGCCGGAGAGTTCGGCCAGCGCAGGGTCCCATGTGGCATCGGCGGGGTCGCCGTGATTTTCAACCAGCAGCCCATCGACATACATGCGCCCGCGACCGATGGTGATGGAATTTACGCCTCCCGACGAGGAAGCGTTGATCTGAAAGGCAAAGGGCGTAGTAGGCGGATACACGGCGTGGCCCAGGATGTCGAGCGTCCCAGCCTGAGTGCGGCGCGATATTTCGGCGAGCCATTCATTCCAGTCCGAGTCGGTCTGCACTCGTCCCTGCTCCATCACCACGCCCGCGTAATCGTTGAAAGGATTAAAAGTAATACGACTGTTATCGAAGCTCACGGCAGACTCCTCGTCTTTCTGGGGGGAAAGCTTCCGAGCAAAACCCGTTCAAACTTGCGAATTAACTCTGATAAACCAGCCCGGCATTCAGACCCACGGGCAGATATTCCTGTAAACGCACCTTCAAGTCGCTCTCGCGCAGCGGGGCCAGTACAAAGTGAAAGGCGCCCATCTCGCCGCCGCCGTCGGCTCCGCGGCGAATGCGGTTATCGGTGCAGGCCAGCATCTTCATATAGGCGGGCCGCCCATAACGCAGAGAAAAGAAAATCGGCTGGGCCGAGGCCAAGGCCTGCTCGACGCACTCAAAGCTGCGCGGGATCACGGCATTCACCGGCAGAAAACTGAAGCGCACGCAGCCTACCTGCTTGCGATCGGCGACCAAGGCTGAAACCCAGGGATCGGTTGGCGATAGCGGCGGCAGCGGGGTTTGCGCACAGACGATGCTGTTCGAAACCAGGGTGAGTGCCTCGGCGTGCATCTTGCCTACGACGGTGCATCCCTGGAGCGTGAGCGCGCCGCCGCCGCTTTGACCATCGAGCGCGGCGTAGGCAACTTGGGTGGGATCCGTGGCGTCGACGATGCTATCGGAGAGATTCACCGTCACCAGTGCGGTTGCGCGAATCGCGCCGAGGATGGAAAAATCGCTGACGATCTCGACGTTCGCCGGTTCGGCAATCAGTGCAGGTGCGGCAACGTTGACTGGTTCGCCGGCCGAAGTTACCGCCCAGCCCGGAACCAGAGTGCAGTGAAAAAGATCGAGTTCCTGCAATAGATTGGGCGAGCCATCGGGCCGCGATGCCGGCACGTGCACCAGAGCTGCTGGAGATGGGCTTCCCGGGGCCATGCCTGCGCTGGCGGCGATCACTAGGCCGTTCACAAGCAAAGTGCTTTCGGCATCTCCGGTCACGACCATCTCGGCGCCCAACAGCAGAGTTGGGCGAGCACCGTCGGCGGCGCGAAACTCCAGTGTTGTGCCGGCGGGAAGATCTATGGTCAAGGGTGCAGCGAGAGGCAGCACCAGAGAGGCGCTGCTTGTGATCTCGAGCGCAACCCGGCCCTGGAGCGGGAGCTGCGTCCCGGCATAGTTCAGCGCATCCTGCAGGGTGTGATAGCGAATAGGAGTCGGCGCAGCGTTAGGAGTGTAGACAGCGCCGCTGGTTTGCCCGATCCAGGTGTCAGTCGCGTCGGCAGTTCCGGTAATCGGCTCGATAATCATGGGATTCGATCCGCTGACCGTGCCAATAAGAATCGAACTCGCTCCGGTGGTGGTTTGCACGACCTCTTCGCCGGCATCGAAGGGAACGCCGCCGGTGACGGAACCAGTCACGGTGACAATGTCGGGATAGGGAAGGATCGAGGCTTCGTTGGTGACGGTAAAACCGTCCTCTCGCGCGTACTCTCCTCCTCCCATATCGGCGTTATAGCCGTAGTCGTAGGAGACGGTGAGAGTGGGAGATGGAACCGCCGGAGGCAGAGCGATTCGGCCCAGATCGGGATCCACGAGTGCGGCGTAGGGATTGCTTCGGGCGGGCACATTCGCCCACGATCCATCCGAACCTGAGAGGTTAGCCACCTGAATCTGATAGGGGTTCAACAACTGGCCATTGAGGTAGAGCGCGAGACTCGCGCCCTCGCCGTAGTATTGCGAGCCGGCGCCCTTCTGCATATCGGAGCACAACAACAAGCGACGCAAACGCTCGGGAACGTTGGCCGGCGTCGCGGCAACCGCGATTTGCTCGCCTCGCGAGACGGCGAGATGAAACAGCGGCATGTCCATGCCCAGTGAGCTGAAGCGATAGCACAGCGCTCCGCCAGCGGAGTCGGGCGCGGGCGTGGGCGTACCCTGCGTAATGCTGTAGGCGCCGAGCGACCACAGAAAGATGCCGATGTTCTGAATGTTGCATGGCCCGCGGCCATCGGTGACGTTGCGAACGTCCACCTTGTGGGATGTCTTGTCGAAGCCGGTATTCACGTAGAACCGCGGCTCCCAGCGGCGCAGGTCCGGCGTGTAGAAATTTTCGCGGCGGATGTGCTTCATATACTGCGTGTCACCGAGCACGCGAAAGAATTCCATCGCGTGAGCGCCCCAACCGGTCACATCGCGGGCCAGTTGCTCCAGCACCAGCACGGTGCCTTTGCGGCGGCGCAGAGAAATGGTTTCTGCGACTTCCGAGCGCGGGTTGTCCACGCTTGCGGTGATGCCTTGTATCGATTGGTAACCGATCAAGTCGCCGATGTAGGGAATGACCCAGGGCGCGCAGGTTTCGATGAATTGATTGTCGTAGAGTTGGTCGAGATCCTCGGCCATCGCCGCCAGCTGTTCCTGCACCAGCATCAGCAAAGACTGCAACGGACCGCGGGCGACTTTGGCCAGGAGCGCATTTAGCTCCGCCTGTTCGTCCGCCGATAGGAGCGGCTTGGACTGCGACAGGTTCACTTCCGCCTGCTCGGCGGCGGTGAGCAGTTGCATCGACTGCGCTATCTGCGCGTCGCACAAGCGGTACACAGCAGGGACGAGTTGGAACAGATCGAAGCTCATGCCGTCACCGCCTGTTTCATGACCCCGAGCGCGACGGCCGTGGGATCGGGATTGAGCACCAGAATTTCTGCGGGCGGCGGCAGCGCGCCGATGGTGGCCAAGG
>Ga0209006_10001275_pt1 | contig 22831 bp, 20 predicted proteins | sample JacPin_JW_Ref_O2_FD_188567 | JGI IMG/M metagenome (GOLD analysis project Ga0209006, IMG submission 188567) | Forest soil microbial communities from Algoma, Ontario, Canada - Jack Pine, Ontario site 1_JW_Ref_O2 (SPAdes) (version 2) | ecosystem: Environmental > Terrestrial > Soil > Boreal... | reverse complement strand
GCCCCCGCGCTGCTGACCAAGGGTCAAACTTCGTTTGGCCACCGAAGTACCAGCCGTGGCTGTGCTCCTTCTCCGGGTCCGGCGCCGTCGTATCCTTGCTGAATTCCGCGCACCAATCGGTCGCAGGAACTATGAGCAGGTTCTGCCTGGCGTAGTAGGCGGAGCCGTTCCATTCCTCCCCTCCCAGTGTCCCCGGACACACACGCACGGGGGTGGTGGTGATCGGAACCTCGACGTTTACCCGGTTAGTGAACGGGACCGTGTAAATGGTCTCCTTCGAATCGCGGTCGAGAAGCCGCAGCAGGCCGTCCTTGCCGGTGCTCGCGACAACATTGCGCGCTGCCCCATTGATCGTTGTTCGGAACACCGGCGCCACGTGCGAGACGTCGTAGTCGTGCACGTCGTGGGGTAAGAATTGCCGATACCAGACCAGGCGACCCGTCAGCGCGTCGAGAGCTATCAGGGAGTCCGTATACAGGTTGTCGCCCGGCCGATCGTTGTCGTAAATGTCGGGTGCTGGGTTCCCCCCCGGCACGTAGAGCAGATTCTTCTGCTCATCGAACGACAACGGCGTCCAGAGGTTGCCGCCGCCGTGCTTGCGGGCCGCGGGGTCAGGGCCCCAAGTGTCTGCGCCCGGCTCGCCATCGGCGGGCACGATATTGAAACGCCATACCTGTCCGCCGTCCTGGACGCGGAACGCGCCGACCCAGCCCTTCGCGGCGGTCTCAGCACCGGCCGGTCCAATGTAGATCAGGTTCCCGTGCACCAGCGGCGGCATGCTGATGAAGTAACCCTCCTTCGGGTCGGCAATTTGCTTCTCCCAGAGCGTATGACCGTCCTTCGCGTCGAGTGCGAACAGATAGCCATCGTTCGTGCCTCGAATGACCTTCCCGTCAGCCAAGGCCGCGCCGCGGTGTGTGGTCAACACCGTGCTTTCGTGTGGCGACCACTTGCTCAACCAGATGACGTGGCAATCCGCACCATCGATAGCGGCGGTGTAGTGGGCCGTCGTCACGTACATCCTGCCCGCAGAGACGATCGGAGCCGTCTGTGACGGCTCTTTTTCGGGGAACGTGTACGTGCAGGCTTTGACGAGGTGCGCGGCGTTTTTCGCATTGATCTGCTTCAGTTGCGAGTAGCGGGTTCCTCCGACATCGTGGTCCACGTATGCCCAGTCCCCGGCGCCTGAGGCGTTCGCCGGCACTTGGGACGAGGCATGGGCCGGAGCAGCAAGGACGAAAGCCAGGGAGTAAAGAACCAGGGTTTTTGCCACGCTCATATCCTCTAAATCGCCCCCTTACAGGCTATCAATGGGCGGGTCCCCCGACTCTTGCAAGTCGGAATTCAGGAGTTACGTCAGATGCTAGTCGCCCTCGAGCCTGCCTTGCTTGCGCCGCCTTGATGCGAGTTGTGCGAACGACGCGCACATTGCAAACCCCGGTGTGCGCGGGCCGAACGCTCCGTGGAGGCAGGCCAACGTCTGGCTTGCTGGTCGCTTTCGGGATCTCAGGCCGCCGAACCCTGCGCGGTGGCCCGGGCCGCTTCCAATTCGCGCCCGAGTGAAATCCGGGCGCGGGTACGACTAAAATCGGAGGCTCTAAAGTCACCGTTTGGAACAGCAGTCCGCTTACACTGACCCTATGCGTCGGGAAGCCGCGCCCTCTCAGGACCCCTTGCCACACGCCGGGACGGCACCCCAGGGCGTCCGGAAGGCTATACGCCCGGTCCCGACCCCGCTCGGGAGCGATTCTCTCGCCGTCCGGCTGCAGGCCACTCTCAATGTAGTCCCCGCGCACACCTGGTACGCGGCGCCCGATGGCGCCCTGACCTTCGTGAATGAGCGAACCGCGGATTACCTGGGTCTTCCGGCGAATCACCCGCTTCGGCTGGGAATCGACACCGACGCCGCCTGGGACTCCCATATTCCGTTACTGCATCCAGACGATCACGAGCAGACCCGCAAAGCATGGGCGCAGTGCCTGAGGACCGGTTCCGCGGGTCAGCTGACCTTCCGGGTACGTGCCAGAGACGGAGCTTACCGCTGGTTTATCAGTTGCGCGGAACCCCTGCGGGCGAGTGATGGAGCGTTGCTCTTTTGGGTTGGGACGAACGTCGACATTGAAGAACGCCGACGAGCGGAGTTCTATCTTGCCGAGGGCCAGCGACTCGCCCACACCGGAAGCTGGGCATTCAACGCCGATGGCTTCGAATACTGGAGTCCTGAGCTGTTCGAGATCCACGGCCTCAAGCCCGGCGGCAGCCCCCCCACCACCCATGAATACCTGGCGCTGGTGCATCCCGAAGAGCGCGAATTCGTGGCCCAGGAACTTCCCCGATTGATGGGGGACCGCGCGCGCTTCGATTTTACGAAGCGAATCGTCCGTCCGGACGGCGCGGTCCGTTACGTGCGATGCGTCGGCACGCCCGCAACGAATGGACACGGATACGTCGGCACCGGCATGGACGTGACGGAGCACGAGGAATTGACGCAGGCGCTGCGCTGCAGCGAGGAGCACTCGCGTCATCTCGTGGATGGCATCGCGGCGCAGGTCAGTACCATGAGCCCCGTGGGCGAACTTGAGTTCGTGAACCAACAGGTGCTCGACTACTGCGGCAGGAGCCTGGAAGAACTGAAGGACTGGCGGACCACCGATACGATCCATCCTGACGACCGCGACCGGGTGGCCGCCGCCCTGGAAGAATGCCTGCACACAGGGCTGCCATATGAACATGAGAAACGCTTGCGCAGGTTCGATGGGGCGTACCACTGGTTCCGCGCCCGCGGGCGGCCGGTGCGCGATGTGCAGGGGCAAATCGTTCGATGGTACATAGTTCTCACCGATATCGAGGAACGCAAGAAGGCGGAAGAGAAGCTCAAGGAACAACAATACGAACTGCGCCAAGTTCTGGAGCTCGCACCGCAAATGGTGGCGGTGTTCGGGCCCAACCGCGAACGGCTCTACGCTAACAGCGTTGCTCTCTCTTACATTGGCGCGACGCTCGAGGAGTGGCAGCAGCGACCCTACGGCTTCCAGATCCACCCCGATGATCTCGAACGCCTGACGGCGGCGGCCGAGCGCGGCGTCTCGAACCGCTCCGCCTACGAGCTCGAGGTACGCATTCGCAACAAGGACGGAATCCATCGTTGGTTCTTGATGCGATTCAACCCCATGTGCGCCGACCAGGGACAGCCCTCGCGGTGGTACGTCGCCTGTACTGACATCGAGGAGCGCAAAAGAGCGGAAGAAAGGCTGCAGGAAGAGAACGTCGCGCTGCGCGAGGAGATCGACAAGACCTCAATGTTCGAGGAGATCGTCGGCACCTCTCCGGCTCTCGCCGCCGTGCTCTCGCGGGTCACCAAGGTTGCCGGCAGCGATTCGACGGTCCTGATTACGGGCGAGACCGGCACTGGCAAGGAACTCGTCGCGCGTGCCATACATCGACGCTCGGGCCGGTCGTCGAAGGCGTTTGTTGCGGTGAACTGCGCCGCCATTCCGCGTGAGCTGATTGCTTCAGAACTCTTCGGGCATGAGAAAGGCGCCTTTACGGGCGCCTTGCACCGGCGGCTCGGCCGCTTCGAGCTGGCAAACGGGGGAACCATTTTTCTCGACGAAGTGGCCGAGCTGACGTCTGACACCCAGGCGGCGCTGCTGAGGGTCATACAGGAGCGGGAACTCGAACACGTGGGAGGCAATGAGACCATCCATGTGGACGTTCGTGTCATCACCGCCACAAATCGCGACTTGATCGACGCTGTGGCGAGCGGGTCCTTCCGGCAGGATCTCTTTTACCGACTCAATGTGTTTCCACTCGAGATGCCCTCGTTGAGAGAGCGCAAGCAAGACATTCCGGTGCTGGTTGAGTACTTCATACATCGCTACGCCCGCAAGGCCCACAAGACATTCCGACGGGTCAATAAAAGTACCCTCGATCGTCTTGTGTCATATCCGTGGCCGGGGAACGTGCGGGAGTTGCAAAATGTGATTGAGCGCTCAGTGATCGTGTGCGACACCGAAGAATTCACAGTGGATGAGAGCTGGCTGTCCACGGGGCGCAAGGTGGAGGGTGGCGGCGCGCTATCCAGCAAGCGCTCTGCCTACGAGAGGGCCGTCATTGAAGAGGCGCTGCGGGCGAGCGACGGCCGGGTGTTCGGACCCGGGGGAGCCGCCGCCCGGCTGCGGATTCCCCGCTCCACACTCGAATCGCGTATCCGGGCGCTTCGCATTAATAAGAACCGCTTTCGCCCACGACCGCCGAAGGCCCGTCAGTAGCCCATTGTCCGGGATTTCGCCATTGGCGAACTCTCGTCAGGACAATGCAGCATAGTCCCCTTTATAATCAATAGCTTGCTTCTGGATCGGGATTTGCATTCCCTAGGCTAGACGGGAATTTATGCTGAAGATCCAGCGCACAGCGAATGGCTACGTCGTCTTCGCACTCAGCGGTCGGCTGCAGACCGACAGCCTGTGCGAGTTGTCCGCCTTGCTCGCTCGCGAACCTTCCGCGCGCACGGTCACCCTGGAGCTTCGAGACCTCGTGCTCGTCGATCGTGAGGCCGTGGGCTTCCTGCGAGCATGCGAAGCGAAGGGCATAGAGCTTCGTAATTGCCCCCAGTACATCCGCACCTGGATGGCGAGCGATGGAGACTGCCCTTGAAGGAGGCTCAAGTGTCGGCTGCATACGACGAAGACGCGATGGTAACCAGCGAATTGCCGGCATTACGCGATCGGCCGCCACACGACGCAATGGCATCGGAACTCTCGGACATCGCAGCGCAGCTCACCGAGGCCGCATGTAGGGCGCGCAGCGGCGACCGCGACGCTACACGGGCGCACATCGCATACGCCATCGCACCGCTTGGTGAGACGCCGCGCCGCAATCCGCGGGGAGTCCCCCTGCTGTCGAAAGTGGACACCCAGGTGGTGCGCGGCGGCCTGCCTGCCTGGCAGGCCCGCAGGGTCGTCTTACATGTCGGCGCCAACCTATCCAGAAGAATTCCCGTTCAGGAACTCGCCCGTCTCCTCGGCCTCAGCGCGAGCCACTTCTGTCGTGCCTTCAAGTGCACGTTCGGCGTATCGCCGCGCCACTATGTGCTGCGCCGACGCATCGAGGTAGCCCAGGGACTCATGCTGAGGACCTCGGAGCCTCTCAGTTCGATTGCCATCAGGTGCGGCATGTGTGACCAACCGCACTTCACCCGCTCCTTCCATCGCATCGTGGGCGAGACGCCTTACTCGTGGCGTCGTGCCCGGCGGGGTTCTTTGGGAATCACCTGAGCATGCCTGGATGCCCGTGCCTGGGCCGAAGAACACAAGTGACCACAAACAGATGCAATCAAACCAGGTATTTTTGGCCGAGCATTCCAGCTGCATCGAGATCGCGTCGCGACTGCGAGCACCAACTTATCGGCTAATCGGAATCTGACCGCGAAGTATTGCATGGGCGCAATGAGCGAAAACGAAACGACGATCCGCAAGGCATACACGATTGCCGATGAGCAGGACGTGGCTGGATGGGCGCGCTGCTTCAACGAAGATGGAACGTTCACAAACGAATCGATCGGCGTGACCTATCGCGGCCGCAAAGAGGTCGGCATTCCTGTCAGGATCTTTGCAACTGCCTTCCCCGACATGCACAGAGAGCTTCAGAACGTATATGTGACCGGGGACGTCGTGGTCGTGGAACTGACCTTGAATGGAACCAACACCGGACCACTCGAAGTTCCTAATGCTTTGATTCCGCCCTCCGGCAGGCGCATGAAGGCTCCATGTTGCGACGTTTTCAGACTCAAGGACGGGAAGATCCAATCGTTCAACTGCTATCCACTCACACGGACGCCGCGTGGATCTAGGGCTTCGACCCATTCAAGTTCGACCAACCAAAGCTTTGGAGACCTCTATGAATGCATCCCCGACCGGTTTGAGCAACAGCGTAGCGGCACGCGAGTCAGGCGGTGCGACGCCGATGAACCTCACCGGCCTTGCCGGGCGCATCCTGTTGGCTGTGATGTTCCTGCTCTCAGGGCTCGGCAAGCTTGGCGCCTACAGCGCGACGGCCGCCTACATGACCTCGGCGGGCGTGCCCGGCGTGTTACTTCCGCTGGTAATTATCACCGAGGTGGGGGGTGCGCTCGCGATCGTCGTCGGCTGGAAGACCCGTACCGTCGCCGTGCTGCTCGCCGGCTTCTGCCTCCTCACGGCGATCGCGTTTCACCGGAACTTTGCTGACCAGAATCAGATGATCAATTTCCTCAAGAACCTCTCGATTGCGGGGGGATTCTTGTTGCTTGTCGCCAATGGCCCGGGCCCGCTGAGCATTGACGGACGCTTGCGTAACAGGCCGTGAGCCTTGAAGTGCGGCGCCCGCGCTCTGGCGCGGCCGCGTGAGCTCGGCGCCGCGTCGCAAGAGTTGTCATTGACCCGATGATCTGGAAGCACACCGATGCAGCCCACCCGCACAGAGCCCTCCGCGAGCGACTCCTGGTTCACTTTTCACTCTCTCAGCGCGCAAGACCGCGCGCTGATGGCTGCGCTCCGGGCCGCAGCGGCTCCCAATAAGGGAAGGATGCGGGATTCCTCCTCTCGAGCTCCTTTCGATGCGGTCATGAGTGGCACATCGCCCCGACGGATGTGAACTTCCGCGAAGGTCGCATGGGCGGGATTCCTGGCTGGTGGTGTGAGCCGCTCGGCGCCTTACCCGGGGCCGCAATCCTTCACCTGCACGGGGGTTGGTTCAACTTGGGCTCAGCCTCAGCCTACCGGCACTTAGTGGGGCATATCGCGCGCAGCGCGGGTGCCGTCGCATTTGTCCCCGACTACCGCCTTGCGCCGGAGCACCCGTTTCCAGCTGCCGTGGAGGATGCCCGGGCGAGCCTCCGGGGTCTGACGGAGTCGGGAACAGGCAGGATCGCCGTGACCGGGGACTCGGCCGGCGGCAATCTGGCGCTGAGCCTGCTGTCTCTTGTAGTAGCGGACCCTGAAGCCACAGTACGCCCCACCGGCGCCGTACTTCTGTCCCCCGTTACTGACCTTGAGCTGACCGGGTCAAGCTGGCAGACCCGTGCTGAGGCCGACCCCTATTTTGTCAGGGGTCAGGTCGAGGCCCTGATCCAGGGTTATCTCAACGGCCACAGCCCCAGTGACCCGTTGGCCTCCCCGCTCCACGGGAATCTCGTCGGACTGCCGCCCATTCGCGTACAGGCCGGGGATGACGAGGTGCTTCTCGAGGACTCTCGACGGCTTGTGGCGCGCGCCGTCGCCGCCCGGGTCGACGCTCGATTGGATGTGTGGGAGGGGATGCCCCACGGATTCCTCGGGTTCATAGGCCAGGCGCAGGCCGCCGCCGGTGCCTTGAGTTCCCTGGGCGAATTTCTATCCTCGCGTCTCGCTTCCGTGTCGCAAGCGTGATTCGGGTACGAACGTCAGCGTCGAACTTTGTGTTTCACCGGCGCTCATTCGATTGAAGTCCCATGCTTCAGCAGAAGACCGCTGCACTCCTGCCCTATCGCTGAGCGCAGCGCTCGCGAGGGGCCTACGTTGCTGTCACCCCGCTCAGACCACTCCGCAGCGGTCAGCTCGTCCGGCCAAGCTCCGCGCTGGGGCTTTGGCCCTCCCTCCCCAGACACAGGTGGACAGCCGCCTCGAAAGAGCTCACCCCGTTTTCCGCAGCGGCGGCCTGCGAGGAGAGATCGGCGGGAATCAACACGCCCGGGAGAAACACGGTTATGACGCGCGCACTCGGATAGCGCTCTTGAAGTCGATCAATCACGCTTTGGGATTTGTCGCGCTCCGAGGTCGGAAACGCGCTGACGAGATATACCGCCCCGATTGATTCCGGCTTCGCGTCAGGTGGTCGTTCCGAGGCATCAAGATCGTCCACCAACACATGGCGAGCATCAAGGTGCTGCTCGCGCAGCGCACGCACCAGCAGTTCGGCCGCGATAGTGTCGGCTCGCGTCCCCAACCCGATACACAGCAGAATCGAGCCGGGTGGTACGGCAATCGGTCCCTGCCATCTCCCGAGCAGTTGCTCGCGGTGCTGAAGTAGCAGAAGCCCGGGGTTCTGGTCATCCAAAACCGAGGAAGGACGCCGGGACAGGCGCCGCGGCTCATTCCCAAGATCGGATACGACTTGCACAAGCGCGTCGCGCATCTTGACCTGTTGCTCGGGGCTGATCGCACCATTTTCGCGATCGAGAGAAGCTAGGTGTAAGGCGGGCATTACGACCAGATCGCAGTACGCTGCGAATGAGTTTCGCTTGAGGAAGGCCCTCGCGAGAGTCAGGATCTCAACGGCGTCACCGGAGAGCGCGCGCTGGTAGAACTTTTGCGCCAAAGTCAGCGGCTGCGAGCTCCCGAGCAGCAGGTCCAGAAAATTCAGGGCGCGAATATGGCGGCCCAGGACCAGCAGACACAGGGTGAGTGGCGTCGACAGTACCAGACCGACCGGACCCCAGATTGCGCTCCAGAAAATTGCCGCGACCACGACCGAGAGTGGCGACAATCCCGTGGTGTGTCCGTACAGATTCGGCTCAACGACTTGACCTGCAATAAGTTCGACAACCACGAACAAGGCGAGCGTCCCTATGGCGAGGGACCACCCCGGATCGACCGCAACTGCCACAGACGTGGCCAATAGGGCCGCAAGCCAGACGCCGATATAGGGAACGAAGCGCAGCAAGGTGACAAGTGCGCCCCACAGGAAGGCTTGCGAAACGCCCAGAAGCTTAAGGCCCAGCGCAATGGCCACCCCAACGCCGAGGTTGACCGCAAATTGCGATACGAAATACCTCGAAAGCCTCTCGCCGGCGTCGTTAAGGGCCGCCGTCGTCAACCGAATGTTATCGCCGCCAGCGACGCGGATGAACCGATCACGCAGCGCCTCGTGCTCAAGAAGCACGAAGACCAGCACGACCAGTACAATGCCGCTCGAGGCAATAGGCTGCCAGACCGACGCCAGCACTCGTGCGATGATTTCCAGCGGCGATGAGCGCGGTTGATGCAATTCAACTGGAATTGGGCCCGTGCCAGCGGCGGCCACGCCCTCGCCCGTACCCGCGGAATGACCCTCGACGAGTCGGCTGGTTTCGCTCGTTAAGGCGTCGACCCGGCCGCGGGTAATCTCATCCAGGTAGCTGAGCTTTTGCTCAATCGTTTGTTCGTACCGAGGCAGTCCGGCTGCCATGCGCAGAACCTGTGTCCCCAGCACGGTGGTCACCGCAGAGAGCACAATAGCCAGGCCAAGCACGGCGATGAGTACTGCCGGCGTTTGGCTCAATCCCAGCCGCCTCAGGCTGCGAACCAGCGGGGCGATAAGCAGGCTGAGCATCAAGGCAACCGTGATGGGGATCAGCACCCCGCGGCCGGCATAGAGCAGGCCGAGTATGGTCGCAAACGCTATGACGCCTACGGCGCGGTTGCTCAGGGGTCCTGCGCCGGGGGGACTCGTTAAAGGACTGCGGTTGGAGTCCAGATGGTCTTGTTCCATGCATCCGCCAAGGCGTCGATCAGCGAGTTGACTTCGAAAGCATCAGTATCAGACATGGGAGCCGCCTCTTTCCGATTCTCGGAAGCTCGCTGCCAGTGGCAAGAGGTCGTCATCCGGGTGGCACGGCTCGGAAATATCGTTGTGCTCCCTGAGCCTAGCACGGCGGTGTCAACGCACGCGTAACTGCCGACCTGTCGAGGTGGCAATGAAGGGCACCTTAAGGATCCGCATCGCGTTGGCAAGCGATACAGGCGCGCGTGCCGTCGCGATCGCGCTGAAGCGCGGCATCTTGGGTCTCTGACGGACTAGGCTGGAATGCCTGGGAGCGACGTCTGGGACGCGTGCGGAACAATGCACGGTGCACTCCGGCCTCAAGTGGGAACCTCAAGGATTCTCGGGGCCGTTCTCAATATACCGGGTGTCGGTTCGCCCGTCTCCCGTGATGTAGACCTCCACCGCCTCTCACCGCCTCTGCCTTGGTTTCCGCAGAGGGAGCGATCCCTGCAGGCTCGGTGTAGAAGCTCCCTGGCAGCAGCGCTCGCTCGGCGTCGGCCTTTGGGACGGGGCCTTAACCGAAGTACCGCACCCCTGCCACCACCACGGCGCTGCGGTTGTCGCGGTGCGTGTGTGCCTGGATTCGCGTACCGGGCGGAATGGTCAGCCTGATGTGGCATGGGCCCGGCCGGGTGGGATCTCCTGCGACGACCGTGGTTCGGATACCGGCTACACCTGATGTCCCGGATCCAGCCTCGTGTGCGCCCATCGCGTCTACATCGGCCGCTGACAGCCGCAACTCAGGAGGTCCTACGGCCTGCGCAAGCGCGACTGCCAGCAGCGGGACGAGAATCAGGCCAGGCAGACGCATACTCATTTGCGCAGAAACTCCGTTACGAGCCTGATGGTGGCCTGAGGATTCTCCTCCATGATCCAGTGCCCGGACCCGGGGACAATGCCGCTCGTAACGTTCGTGGCGACGAAGCGCAAATCCTCGGCCATGCCGAGGCCAAAGGATTTCTCTGCACCCAGTGCCAGTACGGGCATCGTCAGCTTGCCTGCACTTGCCAAGAATGCTTTGTTGTCGAGCGCGTCCTGGGAAAACGCCCCAAACTGTTCAAAGGCATCATGTATGGCATGCGGGCGTGCATAGAGTTGCGCGTAGTGCTCGCGAGTAGCCTCGTCAATCTTCTTAGGATCGGCAGAAAGCTCGTTGTAGAACCGATCGAGATAAATCCGCTCGCGCCCGGCAACCAAGCGCTCCTCGTCCGGCCCGCGAAAGTTGAAGTGCCACAGCAGTGGGCTGCGAACGATATTGTCCCAATCGCCAATGCCGGGAAGCGGAGCGTCGATCGCAACCCAGCGGCTAATGCGCGCGGGGTACTGAACCGCCAGGGCATAGCCGACCATGTTTCCGATGTCGTGGGTGACGAGATCGGCCTTCTGCACCTTAAGGGCATCCATTATCCCGACAATGTCGACGGCCTGATTCTTCTTGGTGTAGCCGGCATCGGGGTGATCCGACAACCCCATGCCCCGAAGATCGGGCACGATGACCGTGTGGTCCTTCGCCAGAACCACCGCCAGCGGCGCCCACATGTCTCCGGTATCGCCGAAGCCGTGAAGCAATACCACTGCCGGTCCACTGCCTCCGACGCGCACGTATAGAGTTGTGCCGTTCGTTGCTATGTCCTGGCTACGGAACGTTGCGGGAAAGGGCGTGACGGCTGCCTGCGAAGACAATGCAAACAATCCCATCAACGCTGCGACCACTATATGTCGATGCATAAACTCCCCTGGATCGCGTGTCTGATTTGACGGCAGACGGAGTGTAGACTTGGAACATCTCCTGCGACAGTGGCGACTGCCTAATCCTGATTCCGGAAAAATCGAACAATGCTCAAGTTGGAATCTGTCGCCGCCTTCGTGTCGATCGTCGAAACCGGTTCCATTGCCGGTGCGGCCCGGCGCTTAGGCATCTCCCGATCGGTTGTCAGCGAACGGCTGGCGGAATTGGAGCGTAGCCTTGGTACAAAATTCCTGCAGCGCACTACCCGCCGACTCACGCTGACCCAAGACGGTAGCGTGTTCTATGCCCGGGCGAAGCAGATCCTGCGCGACGTGGACAGTGCGGCTTCGGAGCTTGCCAAGCGGCGCGGCTCCCTGGTCGGACCGTTGCGGCTCTCCGCCCCCGTAAGCTTTGGCCAGCTGCACCTGGGCCCGGCATTGTTTGATCTCATCGCGAAGCACCCCGGCATGGAGTTGACACTGGAACTCGATGATCGCTTCGTTGACGTGCTGGCCGAGGGGTACGACGCCGCGATTCGCCACGGACCGATGGACGATCAGCGCCTGATCGTCAAGCCCTTGGCGCGCAGCCGGCGGGTTCTGGTCGCGTCCCAGGACTATTTGAAGCGTTACGGAAAGCCCAGAACCTTGGACGATCTGCAGCGGCACCGTGGAGTGATGTACACCAATCGAGGCGCCTCCGACTGGCGTTTTCAGGTCGGTCGACGCTTTGTGACCGTCGCCCCTAACCCTGCTCTCCGGGTCAACAACGGACTTCTGATGCGCGATGCGGCGATCGCGGGCCTGGCGATTGCGCTGCTGCCCACTTTCTTGCTGGAGCAACCTCTCAGGAGCCGTAGCCTGAGTATCGTCGACATAGATGCCGAACCGGAGGGCGCGGCAGTTTTCATCGCATATCCGCAGGATCTTCGTTCTTCCGCGAAACTGCGCATCCTCACCTCCGGGCTTCGCCACGCCTTTGGCGACCCTCCATATTGGGATGTGAGACTTGGCTCTTGAGTGACCACCGCGGCCAATGAGAACTCGCGGGAACCCGGCGGGCCGCCGCCTGATTGAATGAATGAGGCCGTATCGATCGACATCGACATGGCAGCGCCGTAGATGCCCTCGTCTCGCCGATCGCCGCCCGCGCTCCAAGCATGCTCCGCGCGTTCGGCATTCCCGCGGGCGCTTTGCATAGACACTTTGATACAATTATGTGGTAATCATTCACATTGCTCCAATTCTCCGGCCAAGAGATTGCGGCGGCGCAGCGGCGGCCCTGCCACCGCGGATCTCCTGAGCCGGCACCAGTTTCTTGCACTCGGGGAGAATCGACATGAAGCGACTGTTCCTCATCCTGGGATTGCTGCTATGCCTGCCCACCCTCGCCGAGTCGCCGAACGACAGCGGCCCTCCGGCGGACGTCCTCGCAGTCCGGAATATCGAGATCACGTTCCACACCGCGGGCAGCGTCCTCCCCAGCAAGGACCTCGATCTGATGATGACCCTGTATGCCGACGACGCCGTGCTCACTGACACCGCGCACGACAACAAGGTGTACCGGGGCAAGGCACAGGTACGTGCTTACTGGGCCGACATCAGCGGACCATTCCGCCCCGAGCATCACTGGATCGGCTACACGCCAGCGATGCGGATCAAGGCTCATGCGACAGGGGACGCTGCGACGCTCTACTTCGAATGTCTGTGGATGGATGTGGACAGCAATACTATCGGCGCACACGCGTTCTCCTCGATGGACCTCGCGCGCGTCAACGGGCACTGGCTGGTGAAGGGCATCAAGGTCGGCAAGGTCGACAAACTCTAGTCCGTGCCTCGGCTCGGGCGCTCGAGAAAGAAAGAGAACGCGAGCGCTCAGGCTCGCCTTCGGACTGCTGCCCCCAACGGTGAGGCCTTCGGCAGTTGTGCGGCGCGCCTCCGCGGGTCCGGTCGCCCCGCGACGGCTCCGCCGAGAGGCCCTCGCCCGCGTAAAGACAAACTGCTGCAAGCACGAGATCGGTGCAGTGTCCGCGTACACTGTCTCCCCGGGGCGGACCGGCGCTCCAACGTCCGACTGGGGAGCACCAGCACCATCAGGCCAAGATGCAGCTCGCGAGGCTAGTTTCCGGTATGAAACCTCAATCTTTGATCTACCTTCTGTTAGGCGCCGCCGTAAGCGCCACGGCTGCGCCTCAAAGCTCGCCTTCCCAAGACTGGCCGATGTTTGGCGGCAACCTGGAAAGCACCAGCGCGAACTTGACGCCTAGCGGCATCACGGCTGCCAACGTTGGCCAACTCACGCGCCGGCAGATAAAGCTAGACGGTACTGTGGATGCCAGTGCGATTTACCTGCAGGGGGTCACTGTTCACGGTGCTCCCCACGACGTCATCTTCGTCACGACGACCTACGGCAAAACACTGGCACTGGATGCGAAGACGGGCGAAGTCCTGTGGGAATACGCACCGGCGAGTTCGCAGGCGCTTTTGGGCACGCGTCAGATCACTACCGCGACCCCCGTGGCCGACCCCGACCGGCGATCCGTCTATGCCGCATCGCCGGACGGCTATGTCCAAAAGTTGACGGTCAGCGACGGCCAGCCGGTCTGGCGCACTTCTGTCACCAGGCTCGCACAGCGCGAGAAGCTGGCTTCGCCCCTGAAACTCTTTCAAGGTCGGGTAATCGCAGTAACAGCAGGCTACATCGGCGACCGCCCGCCTTATCAGGGACATGTGGCCATTATCGACAGCGACTCCGGCGCACTTGTGCACGTGTGGAACTCGTTGTGCAGTAACCGGGCGGGCCTGCTCGAGCCGGACGCCTGCCCGCAGAGTCAGTCCGCGATTTGGGGGCGGGCCGGCGCGGTGATCGATCCCGGTAACGGTGACATCCTTATCGCCACTGGCAACGGGAACTGGAACGGCACGACCGACTGGGGCGACTCGCTCATCGAGATTGATGCCAGCGCCACGAAAATCCTCGGTAACTACACGCCTGCCGATACCGCGGAACTGAATGCCCGGGATCTGGACTTGGGTTCGGCGTCGCCCGCACTATTGGACGGGGACTTGATCGCTCAGGGTGGCAAGGACGGTAAGCTGCGCCTGATCAGCCGCAAGGCAATCGCTGGCGCTACACCTCATCAGAACCACGAACTGCAGACCGTTTCCACTCCCAGCGGTACGGACCTGTTCGCCCAGCCGGCCGTGTGGAGGCATGAAGGTCATACCTGGATGTTCGCCGCGGATAACGGCGCTACCGCCGCCTGGTGGCTGGAAAACGGCAGACTCGAGGAGAAGTGGAAAGTCAGCACTGGCGGCACCAGCCCATTCGTGTCCGGCGACCTGCTATTCGTCTACGCGCGTCAGGGTGGACTGAACGTGTACGAAGCCGCGTCGGGCAGACATGTCACGACCCTGGCGTGCGGCCCCGGCCACTGGAATAGTCCGGTGGTCCTGCAGGGCCGGATCATTCTTCCGGAGGGCAATGCCAACGATCACGCCACCACCGGCTTGCTGGACATTTGGAGCATGCCGAACGGATGAGAGAGTTGGCCGAACACTTCTTCGAACGCGGTAGCCGGAGCCACGGCTCGTGGCGCGATAAGGCGAGGAGTTAATTTCCTCACATGGTTACGACGCTTCAAAAGCCCCTGAAACGGGAACTGCGGCTGAACGACAGGACCTTCGTCCTGATGATTTCGCCCGAAGCATTGAAACTCACACTCAAAGGCCATCGTAAGGGTTACGAGCTGAAGTGGGAGGACCTGATTAGCGGCGAAGCCGCGTTGGCCACGGCTCTCAATGCCTCAATCGGCAAGTTCGCCCAAGGGAATCCGAAGGGGTCTCACCCCGCAGTCCCCGCGGTGGCACGGAAGGTGCGGCCCCGAAAGCGCTAGCGGCTCTCGCAAGACCGCCCAGGCACGCCCCCGATCGCGGCACGAATCTGGGTCTTCATTGTCTCTACTTCAGATGGTTCATATCGAGGCGGCTGAGGCACTGCCAAGCCGCCCTGAAAAGACCTGCCGCGCCAACGGCATCGCGTCGGCGGCCCGCACGTGTAGTCAACCGCCCAAGCTATGCCAAGAACTTCACCAGCTCGGAGTTGACCTGCTCCGCGTGAGTCCACAGCACGCCATGAGGGCCGCCCTTGAGTTCCACGAACTTGACGTTCTTGATCAATTTCGCCTGCCTTCTCGACGAGGCATCGGGCGGCAGAATGCGATCTGCGTCACCATGCAGAAGGAGCGTCGGGACGCTGTTGCGAGAGATATCCTCGCGGAAATCCTCAATCCAGGCGTCTACGCAGGTCAAAGTCCCGATTGCCGAGGCCCCGACAGCCACGTTCCAGTTCTCTTCGAGCACGCGCTCGCTTACAAGCTTGCCACCCGTAACGTCGTAGTTGTAGAAATTCTTGAGGAACTCCATCACCAAAGCGGGTCGATCCGCTTTGATAGCGGACTTGATGCCCTCAAAAACACTCCTGTCCACGCCCTCCGGGTTGTCCGCGACCTTCACCAGATATGGGCCGAGCGTGCCGATGAGCACCGCTTTGCGCACCCGCTTCGTTCCGTACTTGCCGATATACCGAGTCACTTCCCCCGTTCCCATGGAGAAGCCCACAAGCGAAACGTCGGTGAGATTCAGGCTGCTCAGCACGGCGTTGAGATCGGCAGCGAACGTGTCGTAGTTGTAGCCCCCGGCTGGTTGACTAGATTTCCCGAACCCTCTGCGGTCGTAGGTGATGACCCGATGCCCTGCAGCAAGCAGCGGCGCACGCTGCTTTTCCCACGATGCGCCGCTCAGCGGCCAGCCGTGTATTAGAACCACGGGCGCTCCCGAACCATGATCCTCGTAATAGACTTCGATCGGAGCAGAGTTTTCCTGGCCAACCTTGATGTAACTGGTCATCGACTTGCTCCTGCCCTCAGGGTGATTGGACTGCTCGACGGTCTGCCCGGTCAGCGTCCGGGGCGCCGCATCGTGACTTCCTGCACCAGCCACGCATTGCCGTCCGGGTCTGCGAAGGCAAAGAACGACCCATAGCTTGTGCGCGCAGGGTCGGGACCGGGAAGACGCGCTTCCGGGGGAAACGGCGCTCCGTGCCACATATCGCTTGCTCCAATGCCGCGGCCGGTGACTTCCGCGTGCGCAGACTTGATGTCGGAGACGGTGAGCGCACCCACGGCCGTCCCCGGCGCGGATGCGGTTACGCCCGAACCAAAGGTCACCGAACATCCGGACCCCGGTGGCGTGAACTGGACGATGCGAATCTGCTTCGCGGGCGCGACATCCTCGTCTAGCCGCCATCCCAACTGCAGATAAAACCTTTTTTGAGCGCTCAACATCAGCCACCGGGATAACATGGACCTCGAGGTTCATGGGTACCTTGGATACGCTGACGTCGGATTTCTGTTGATTCATGTGGATTACCTTTGACAAGTCCGTGAAATTCGGTTGCCGCGCACATTCGTTTCCCTATCCAGCTACTGGCTGCGTCTGCCGAAAGAGACGCCGTAGGCGGCGGCACGCACGCCCGGCAGAGGATCGTCGGAGAGCTCGATGCCAGGCGTGAGGTTCGTCGGCAGAAACAGGAGCTTCTTCTCCGCCGCAGCGCTGTCCGGCAGTACCTTTGTCAAGGTCAGCACACCGAGATCGACAAGCCTGCGATCATCAGGCCACGGCTGGCTCGCGTCCTTGGTCTGATCGCCGGCTTCCGCCAATTGCGCTTTCAGATGAAAGACGAGCGGCTTCTGTTCGATCCGTTTGGCAAGATCGTCAAACAGGTAGTTGGGGGGCCGTTTGGAAGCATCTTCGGGCGTGATATGCACCAGTCTCTGGGGCGCGATCACGTAACGCACGGCCTGTCGCTGCCCGGCCTTGTTGACCAAGATAAACGCGTCGATGCCGTGATACTCCTCGTCCGCAAAGCTGTCCGGGATCGGAAGCGAACCGATGGCCTTCGGCGCATTCGGGTGGCTACCGAAGAACTGCTCCAGCTTAGTGGGCTTAGGAGCATCCGGGGGGCTTGCCACTATGGCTTGCAGCAGATCGCGAAAGTCCTCGCCGGTTCCCACGGGAAAGAACTTGAATGAGTTCGTCACCATGTCCGTGTCGCTTCCGTTCGGAAGGTGATATCTGATCGCGATCCCACGAGGCATCGCGGGCGCGCCGTCCGGTATAGTCGGCATCCCGCTGCCGTCGGAAAAGCGCGCCGTTACCGGAATCACCTTCCCATCGAACAGTGCTGCGCGGCTCAGGCGTGCGGCCTCCGCTGAGGCCTTGAAAGTGCCCTCGACCACAACGCCTTTGGCATGGAAAGCGCGATACCCCGGGTGTACGCCGTCGACTTTGTTCGCCAGATCGACGATCTGCGTGGGAACTGAGGGGGTGTTGTCTGCGAAGGCGTCTACCGCGGCAAGCAGCAGCGGCACAAACGCCAGCGACTTCGCCACGCGGCTTGCCCGCGGGAGAAGCGCTTCCGAACGGATCATCGACATGTTGGTCGGCGTACTTAAGCTGCGTTTCACTTCGAAGTTCTCCTGAGGTGCAATCAAGTTGCGCGTATCCAAACTGGAGCTGGCCTGGCGACCGTCGTAGCGTACTCCCGGCGCTCTAAGGCCACTTCACCGCGCCCTCCTTCGAGACGCGGTAGATTCAATCGGTCTTCCTTCAAGCTATATCTATACGCTCAGTCGCGAACCACACCGCAAAGCCCGGGCGTCAGCCACTAATCTCAAAAATGCTTTCAAGCACCACGCACACACCTACCGGCAGACTCGTCATGCCGAATACCAGACGGGTCGATGTCTTATCCGCGCCGAATACACTGACGAATAATTCAGAGGCGGCATCCGCAACCCTGGGGTGATCCCGAAACTCCGGTGTGGTAACCAGCGAGACCCCGAGACGCACTACGCGATTCACTCTGTCGAGCGAGCCTAAATGCTCCTTGGCGAGCGCCAGGGCGTTCAGCGATGCGAGCCGCGCCGCGCGCCGTCCGTCTTCGACGCTTAACTCCGCTCCTATGCGGCCTACGAATCTCGGACTCCCCTCCTCAACGGGCAGCGTGCCACTCAAAAAAAGCAGACTCCCGGACTGAACCGCCTCAACATAGGCACCGAGCGGAGCCGGTGGTCGAGGCAGCTCAATTCCCAGCGCCTTCAGACGTTGCGCGGCGCCGCCAGTCACACTAGTCGCAGACATCACCGATTCCTGCTCGGGATCGCTCTGGGCCCTCTCCGACATCGGACAGAACACGTCGACTTCAGCCTAACTTGCGACATCACCACCGACCCAGATGCGCGCCGCCGTCAACGTGCAGTACCTCGCCGGTGACCTGGCAGGCCTCGGACAGATAGAACACTGCTTCTGCGATGTCTCTCGCGGCCGAGATTCGGCCAAGTGGCGATAGTGTTTGCAGGAATTCTTTCGGGTTGTTCTTGTGGAGCGGCGTATCAACAACGCCCGGAGCGACCACGTTGACCCGAATTCCCTGTGGCGCGTATTCCATCGCCAGGCTGCGCGAGATCGCATCGACACCGCCCTTGGTGATCATCGGAAACGAGGCGGTCACGCCGGCGAGTGGATGATCGACGATCGAAGTCGTGATGCTTACCACGCTGCCGCCGCGCTTTTGCGAGAGCATCTGCTTCACGACACGTTGCGTCACATGGATAAATCCAAGCAAGTTGGTGGAGGACAATGTCGCGAAATCCTCCAGCGTGTACTCAGTGAACGGCTTTACGAAGAAGATCCCGGCGTTGTTCACCAGAGCGTCGACCGATCCGAAGCGCTCGAGCGCGGCATCGACGATCCTGCCGGCAGTGGCCGCTAACCCGATATCGCCCTCGACTACGGCCAGGTTCTCGGCGCTCTGTAGATCATTTTTGTGACTGATCGTCCGAGAGTTGGCCACAACGTTGTAGCCGCGATCGATAAACAGGTTGGCGACAGCCGCGCCAATGCCCTGAGATGCCCCGGTCACAATGACCGTCTTACGTTTCGTACCCATGTCGCTCCTGCGTGCTCGCCAGTACTGCTCGTGCTGAAACCCAACGAGAAATCTGCGAGTGGGTATTGTCCCGATCTGTACCATGACTGGTAAGATGGGAAACTCTGGAATGTCATTTCCACAACTGGAAAAGTGCCGCCATCTGCCAGGCCCGTCGCCGGCGATGCGGCGGAAGATGCGGGTTAGTCCGGGGCCTGGTCTGCGAAGCCCAGCCGGATCGCGATTTTGGCGAGGGAGAGCGTCGTCATCCCAAATCGGCCGCCCGGCTCTACTCTTAATTCATATATCGAGGCCCGCCTAGTTCGGCGCTCTACGTGCCAGCCTCCAGGCCGCTGGAGGCTGCCCCTTTGCCTGTCGAAAGTGCTTGCACAGATGTGCATGATCGGAAAATCCGCACTGCAGGGCAATGTCGCTCAGGGAGGCCTCTGACTCCAGCATATATTGGGCGGCCAGTTCCACACGACGGCGAATCACAAAAGCGTGCGGGGTTTCCCCAAAACTGCGCTTGAAGGAGCGAGAGAAGTGCGCTTCGCTGCGCTGAATGAGCGCGCAGAGGTCCGAAACCAATACGGGTCCGCTGATATGAGCATCAACATAGTCACGCACCGTGCGTGCCTGCCAGGCCAGAAGTCGCCCTCCCCCGTTCGCAACTTCCAATGAGGACTCAGAATTGATGCGCCGCCGCAACACTGTACTTGCCTGACGTATGAAATCGCGGGCTGTGCGTTCATGGGAAAGGTGGTTAGCGACGGCGTCAAGCAGCCTGATCGCACGCGCCACCCATTGGCGCGATCTACCCGCGCTCATTTCCGACGGCACAACCACGTCACCGACTTGCATTTCCATGACCGGGCCTTTCTTAGAGCGACAGCCACAGACTACCTCCACCAACTGTTAGCCAACGTTAGATCGGCTTAGGCAATCCGCTGTCGGCCGCGCCAATGCACGAGTGGAAGCCACCCCCGTAGGTGTCCGCCCACAGGGGCACGCGAGAGGACGCACGTTCGGGCGCGCATGCGTCTGTGACCCGGTAGGCGACCTACCTCATCGCAGCCGCGGAGAAGGAGCAGCCTACGATCCGCGGGAGGATTGAGTGGTCGACTCGTCGAGCAATCGGCGAGCGAGGATCAGATCGCGAGTGTCGAAACCCTGGGTGAACCTTGAAAAGCACGCCCCGAGCAGCGCCATAGACTCGGCTGATCGGTCGTACCGTGCGATGCTCATCGCGGTCCGCAATTCCCAGGCCAGCGCCCCGTGTTTTCGCGCCCGCTCAAGCGACTGACGAAATAGCGCTTGGGCCTCGGCTTTTCGACTCTCAACATGCTCAGCGAGGAGAGTGCCCTTCACTCGTAAGAACTCCGGATAGGTGACCTGAGCCTCGGGCCCGACACCGATGGCCACAAGCGCCTCGTCAACTCTTCCCAGCTGCGCATACGCCCGAGCCAGAGGCGCGGCCAAGTGTGCTCGTTGAAGAGCCGCAAATTCCGTCGCCTCGAGGAGCGCGAGTAACGCCGCATGCAGATCGCCACGCCCAAGGCTCAGTTGCCCCTGTAGTCCTCGAGCGGTTGCGTACGCGCCCCGCAGCGAGTGCTCTTCCGCGTGTGCGATCAGCCTTCGGCAGTACTGATCCGCCGCGTCCCAGTCTCCGGTCCACAGCCAGACCTCAGTGAGCATGCAAAGGGAGCGGGCCAACGGTATTGGATGTCCGGACCTCTCGGCTTCCTGGACGACCCGCGGAATCGCACTGCGGGCCTCATCAGGCAGCCCAAGCAGCCACAAACTCCGCGCCCATCCGCACAGCGCACGAATGCGATGGTCGTCGAAGCCAAATCTGACGCGCTTTACCAGGCTTGTAAGTGGTGGGCCGGACCATGCGCGTTCGCCCAAGTGACGTGCAGTGGCGTGATCGCCCACCAGGTCAGCGGTGGCGCCATGCAGCCAATCTGCCAACGCAGAAAAAGCCGGGTCGCCCGATGAAGCAGCAACCTCCTTGGCCTGCATCGCGAGGGGCAGCGCGCGATTCAAGTCTCCGGGGTGGTAGCTGTTGAGGGCGGCCAGCATTCGCATCTGGCTAGGGTAGTCCCCGTGTTCGCCCGCAAGTTCCAATCCACGAGTCAGAGACACTCGCGCCTCTTCAACGCTTCCCCGACTGAACAGTAACGCCAGACCGAGCGACGCCTGCAGTTCCAGCTCCACGTACGACCCGCGAGCGCTGCCGAGCGCTGCCAGCCCGATTTCCGCCCACTGTGCGCACTCGATCAGGAGCGACAGGTCCAACAAGAAGGGACCTGCCGCGGCGACCAAACGGCAAAGCAGCTTCGTCTCCTCGGGCTGTCGGTGCGCCCAATCAAGCGCGGCCCGGACGTTCGTCAGATAGGCGGCGTGCGCGCGCCACGCTTCAGCATGCGCAAACTCGGTTGCGCCCGCGTAAGTACGCTCGAGAAACCCGCACAGGTAGATCGCGTGTTGTTTCGCAACCGCATCTACTTCGCCGCGGTCCTCCAGCATCTGGCGGGCAAACGCACGTGTTCCGCCCAGTAGCCAAAAATGCGTCGATTGATTGAGAGTGCCGGGTTGCGCGATTTTCTCGAGGCTCGAAGAGCTGACGAGGCACTTGGCGACGAGATTGGATAAGGCTTCTGCGATGGCACTCGCGGTCCCGACGCCTCCCGATGTGACCTCTTGCGCCGCCTCCAGTGTGAACGGACCTGAAAATATCGAGAGCCTCCGCAGCAGCACGCGCTCACGCTCATCGAGAAGCTCGACCGTCCACGCAATTGCGGCACCTAAAGTCCGGTGTCGCTGCGCTGCAGTCCGGCGCCCGGGCCAAGTCAGGGAGAATTGGCTATTCAGCAGAGCCAGGATGGTCGACAAGGCCAGCGTGGGTGCGCGCCCGGCGGCCAGCTCGATTGCCAGCGGGATGCCATCCACCCGATAGCAGATCGCCCCAATCGCCGCCACATTTGCGACGGTGAGCTCAAACTGGGCAACGGTCTCGCGTGCGCGTGAAACAAAGAGCTCGATTGCGGGATATCGGATGGCCTCTTCAGGCGTCAATGGCGCTTCCTCGGCCGGAGCGCGCAACGGATTCAAGATGTACGCCCGCTCGCCTTCCGCGCGCAAGGCCTCCTGACTCGTAGCCAGTATACTAGTGCAGACGCTGCCATCGAGGATCTGCTCCGCGATCGTTGCGGCGCCTTCGATAACACGTTCGCAGGAATCGAACACTAACAAAGCACGCTTATCGCGCAGATATGCAATCAAATTAGAAATCGGACTCGCCGAGGCAACGATCAGACCCAACGCCGAGGCCGCAGCGCTCGCGACCATGGAGGCATCCTCGATCGTCTCGAGATCCACGAATTTAATCAGATCGAACTGGTCGCGAAGCTGATAAGCCACTTCCACCGCCACGGTGGTCTTGCCGACACCGCCCGCGCCGACAACGGTGACTAAGCGCCCCTCACCAAGAATCGCGACCAAATCATGAATTTCAGTGGCTCGTCCGACGATCTTGGGCGGGCGCCGCGGCAGCTTGCCAAGTTCAACCCT
>Ga0209006_10001274_pt1 | contig 22839 bp, 51 predicted proteins | sample JacPin_JW_Ref_O2_FD_188567 | JGI IMG/M metagenome (GOLD analysis project Ga0209006, IMG submission 188567) | Forest soil microbial communities from Algoma, Ontario, Canada - Jack Pine, Ontario site 1_JW_Ref_O2 (SPAdes) (version 2) | ecosystem: Environmental > Terrestrial > Soil > Boreal... | reverse complement strand
GCTGCCGCCGCTTGTCAAGAGGCTAAGGTGGCGGGAATACGACAGGTGTCAGAGGGGGAGAATCCCCCGCTGCTGGCATACCCGGTCATAGGCGGCCTCGTCTGCAGCCAGGCGGGTCAGGTCGGCCAGCACCACCAGGCGCGCGTCATCCTCGCCGCGGCCCGTGACGGCCGCCACCTTCCGCACGAGCCCGGCGGCCAGCTCCTCGGCCTGGGCGCGCTTGCGGGGACTGAGCTGGCCGAGGAGCGCCGGATCGGTGAATATGGCGGCGGTGCCATGCTGGTCATCGACCTCGACGCGAAGACGCTCGCTCACCGCCGCGGCCCCACACCGAAATGGGTCAGCCACCCGGCATCCCACACCGAATAATCCACCCGCGTCCCGCCGAACGCGACATTCCCCGCATACTGGCAGGCGATCACATTCCGGTACGGCGGCACCGCCGGCACACCCGTCCAGTCAGGCAGCCACACGTCATAGCCGCCCGGGTCGGAACTCAGCGCCGACAACGCCAGGTACGGCCAGCACAGGTAGCCTTCCGCCGCGAGCTGGCCGCCGAACGCCTTCACCCACCCTTCGTCGGCTTCGCCTTCCATGTCGAGGACGACCGCCCGCCACGTGTCCCCGTCGCGGGGTATCCAGCCGAGGCCGCTGGCCGCCGCGGCGGCCTTCTGCGCCTCCTGCTCGGGGTGCCATTCCTGGTAGCCGGTCCAGATGCCGATCTGGTAGAGGTGCTGGAACCGCTGCCATTCGGCGGTGGTCCACGGGTGGGGGGTGTTGCCGCCGAGGTACCCGGCGGCGACGGCGCAGCCGGGGGGGGCGGTGTCGGGCGGGTAGGCGGCGTCGAATCCTCGTACCAGGCTCACGCCGGCCTCCGGATGCTCTCGATGATCCCGTCAGCCCGGTCCGCCAGCGCCCCGATCAGCGCGGCCTCCTGCGCCGCCAGGACCCGCTCCATGCCGGGGGCGAACTGGGCGGGCTGCCACGGCGGGGACCACCCGTCGTTCAGCACCGGCACCCGGGGCGGCCACCGCTCACCCGGGCAATCCTCCAGGTCGAACGTGTCATTAGCGAACCGCTTGTGCGGGTAGAGCTCGCCGCCGGGCTGCCGCATCACGAAGCCCCGGCAGGCGGGGCAGGAGTTGGCTGCCGCGCTCAGCTCGGCGAGGGCCTCATCCGTCCAGCCGCAGTCGGCCGCCTCAAACCGGGCCTCGGTGCGCATGCCCTGACGGAACCCCCGCCAGTAGCAGCGGCGGCACGCCACGGCCCCTGCCGCATAGCCGAGCCCGGCCAGCAGCCACATCCACCACGTCATCTCGTTACCTCCGTCACATCGAACAGCGCGGCCTGATCCGGGTTCGGGGCCTCGACCGCCGCCTTAGCCGCCTTCAGTTCCCCGGCGCTGGCGAGATAGCCGTCCCGGTAGGCACTGCCCGCGCCGCACAGGTGGTCCCAGTCGCGGGCGTGAGCGGCCATCGAGCAGCGCGGGCAGTGCCGCTTGTGCCCTTTCCAGTCGGCCTCGGACACGCTCGCGGCGGCGCGGGCGATCAGCAGGCTCGCAGGCTCAATCACAGCCCCTCCGCAACGTTGCGCACAGGCCGGCCGTGCAGCTCCACGTTCAGCCGCGCATTCTCCTCCTGCAGGTGCCCCACCTTCGCCTCCAGCCGCGTCACCTCCAGCTCACGGAACCACCACAGCCGGAACGGCATCACCGCCCACCAGTCCCCCGGGTCCTTCGCCCGCTCACCCGGCGACGCGACCCGCTTTTTCACCACCACATACCGGGACAGGCCCCGCTCATGGCAGTCGCGGGCCGCCTGCGCGTCCTTGACGGGCATCGCCTTCCATTCGGCGACGGTGCATTCGATGGCGGCGTCGCCGACGCCCACGATGTCGGAGGCGTGGTGGCGGCTTACGAGGTCGGCGTGGGGGGCGCCGTGTTCGCGGAGCCAGGTGGCGAGCTGCCGCATGGCGGTTTTTCCGTTGCGGAGGTTGCGCCGGCCTTGCGCGGCCTTATCCAGCATCCCGGCAGTCACGCGGGCCTCCTCTCGGGTTCGCGCTCCAGGAGCGCAATGCTCATCGCCTCGACGCAGTACCAGCAGGCGACGCCGAGAACCGACGGGGTGGTGCCGCCTGCCGCTGAGCCTTTGACGGGCTTGACTGTGACGCGGAACAGCCGGTCAGGGCTGCCGCATCCTTCACAGCGGGCCGGGCCGCGAGCGGTCACGTTTTGGCTCCTTCCGCGTTCACGCCGGCCAGCGCCAGCAGCACCTGGCCAGCCTCCCGGTACGACAGTTCCTTCGACGACGCCAGCGGCCGGCCCACCAGCGCGGCCGTCTGCGCCAGCCGCTCCACCTTGTCCTTCACCCCGCGCTCGGTGAACCGGATGCCGATCGCGAGCAGCTGCTCGCCGGCGGCGCTGCCGGGCCGGTCCTCCGGATCGTCCAGGCTCCCCGCCCAGTCCGGGTCGCTCACCGCGATGCCCCGCTCGACGGCGGCCGACTGGTCGCCCGCCTTCGGCAGCAGCGCCGTGTGCTCTTTCTGCTGCTCGCTGGTCATCAGGCCGAGCTCCTCTTTCTGCTCGTCCGACATGCGCGAGCGGGCCAGGGTGCCGTCCCTGTTCACCGGCAGGCGCTGGTGGCAGAAGCACCGGCACCCGGCACACTGGCCGAGGTGCTTGCCATCCCGGCAATCCTGGCTGGCCGGCTCGGGGCCCCGCCACCAGTCCTGACGGTCGCGGGCCAGCGCCTCCTCCTGCTTGCTCGCGATGCCCCGCTTCGTCGCGATCCCCAGCGACGCGATCGCACGCCCCCACGCGGACGTCTCAGCGTTCATCACCTCCGACCCCCGCGTATACGGGGTCCGGCCCGGGAACACCTCCCACGCGATCCCGATCCCCGGCCGCGGGTCACCCGGGGTGCGGTAGGCCGCGGCGGCATAGCAGACGAACGTCTGCGCCACCCGGTCACCGTTCTTCTCGGTGCCTTCGATGATGACCTGTTCCCAGGGTTTGGCGGGGTTGGCGGGCTGGAGGGAGCCTTCGGGGTAGCGGTCGTAGAATTCGGTGATCCGCTCGGCGACATCCACATAGTCTTTGAGGTCGGGCTTGTCACCCATCGGTGGTCACCTCCGGCCATGCGACCGGCAGCGAGCGCTCAACCGTCGCGGTCGCGCCCATCAGCCGGAACAGCTCCGCTTTCCGCTCGGCCGCATGCTCGCTGAAGTAGGTCCGCCGCGACGGCCAGGAAAACGGCAGGTCGCGCCCGTTGTAGTCGAGCCATCCCCGCGAATCGCAGTAGGCACGCCAGCGGGTCAGAACGTCCTCGTCGATCTCGGGGAGGGTGACGGTGAGCCGATAGCAATACAACAGCCGCGCGCTCACCGGTCGCTCCCGGCCCAGGCCTCCGACACCGGCACCATCCGCTCCTCCACCGGGCACCAATACGCCCCCGACGCCGCATCCTCCTCCAGCTCCGTCCCCGCCGGGCACGTCGGACAGCAGATCACAACGCCACCATCCGGTCATACAGGTCCAGCGCCGACACCTGCAGGAGGTCCACCGTGGGCTGAAGTTCGGCCCAGGCTGCGGCCCAGGCTGCGGCCCCGGCTGCGGCCCAGGCTGCGTCCCTGGCTGCGTCCCCGGCTGCGGCCCCGGCTGCGGCCCCGGCTGCGGCCCCGGCTGCGGCCCAGGCTGCGGCCCAGGCTGCGGCCCCGGCTGCGGCCCCGGCTGCGTCCCTGGCTGTGGCCCCGGCTGCGGCCCCGGCTGCGGCCCCGGCTGCGGCCCCGGCTGCGGCCCCGGCTGCGGCCCCGGCTGCGGCCCAGGCTGCGGCCCCGGCTGCGGCCCCGGCTGCGTCCCTGGCTGTGGCCCCGGCTGCGGCCCCGGCTGCGTCCCAGGCTGCGGCCCTGGCTGCGTCCCAGGCTGCGTCCCCGGCTGCGGCCCCGGCTGCGGCCCCGGCTGCGTCCCTGGCTGTGGCCCCGGCTGCGGCCCCGGCTGCGGCCCAGGCTGCGGCCCAGGCTGCGGCCCCGGCTGCGGCCCCGGCTGCGCTCGCTTCGCGAGCGGCATCCCGCACGGCCGGCCCCGCGGCGCGCGCGGTCCCCATGTCCGTGACCGGCGCCAGCGCCCGCACCGCAGCGGCGGACGGCAGGCCCGCCAGCTCGAGGAACGCGGGCAGGTAGGTGCGGGTCAGCCAGTCCAGCGCCAGCAGCCCGCGGGCTTCGTCCTTCCCGTCGCCGCCGGTTCCGGCGAGCGGTGACGTGCCGTTGGGCAGGTACTTGACGAGCTGCTGCCGCCGGCCGTCGGGGAGGACGTCGTTCAGTGTCATGCCGAACTGGTGGAGGATCATGGAGACGCCGGGGGGGCACTGGTCGCCGTGGGGTGCCTGGATGCGCCGGTTGTACCATTCCCAGAAGCACAGTTCGGGGTTGTCGCACCAGGCGGGTGGTTCGTCGTGGACGCCTTGGGCGAGGTGGATGCTGGTGTTCATGCGGGGCTCCCGTATCTGAGTAGTTCGGCGAGTACTGCGTCTGCCCGCCCGGCCCAGTCGGACAGGTGCGCGAGCGAGTCGGCCGGGTCGCCGGCGAGCCAGGCGGCGCGTTCGGTGCGGAGTTCGAGGGCGGCGCGGATGGCCCGCTGGTAGTCCTGCTGGCGGCCGGATGCGTGCCGGGGCTCGGGGGCCCGCTGCGCGCCGGTCACTTCGCCACCGCCTTCACGTGTCCGTCGTCGCCCGTCGCGGTGCAGGTCAGCGCGTCGGCGATGTGGTCGTGATACCAGGCCCCGTGCTCGTCATGGTCGTCGTAGGGGCAGGCGGCCTCGACCCAGTGGATCGGGTGGCCTGCGGTGCAGCGGCGGGGATTCTCGGCGTAGATGGCGCCGAGTTCCCGGGGGCCGGTCTCCAGGCCGAAGATTGCATCGGCGGCGACTGGGGGTGCCGTGGCCTTGATGGCCTGCCATGCTTCGGCCTGTTCGGTCATGATGGTCATGGTGTGCCTCCGGTGGTGGTTCCGTGCTCTTGCATGCCCAGTCTATGGCACCTAGACTGCACTAGTCAACGACTAGGAGGCACACGATGGCTGACGACTCAGACGAGGCCGATAGCTGGGAGGATTACAGCTCCGAGCAAATGTTCGAAGGCTGCGACTGCGGGCACCCCGCCACCGGCCATAAGGCGGCGTGGGGCGATTGGCGCGACTTCGAGGGCTGTGAGCATTGTGCCTGCGAGGTCGAGTGGTGTCACACATGACCGCCGCCCGGATCGCCTGGGCCGGCTGGTCGCTGCTGTGGGCCGCCGCCTGGACTGCCGCCGCCGTCCACGCCGCACCACACCGCGCCTGCACCATGCCCATGATCATCGTCACCGGCGGGGGGACGTGCGGCCAGTGGGGGACCGCCGGATCGTGGTGGCTGGCCGGGGGGTTCGCGTGGCTGGCGGTGATCGCGGTGGTGCTCAGCGTGCTGCCGGTGGGCCGTCCGCATCAGCCGGGGGCGTGGCCGCCGGGGCATCCGATGGCCCCGCCGCCGCCGAACTGGCCGGTGTGAGTATCCGGAACTGGTCGCGGCGGGACTCGCGGACCTGCTCGCGCGCTTTCGCGAGCAGGCGGGATTCGCGGTCGCCGGCCGCCCATCCCATGCTGGCGCGCACTGTCGCCGCCCACTTCCCGTAGTCGGCAATTTCCTCGGGTGCCCGCCGGATGGGGACCGGCGGGGGGAGGTGGACCGGGCCGGCGTCAGCCGGGGCCGGGGCGGGTGCTGGCCGGGCTGACGGGCAAGCGGACTTCAGGTGCCCGGTCTGACCGCAGCGGAAGCAGCGTGGTTCTTCGTCCCACCAGGTCATGGATTCTCCTCGCGCGCGCGTCCACTACCGGTGTGATGCACCTGTTGTACCGCCGCACCGGTGGGTAGCCCCCGGCCGGAGGCCGGGCTACCGGGTTCCGTTTTTGAACTGCCCGGAGCTTTGCTCCGGAGGGGCAGGGCGTGAACCCCGTTTCGTTTACGTTCCGTTATCCCGGATAACGCAAACAGAACTATCGGCGTTTTCGCTATGCCGGTAGCCCTTTACGGGGTATAGTCAGAGACGCGTTTCCCGCGCCCGACGTTAGCCGGCTTCGGCGGCAGTCGGCAAGGCCCTCCCAGGGTTCCGGCTCTTGCATCCGGCCCGGAGGCCCCAAGCGAAACCCCCGGCAACCACCCGCCGGGGGTTTCGCCTTTGCCGGGGTAGCCCAAACGGCAGAGGCCCCGCCCTAAACGCGGCAGAGTGCGGGTTCGAGCCCCGTCCCCGGCTCAGGTGGATACTGGTGAGCATGCTGGTAGACACGCTGCGCATCCTCACCGCCATCGGGTCCGTCCTCGCCGGCCTCGGCCTCTGCGTCGGCGCGATCCCCCTGCTCGTCTCCATGCGCCGCACCGCCCGCGACACGCACAAGATCGTCAACTCGCAGCGGGAAGCGATGCTTGCCTACCAGCGGGACCTGACCGGCGCGCTCACCGACCCGGCCGGCGAGGCGGGCGAGCGGCTCGTCCCCCCCGACAAGAGCCTGCCGGGCTGAGCGTTCACCAGTCCCTCGCCTCCGGGTCCGACCAGCGCGCCGCCGGCCGGCCCGCATCGTCATAAATCCGCGCCGACACCGGCATCCGCCGCACCGCCGCCGCCGCCTGCCCGCCGCCCTTCCGCAACCTGATCCGCACCGGCCACCCCGCTGCCGTCCCCGGCCCTACCTGCACCTCCAGCGCCCCCGAATGCCGGGCCGTCACCCGCCGGCCCCCCCGCCACCCCCCGCCCGGCGCGTCGCTGTACCAGCGGTGCTGGTAGTAGACCGCCCGCACAAACCCCCGCGCCCACCGCGACCGCGCGTTCAGGTTCCGCCCGTCCACCGCGGAGGCGTTGTCCGGGCCGAACGGGTCGATGCCCCGCCGCGCCGCCCACGCCACATGCCGCGGCCCCGGCCGGGCCAGCCGCGTCCCCGCCCACCCCCCGTTCGCCGCGTACGCCCGCTCGAGCAGCCGCCGCGCCCCGCCGTCGTACAGCACCGACACCGGATCCCGCTGATAAGCCATGGGGCTATGATGCCCGCCAGCCTGGGGGTATGCTGACCGCGAGTCCCGCCAGCAGTGCGTCTGCCTCGTGCGGGACTCAAGCGCGCTCCTGGCGGGCATAAGCCCCGGGAGGCGACCTTGCCTAATCGACGGACGTTCGAGCTGATCGTCATGGTGTCGGTCCTGCTGCACCCGGTCATCCGCATGACCCACCTGTGGGCCGCGAAGCACAAGGCCACCAGCAACACGGCGGCCACGGGCGTGGCGGCCGACGTGATCGTGACCGTCGCATAGGAGCGCGCAATGCCACCTCGGGGAGGTACCGCCGTCCAGGGCACTGTCGCTGGCCGGCCGCAGCCGCAGACCACCGCTGAGCCGGCGGGCGGCCCGTTCATCCGGCACGCCCCCCCCGGCCGCCGGGCCATGTACGTGGACAACCAGCAGTTCGGCGGGTTCATGGGCCGGCCGATGGTCAGCTCCCCCGGCTGGAACTCGGCGTACCGGGTCAAGGTGAGCTCGGTCACTGGCGCGGGCACGGGCGGCGTGATCGCCACCACCGCCGGCGGGCAGGACGCCCCGGAGTCGCTGTTCCAGCTGGTGCAGATGAAGGACGCGTTCGGCACGCAGCTGCTCACCGGCCCCGGCTACGACATCGCCTACCTGGTGCCGCTCTACAGCGGCCAGTTCGGCACCGACCAGATGCGCTCGCCGCATGCGAGCCCGATATGGACGGGGATGACGGCGGCGTCCGGCGCGTTCGCGTTCTCGACGCAGTTCCCGTTCGAGTTCGCGAAGGGCTATGGCGTCATCAGCGGCGCGAATGCGGCGCTGCTGCCGGTGCTTCAGATCAACATGGCGCCGGTCACCACCCTGTTCAGCACGAGCCCGTCCACGCTGCCGACGCTCAGCGAGCAGGTGGATGCGGACTTCTACTGGCTGCCGAACAGCCCGACCGACCCGCCGGGGATCGGCACCACCTGCCAGTGGATTTACCAGCCCTCAAATCCGACGATCCCCAGCGCGGCGTCCCAGATGGTGCAGCTGCCGAGGCTCGGCGGGTACCTGACGGTGATGGTTCTCGACTTGCGGGACGCCAACGGCGCCCGCACCGATTCGTGGCCGGCGCGGCCGCGCATCCTGGTCGATGGGGTGCCGCTGATCGACAGTGACATCAACACGATCTATGAGGATATGGCGATCGCGTTCCAGGTGGGTGCGGCGACCGGCTTCACGCAGACGGCGGCGGGGACGGTGCAGACGCCGCGGCCGACGGGGACGCTGGCCTTGTCGCGGAAGACGTCGCTGGCGCAGCGGGACTTCGGCCTGCTGGACACCGGTGAGACGTTCCTGTCCACGAACCCGGGGACGCAGATTGAGATCGGCGGGTTCCCGTGGGGTACGGTGACCGCGGCCCCGGCGACGCTGAACGCGCTGGTGGGTCAGGTTGTGCCGTCTGGTGCGCTGGTGCGCGGGCTGCCGGAGGTGTAGGCGATGCTTCAGACCGGGCTCAACACGAGTTTCAGCCTCGGCGCGTGGCCGGGCACCGCGGGCACCAGCGCGCAGGGCAGCCCGCAGGGCCCGACCGCGGCGACGGCCGGGTTCGGCACGACGGCCAGCAACGGCGGGCAGGCGTTCGGCTCGGACCCGGTGACCAACGGTGTCATCGGCGTCGGCATCCTTGCCCTCGCGGGCCTGTTCTTCATCTGGTGGAGTTTGCCCCGCTAGGAAGCTAGGGAGTAGCAATGCGTTTCAGCCTCGGTTCGTTCGCTCTCGGCGTCGCCGCCTACTGGGCGTTCCAGCATTTCACCGGAGCCGGCGTGTCCGGCAAGGGCAAGCTCAGCGCGTGAACGGCCTGGTCGGTGCGTGGCTCGTCGGCGAGTCCCTGTTCATCTGGCGGCAGGTGCATGTGACGCACCGGCTGCCGGTGCCGGGTGACCTGCTGGGCATCACCGGCCTGTTCGCGTTGCTCGGTTTCGCCGCCGCGTACCAGCCGGCGGGCAAGCTGGTGACGGCGGTCGCGTGGGGCCTCGACATCGCCGCGTTTTTCAACGCCCTCCCGGCCGGGCTGGGCGGGCAGATCGCGCAGGCGCAGACGGCCGAGTCGGACAGCGAGTACGCCAGCGCGGAGAGTGTTGGCAGCAGAGCGGCAGGAGCGGCAGCATGAGCAGGGTTTTCTCTCTCGCGACGCTGGTCGTCGGCGGCCTGATCATCGCCGACTTCCTCGCGCACTACGGCACGACCAGCAACCTGATCAAGTTCGGCTCGTCGGAGTCGAACCTGCTCGCGGGCGGTAAGGCGTGAGCATCCAGTGGGGCCAGGTGGCCACGATCGCGCTCGGTGTTGTCGCCGGGGTGCTGCTCGTCGGCCTGATCGCGCGGGTGTGACATGCCGAACCCCCGGTACACGGTGACCGGTATCCCGCCCGCGCTGGCCAGTTCGGCGTTCCTGCCGAACTTCACCCGCCGCGCCGGGTCGGGTGCCCAGTCGTATAAGTATGCGGTGGATGGTTCCCCCGGCACTCGTGGCGTCCCGGCGCCCCGGCCGCAGACCAGCCGCGACGGTGACGTGACGGCGCGTGCCCAGTACGGCTATGCGGGCAGCCAGGACGCCCCGCCGGCATGGTTCCCGCAGGAGTGGTTCCAGGGGTTCATCTGCGAGCGGCCGGGCGCGGGCATGCCGGTGCGTGTCTATGATCCGGTGCATCCGGGGCCGACGACGCTGCTGCCGGTGCCTGCGGTGGACTACCGGACGGTGTACCTGGAGAATTCGGCGCGGCTGTCGAGGCCGGGCCCGCGGGCTGGGCAGCGTGCGGTGCGGGCGCGGCCGAGGCTGCCGAGGTGGAGGGACCGGAACAGTGGCTGACCCGGTGACGAAGCCTGCGAAGCCGGCGGGGAAGAAGGATGGCCCGCTGGGGATTCCGGTGTGGGGCTGGGCTGTGGGTGGCGTGGCGCTGGTGGTGGGCTACCTGTGGTTCAAGTCGCACTCGTCGAGCTCGAGCTCGGGCTCGAGCGGCACGGCGAAGTCCGGTGGCGGCGCGGCGGGCCCGGGCGGCGGTAACGAGCGGTTCACCGAGGTCATCAGGGAATGGCAGGGCCACCGGAAACCGCCGAAGATCACGGTCCCGCCGAACAACAGGACGGCATGATGACGGTCACCAGGGAAAACCTGCACCCGGCCTACCATCGTGAGGTGGGCCAGGAGGAGATCATGCGTGCCAGCGGCGAGGACATCCGCCCCGAGGATGTGAGCGTCCGCCAGTTGCCGGAGCGGGCGCGGATGACCACCTACCCGCATCCGGACGGGCCCGCGTTCGTGTCCACGGGTCAGGGGCCGGTGGACAAGTATGGCGAGGATCCGACCGATCCGGCGTTGCAGCAGGTGCCGCGGAGGCGTGCGCTGGGGATGATCGGCCGGCTGAACCCGGCCCCGCAGGCGAGGAAGTCGTCGTGACGGCGATGCGGGACCGGCTGATGCAGCCCGGCCAGACCGCCGCCTCCCACCCGTGGGGCACCGGCGACACGCCGATGGTGATGCCGCTGGCCGTCGTCACGTTCCACCAGGACGGCGCCACCTACCAGGACTTGTGCCCGCTTTACACTGGGGACGTGAACGCGGCGCCGCTGCCCGCGACCGCCCCGGGAAGCTGGGGGCAGGTGCATGCGGCCGGCCGGCCGTAACCGTTCTACGTGAAACATTGGAGCCGTGATGAGTGACCAGAGCACCCCCGACACGAGCCCGTGGGCTGCCCCGGCCGCCTTCGCCGTGTCCCCGCAGACCCCGCAGCCGGGTGTCCAGCCTGACGTGCCGGACCCGGAGGCGGTGGGCGCGGCTGTGGCCGCCGCTGGCGGCACCGCAACCGACGTGGACTCTGCCGCCCTGCTGAAGCACATTCAGGAGCTTCAGGGCCGTGTTAGCGCGATGGAGGCGGAGAAGCGGTCGGCGAACGCGGACCCGCTCGTCACCTACGCCGAGGCGCTCGGCAATCACCTGCAGGCGAAGGCTGACGCGAACCCGGTGGTGAACGCCGACCCGGACTATACGTGGCGGCCGGCTCTGGTGAAGGCGGCCAGCCTGATCGATGAGGCGGGGAAGGCCGCGGACGGCGGCGGCACGGACACGGTGGTGAAGCTCGCCGATGACGTGGCCGCGTGGGTGCGGTCGCATGCGAAGCGGTTCAGGAGCATCGACTACTCCTACATTGAGGAGCTGGTGGAGTCGGTGAAGGACGCCGCGGCGAAGCTCGCCGCGTAGCAAGGCCATTGCTGCGATCCAACGAAAGGACAGCGAGATGAGCGCGACCCAGTATGGCGAGCAGGATATCGAGCAGGATATCCGGGCCAAGGGGCTGACTGCCCCCCGGATTACCCCGGCTGACCTGGATGCCAAGATCAAGGCCGTGCAATATCATGTCTTCCCCGGCACCATGCTGACCGTGTGCTGCCTGACCCTGGCCAATGGATTCACCGTCACTGGCCAGTCGGCGGCGGCCAGCCCGGCGAACTTCGATGCCCAGGTGGGCCGCAAGATCGCGCGGGCCGACGCGCGGGAGAAGATCTGGATGCTGGAGGGCTATCTGCTGCGCGAACGGCTAGCCGGTGGCGATTGAGAAGATGGCCAGCGGCGGCGGCTCCCGGGGTATCGCGTTCCTGGTGGCCGCCGGGATCATGGCCGAGATCATCGCGAAGGCGTGCAGTTCGCCGCAGACGACGGAGCTGAACGCGGGCAGCCGCGCGCCGACGCTGATGAAGTGGGTGAACATCGGCATGATCGAGGGCGCCGCGTTCGTGATCATCGCGGCGGTGCTGGAGCCGCAGAACCGGACGGCGTTCCTGCTGGGCGGCCTGGCTGAGGGCGCGGTGTCGTATGCCGAGTATGTGCATGGTAAGCGGGCTGGCCTGGCCAGCAGTGAGCCGGGGACGGAGAGCCACGATGAGCGAGCAGCCGGCAGTTTCGCCTGGGCCTGATCCGGCGGGCGCGGCCCGGGAGGAAGGCGCCCGGCAGGCGGTGCAGATCGCGGCGATGGTGATCGCGATCCCGCTGCTGGCGTGGCTCGAGCGGACGGCCTCGAGCCCGGACGGCCGGCGGCTGCTGATGATGCGGCTGGCCAAGCTGGCCGAGAAAGTGTCGGCGCGGGTGGCTGACCGGTCGTGGAAGCTGGCCGAGCGGGCCCGCGTCGCCTATGAGGGCGAGCGGGATGCCCCGTGATCGGCGTCGGGTTCCTGCTCACCTGGGCCGGGTACGGGTTCGCGTCGTGGGGGTACACGCAGCTGAAAGGCTGGGACATCACGCTGCGCGAGTGGTTCTCGCCGTTGCACCCGTATACGTTCCCGTCGTCGGGTGATGCGCCGGGCCCGATCCCGGACACGCAGGTGTGGGCGGGCGATAAGGGGTCGCCGCTGCTGGCCAGTTCGGGTGGCGGCGGGTCGAGCGGCGTCACGGCGGTGTGATGGCGGGCCCTGTAGCGGCGGTCGCCGGCGCGGTGACCGGCGCGGCCATCGCGGGTGACGCGACCCGCTACCAGGGGCAGGACTACGTCTATGGTGGCGACGCGTCCAGCCCGGGTGACTGGGACTGCTCGAGTTTCGTGAGCTATGTGCTGGGCCACGACCTGGGGATGGGCCTGCCGGGCGGGAAGTGGGGCGACCCGGGGTTCCCGCCGCATGCGCATGGCCCGGTGGTGACCAGCTATGCGGACTGGACGGCGGCGGAGGCGACGGAGACGCCGGCGATCGGTGACCTGGTGCTGTGGGTGGGCAGCGGCGCGGCGGGGCATATCGGGTTCGTGACGGGGCCGAATCAGATGGTGTCGGCGCTGAACACGGACCTGGGCACGCTGGTCTCCCCGGTTCAGGGGTATGGGCCGCCGGGGCTGACCCCGGTGTACCGGCACATCACGGCGGCCGGTGGCGGGATTACGACAGACGCGGCGATCGGCGGTGCGGGCCTGGCGCAGGCGGTGATGGGCGCGCTGCTGCTGACTGGTGCGCTGGCGGCGGCGGTGGTGGGTGGTGCGGTGCTGGCCGCCGCTGGCCTAGTGTGGCTGGCACAGAGGGCGGTGAGCAGCGGATGAGCGGTACCCGGATCGGCGGCACGGACGTCCCCAGCGCCTACGTGACGATCGTGAAGTGGGCGGCCGGGGTGATCGGCATGCCCGTCGCGGTGGTGGCGGCGCAGTGGAATGAGGAGTCCGGCTTCAACCCGGGCGCGACCAGCCCCGCGGGCGCGGAGGGCATCGCCCAGTTTGAGCCGTCCACCTGGTCGGGGCTCGGCTGCTCAGGCTCCCCCTACGATCCGAGCTCGGCCAGCAAATGCTACGCGAAGTACATGTACCAGCTGGTGAAGCAGTACAAGGGGAACATCCGTGACGCCCTCGCCGCCTACAACGCGGGCCCGGGGGACCTGGCCGCGGGCTACGGCTATGCGGATACGATCCTGGCGGCGGCGGGTGAGTCTCAGGATGCGACGGGCAGCGGCGGCAGCGGCGACACGGGCACGGGTGCGCCGACGGATGCGACGCTGACGGCGGCGCAGACGGCGACGTGCCTGATCGGGTTCAGCGGGAACATCCCGATCATCCCGGGCATCTACAGCCAGACGGTGGGCGCGTGCTTCATGTCGAAGTCGCAGGGCCGGGCGGTGGGTTCGGTGCTGGTGATCGCGGCGGGCGGGGTGGTGATGATCGCGGGCCTGGTGCTGGTGATGTCGGCGGTGCCGCGGCTGGCTGCTGCGGCGGCGACGCTGAATAAGACGCCGGGGGTGGCGCCGGCGGTGACGCAGGCGGGCAAGGTCCCGGTCGGCGAGCCGGTGCCCGTCGAGTAGGGCGATGGGTTAGGCTTGGCCGATTCCTCCATTGAGGGAGGACGCACAGGGATGGATGTCCCCGGCGCCGCGGGTCTAGTCTGGGGCGGGCGGCCAGAGCCCTGCTGACTGGCTCCCTGTTCTCCCGCCTCATGAGGTAAGACCCCGGCGCGTCCCGCGGTAGCGCGCCGGGCCTCAGGCGGCGAGCTTGGGGGCGCTGGTGATGACCATCGGCCCGGACAGCTTGCCCCGGCCCACCGTCAGCGTGTGAAACTCCGGCAGCTGATCCACCGCCGCCCCCACATCCCGCCAGTCCCGGGACATGCCCCGGCTGATGTTCTTGATCATGTCAGTGTCCTGCGGCCAGATCACCGCATACCGGGCCTGCCGCGTCGCATGCTTGGACACCCACGCCGGCGCCTGGAACGTGGTGATCACGCTCGTCTTGTCGCGGCGGGCGGTGATCAGCATCCGCTCGATCAGCGGCCCCAGCTTGTACATCCGCTGCGACGACAGCAACTCGAACTCGTCAATGTAGAGGGTCCACCCGCCGGCGTGCCGGCTGTAGGTGATGGCCTCCCGCATGAGTTCCTGGAGTTTCTTGTCGGCGCTGTCGTCGCGGGCGTGGCCGCCGACGATGACGTGGGCGTCCTGCCCGTTGTCGATGCGCTTGAGGATGTCCCGCCACGTTTTCTGGTCGTCGGTCATGCTGGTGCGCCAGCCGTCGCGGGGGATGTTGCCGACGCGGGTGTACCCGGAGGCGGTGAGGGTTTCGTCTTCGCCTTTGGGGTCGAGGGCGAGGACGTATTTGCGGAGGCCGAGGATGCCGACGGCGTGGGTGGTTTTGGCGCAGCCGGTGGGGCCGATCAATGCGACGTGCTGACCGGGGGCGAGGGGTTTGCCGAGGCGGATGTGTTCGCCCCATGCGGTGGTGGCGTGGGTGAGGCGGCCGGCGAGCCAGTCGAGGTAGTGGGGCCAGTCGAGGTAGACGACTTGCGGCCCGGCCTCCGGTTCAGCGGCCCGGGTCAACGCCAAGGCCTTGGGCCATTCCGCGGAGAGAGATGCAGGTGTCGCACTGGCAGTCCCCTTCGAAGGCCGAGGCCAGGGCAAGCAAGATGGCCGTCATCGGGGGTGGTGGCAGCATCTCCTGGAGGATGTCGGTCGGTGGCAGCGGGTTGTCCGCGACGATCGCCTCTGCTTCGTCGGGGGTCACAGCCCGGCCCCGGCCATCGCCTCAGCCTGCACCGTCGCCGCCTGCCCGTCCTCCGACGTACCGGACGGCACCGTAGGCGGGGCGAAAATCATCGCCAGCAGCTCATCCACCCGCTCATACGTCGGCCCCAGCTCCTGATCGCGGCGGGCTTTCTCCTCCACCTTGTCCCCGGCCACCTCCACCCACAGCACCATCGACTCGCGCAGCATCGGCACCAGGACGGCCTCCCGCATCTGCCGCTGCTGGTCGGGAAGCGTCTGGGCGTGCTCAAGCGCGGCGACGATGACGGGCGGGCCGATGAGGGCGAGCGTCTTGCGGCCTTTCTCCTCCGCGCGGGCGACCGGCTGGAGTACCCGGTCCACGACGGTGCCTTTCACGATGTCCTCGAGGACGAGCCCGGCGACGGGTGCTTCCATGTTGAGGCAGCGGGCGAGCGGCGGGTTGACGGGCATGGCGAGCCTGGCGAGCATCCCCCACATGCCTTCGCACAGCCGGTCTACGGGGATGCGGGGGCCCTTCCGCTTGCCCTTGCCGCCGGTTTTGGCGCGGCTTTTCAGCCGGTCGCTGAGGCTGGGCCGTTTCGCGCTGGTGCGGGTGCGCCGCGGCTTCTGCTCGGCGGGCGGCGGGTCGTCGGGGGGGAAGTCGGCTTCGGTGATCCCGGCGTCGTAGTCGGCGGGCTGGTCGGGTTCGGGGGTGCCGGGTTCGGCGCCGGAGCGGATTTCGTCCACGATGGTCCACCATTTCTGGCTGAGTCGGCCGCGGATGGGGGGGTCGTATCCGTGTTCGCGGAGGATGGCGCGGGCGTCTGTGTCGTCACGGTCGGCCACGGTCGGCCCCCTTCGTTTCCTTGGCCTGGGCCATCATGCGCTTGGCCAGGTCGCCGATGCTCAGCGCCGAGCAGGCCCGGCAGAGGTGGGTGATCTCGGACCCGAGCACGTCGGCCAGGCGCAGGCCGAGGTACCGGAGGGTTGTCCAGCCTTCGGGGACTGGCTCGTCCCACGGCGAGACGCCGGCGGGGCCTTCGGCCTGGCCGCGCGCTGTGGCCCGGCAGAGGTCGCAGTGGAACATGGTCCCATAGCGGCTGATGCTCATGACACCTCGATGAGCCGGAGGGGCACCCGCACGATGATGCCCCGCTCGGACATTTCCGTCATGTGATGCCCGTGGTCCTCAATCTGCAACTGCAACCGGGCCACGTCCTGCCGGGTGCGGGCCCGCTGAAGGTCCGCTTGCGCGGCCCGGATGGCCATCTCGATGGCGATGGCCTCGGGCGGGTAGGCGCAGCGGGTGCACAGCCCGGATTGCCGCCGCTGCATCTCGACCCGGTGGCCGGTGCAGAGGGGCATGATGTCGCCGTGGTGGCCGTGGGGGCATTGCATGCGGTAGCGGCCGGCGTCGGCGCGGTTGGGGCAGTACCACATGTGCTTTCCGAGGTGGGTTTGGTCGTAGAGGCCGCCGAGGAGCCGGATCGCGGATTCGGCTCCGTAGGGGTCGCATCGTTCGGTGAGCAGCCCGGTCCCGGTCATCGTGTCCCTTTCAGCAGGCCGGGGGCGATCAGCTCGTCAGCGGTGGCGACCTGCCGCTTCGGCTTCACCTTGAACCCGGCGAGATGCGTCCAGCACAGGTGCAGGATGCCGAGCTGCATCAGCTCGGCACACAGCCCATAGACGACGGCGATCTGTAGCGGGTAGCCCCGCAGCGGCGCGGCCAGCCATTTGTGCTCGTCTTTGCCGTCCTTGTTGAGTACTTCGTACTGTTCTTGGAGTTCGGCGTCGATGTTGCCTTTGGCGAACATGACGCAGGCGGTGCACCATTGCTCGCCGTCGGGCGGGCCGGGGAGCCCGGAGAGGAAGACGAGGCTCACCGGTCCCACCCCATGACCCGCGTGGATCTGCGGACCCGCTCGGCGGGCGGTTTCTCCTCCAGCGCTTTCAGCCGGGCCGCCATCGTCTCTTTCTCGGCCGCCGCGTCGGCCGCATCCTTGTCGGCTTTAGCCTTGTCGGCGTCGGCTTTGCGGGCCTTGGCCAGTTCGGCCTTGACCTGCTCCTCCACGGACGTGGGCCGGTCGAGGCGGTCTTCGGTGTGCTGCTCGGCCTGGGCATGGGTGCCGGGGACGATGCGTTCTACGAGGGTGGTGAGCCGTTCGAGGCCGGCTTCCACGCGGTCGAGGCGTTCGGCGGGTGGCGCTTCCGCGCCTTCCTGGCCGCCGCCTCCGGCCGGGCCGGTGGTGGGCTCGGTCACTTCTTGCCTCCGTTCCGTGCGGCGCGGCGGACAGCGAGGAGCCCGCTCACCTTGAACTGGCCAAGGATGGGCTCGAACTCGTCCAGCCGCGCCCGCATGTGCGCCACATGATCCAGGATCGTGGCCACGTTGTGGTCCATGCGGTGGACGGCTTCGGCGATAAGCTCGATATCCGTCTGATTACTGTCCGTTATGTCGGCGGGCATGGGTGAATACTAGCCGAAATACCCTTGACGTGGGTAGACTCGGCAGCGCCGCCCCCGGTAAGCGGGACTGGCCGCTAGCGCCTCCGCAGGCTCGCGGGAGGGGGCTGCCGTTCGAATCGTGCGGCCCGGGCGTACCAGGAATCCGGGGGCGGCACTCCTACGATCTAGGCTGGTGGCCATGACCGAAACCAAGCAGACCGCACCCCCCGCCGCCACCAACGGCGCAGGCCCCGCACCCGCCCCCGAACCCTGCGGCGGCGACTGCACCGACCGCGGCGACAAGCTCATGGGATGGTTCATGATCGGCCTCGCCGCGTTCTTCGCCGTCGCCGCATTCGACCGCCTCTCCGGCGGCGCGCTCACCCGGGCGTTCCAGCCCAAGGCCGAGGACGGCGCCGATGTCGTCGGTTCTTGACCAGCTCGCCGAGTCATGGCGGGAACCCGCCATCGAGGTGGAGGCCGGGGCCAGCCTGGAGATCACCCTCGGCAAGCTCGCCGCCACCCTCGGCCGCGCCGAGCAGCGTGAGCAGGCGAGGCGGCTCCGCTACTCGAGCCTCCACACGATCCCGATCACCGGCCCGCCGCTCGCCGCCGGGCTGGCGGCGGGGGCGATCAGTTCCCCGGAGACGTTCGGCCCGCATGACGGGTTCATCTGGCATCTGACCCGGCTGACCGCGAACGGGTTCACCGCGGGGTCGGTGACGGCCTACATCGGCGAGTCCGGGGCCAGCGGGACGGTGCCCAACTACCAGAATGCGCTGGTGACGTGGAATTCGGCGGGGACGTATTTCTTCGGCGGGGTGTCTACGATCTTGCTGCCGCATGACCGGCTGATTTTCTACTGTTCGGGGATCACGGGGACGGTGCTGATCGGCGGGCAGGCGATTGAGATGGTGTCTGAGCTGCTGCCGGAGTACCTGCTGTGAGCTTCCTGCCGATCGGCCCGGTGCCGGGGCCGCCCGCGTCGGGTGTGACGTCGTGGGATGGCCGCACGGGTGCGGTGGTGCCCGCGGCCGGGGATTACACGGCGGCGCAGGTGGGTGCGGTGCCCGCGTCGGCCCTGCCGCTGTCGCTGGCCAACGGCGGCACCGGGGCCGCCTACGCCACCCTGGCGGCGCTGCTCGCCGCGATGGGCCTCACCGTGCCCGCGCCGGCGGCGACGTTCCAGCCGGCCAACCCGGCCGGCACCAGCTCGGCGACCCTGGTCATGATGGGCCTCGGCGCGGCCGGCGGCGGGCAGGCGTGCCTGTACACCCCGGCGGGCACGGGCTCGGTGATCGCGACGATCCGGGGCGAGTATGCGATCCTGACGGCGGCGAACAACCTGACCCTCGGCCCCCGCTACGGCCTCGTGTCGGGTGGCGTCCCGGCGAACGCGGCGCCGGTGACGGGCACCCGGTGGGGTGCCCCGTCGGATTCGACGGTGCGGACGGCTTCGACGGTGGGCCCGGCGAACTCGATCCCGTTCAGTTTCACCAGCAAGATTGTGCTGGTGCCGGGTAACCAGTACTGGTTTGACCTGGCGTTGCTGACGGGGGCGATCCTTGATCAGGTGAATGTGCAGAACATCTCGTTCACGATCGCCGAGCAGCTGGTGGCGTGATGTGTGAAGCCTGCCCCCCCGCCGTCCTCGAGCTGGCGCTGCGCATCGGCGCCTACGCCGAGCGCCACGGCTGGGTGGTAGGCGGCGGCCTGCACATCGTCATTGAGGACGAGAACGTGGCCGACCACCACATCACCTGGTGCCAGCAGAATGCGGAGCTGGACGCGGAGTCGGCCGCGTTCGCCACGGAACTGCTCGCGATGACGGTGCCGGAACGCCATCAGGTGATCCGGCTGGCGTGGGACGACCAGCTGCCGGGTTACCTGGCCGAGGCTGGCATCGTTCCGCGGTCCGGGAAAGCCCCGGCCTGATGCCGCGCTGGCCGGCTGGGCTGCACCAGGCAGCGGGGTCGCTGCGGAACACCGGCGCCCCCGGCTACCTGCCGCCGCTCACCCCCATGCACCGGTACACGCAGCCGGTGCGGGCGCCGATCGGCAACGGCGCGGGCCAGTCGATCGTCAACAGCTCGGGTGCGGCGATCGTGGCGCTGGGCCCGTCCGGGGTGGGTACCCGCTGGTACCCGTCTGAGATTCAGATTTCCACGACGACGGGCCCGACCGACCTGTCCTCGTGCGAGCTGTACAAGCTGTTCATAGCGCCGACGCAGCGGATCGGGCAGACGTTGCAGGGCGGCGGGGACACGATCGGCTGGACGGCCCAGATGCAGCCAGGCGAGCTGATCTATGCGGTGTGGGCGGATGCGAACCCGGGTGATCTGGCGACGCTGGCGATTCACGGCGACCAGGTGGTGCTGACATGAGCCATGGCGGCCTGCCCGCGCGGCGGCCCGACCAGCACGACTCGGCCACGCCCCGGTCCACCGCGCCCGGTGCCCGCCTCCAGCAGATTGCCAACAACAAGGGCCTGCCGATAACCGTCGAGATCATCAACAAGCCTGGCGATCCCGTCGTCACGCAGGACGGCGGCATCCCCGGCGCCCTGTCCGCGTTCAATATCGCCAGCTCGGGGGCGACGGTCCCCCTGATCCCCGCGTCGGTGAACGTGGCGGGCCTGCTGCTGTGGTCGGCGTCGATCAGCTCGGCCGCGGCGGGCACGCCCGGCGCGCAGTGGGTGGCGGCCGATGACATCCTGACGACGGGGGCCAGCCCGGAGATTCTGCTGGCGTGCATGCTGGGGCAGGGGAATGTGCCTGGGCAGGTGGCGAACAGTAACAGCCAGCAGTTCGGTGGTATCCCGGTTCCGGCGGGGCAGCCGGTGGTGCTGGTGAATGGCGGGAGTTCGGGTACGCCGGTGCTGCGGCAGTGCACGGCGACGGTCGTCTACACGGTGCTGGCGTGACCGCCGGCCCGGGCCCGGCGTCGCAGGCCCTCATCCGCGGCGGCCAGGTCGTGTGGGTCAACCCCGCCACCGACATGGCCGACTACACCATCCCGCACGGCAGCCCAGGCGGGCAGATGCTCGCCGGGGTCCGCGCGGCCCTGCTGAATCCTCGCCTTCCCGTCTCGACAGCCCGGGTGATCCCTTTGCCGCCAGCCTCCGGTCCCGCTGCCCTGCTCGCCCCCGTCATCGCCAGGCCGCAGATCAACACCGACCCGCCCGCCGGGACGACCGTGATCCAGGGCATGGCGGATGGCAGCGTGACCGTGCACCCGCTGGCCAGCATCGGGTACAGCGGCGACGACGCGGGCAGCATCAACTATGCCCTGCTGCAGCAGGCCAGCCTGCCCGCCGGGGCGGCGGGGGGGCTGGTGCGGCTGGCGCCGGGCGTGTTCCAGACGTTCAGCCCCGTGTTCATGCCCGGCTCGGCCAGCGGTTCTGTCACGCTGCGCGGCGCGATGCCGGTCGCGGAGGCCGCCGGCAACGCGGGCCAGGGCATTGTCGGGTCGGTGATCCAGCCGCAGCCGGGCTGGCAGGGCGCCGGGCTGACGGAGGCGGGCGCGGTGCACCTGGGTGAGCAGACGACGGGGGTGAACCTGTTCGGCCCGGTGGTGGAGAACTTGTGGATTGACATGCGGCAGGCGCCTGCCGGGGCGAATGGGATGACGCTGCTGGGCGCGGTCAACCATGCGTTTGTCCGCTGTGTCGGCATCTGGGGTAACCGGGGTGACCCGACGGGTGACGGCCTGCATATTGACATGGACCCGGCGGACGGGCGGGCGGCGAATTACCCGGATGGGTGCACCTTTGACACGATGATCATCCAGGATTACGGGCAGTACGGGGTTTACGCTTATTGCAGTGACGCCTTGTTCACGGGTGTTCATGTGCAGGCGCAGAATGACAGTGTCACCGATTCGGGCTGCTGGTATCTTTTGAAGGGGAATAGTAAGCTGGTGGCGTGCCGCGCCGACCAGGGCTTGTTCGGGTACATTTTCGATTCGGATCCGGGTGGGGCGGTGGATGCGCCGGGGTCGCCGTTTGCGCTGATCGGGTGCGAGTCGCAGAATTGTTACCGGTCGGCGTTGTTCCTGACGAATTCGTCGGGGACGGGGCAGAAGATGCGTACCCCGGTGCAGATGGTGGGCGGGTCGCTGGTGTTCGCGGGCCGTGATGGGGTGTCCCCGGCGGTGCAGGTGGATGGGTTCAACTTCCTGACGATGGAGGGGGTGAATGTGGGGACGGGCGGGCAGGCTTTCCCGCAGCTGGGGATTGTCGCGGGCACGATTGGCAGCGGCCCGGGTGTGCCTGCGTTCATTGAGATTAAGGGGGGGATGTGGAATTGCCTGACGGCGGGGGGGATGATCACGGGTGCGGGGGTTCCGGCGGTGTTCACATATGATTTCTGGGGGCTTGATGGTGCGCAGATCGGTTCCCCGGTGGTCCTGACTCAGTACAAGAGCGCGGGAGCGTAGAAAGGAACCACGAGATGCAGCTCGACAGACCGGCGGAGAATGCTCGCCGGCCAGTGACGGCCACTTGCCCCGAATGCGGGAAGCGCCGTTACCTGACACGCAAGAACGCCCGCAAGGCCGCGAGCCAGCTGGGCGGCGGCAAAGGCCACGTCTACCGGTGCGGCGGCTTCTGGCATTTGACCTCGGTCACGGCCAACAGCATGGCTCTCCGCAGGATGGGTAGGCGATAATGGACTCAGCGGCGAAGCTGCAATGTGAGATGCTGCTGCTGATTTTGCAGCAGCTCTACGAGATTCGCGGACAAATGGAGGATGTAATGAGCGAGCAGTCCCAGATCGATGCCGACGTCACCGCCCTCACCACCGTCGTGGGTGACATCGGCACGCAGGCCGCGGCGATCGGCACGGCCATCACCGCGATCCAGCAGGAGCTCCAGAATCCGGAGCCGGACTTGTCGGCGTTGAATGCGCTGGTGGGTCAGGCGCAGGCGGCTCAGTCGGGCTTGGATACGCAGGTGTCGGCGCTGGGCACGCTGGCGGCGCCTCCGGCGTCGAGCGGCGGGGGCACCAGCTCGGCCACGGGCACGCCGGCGACATGAGGACCGGCGTGCGGCTCGGTGCCCAGTTGCACCGCGGCGACCGGGCCCAGCGCCTGGAGGACTACCGGGCCGCCCGGGAGGAAGGCATGGACCCCTATGCGGCCGGCCGCCACATAGGGATCGCCGACAGCACCCGCGAGGCCTATGAGCGCTGGTACCGCAAGGTCACCGGCCTGCCGGCCCGCGAGCGGCGCATACCTGAGGGGCAGCACGGCTACACCGGCCGCGCCGGGTAGGGCGACACCTGTCGTATTCCCGCCACCTTAGCCTCTTGACAAGCGGCGGCAGCCCCTCCCCCGCCACCCAGCACCGTGACGCAGCGTGACTACAGAAGCTT
>Ga0209006_10001273_pt1 | contig 22848 bp, 8 predicted proteins | sample JacPin_JW_Ref_O2_FD_188567 | JGI IMG/M metagenome (GOLD analysis project Ga0209006, IMG submission 188567) | Forest soil microbial communities from Algoma, Ontario, Canada - Jack Pine, Ontario site 1_JW_Ref_O2 (SPAdes) (version 2) | ecosystem: Environmental > Terrestrial > Soil > Boreal... | reverse complement strand
TCCTCCCGAGAGCGCAAGCAAAACAGTCTCGGTGAGAATTTGGCGGAGAATACGAACCGAAGTTGCGCCCAACGCGGTTCGAATCGCGATCTCTTTCTGCCGACTGAAGGTCTTCGCCAGCGCCAAATTGGCGACGTTGACGCAAGCGATCAGAAGGACGAAAGCTACAGCTCCCAACAAAACCAGCAGCGCGGGACGCACATCGGAGACCAGATCCTGTTGCATGGGGACGACCACGGCGCCCCATCCTTTGTCATCTTCGGGATACTGCTGCTGCAGCCGGTCGGAAATCGTATTCATCTCGGCCTGCGCCCGGTTTAGGTCAACTCCAGGCTTGAGGCGCGCGATGACGATGGAGTGATGCTCTCCCCGCACGGCGCGTTCCTGATCAGTCCAGGCCATCGGGGTCCACATCTTCGCAAAGTCAGGGAACTGGAAATTCGACGGCATGACTCCGGCTACGAGGTAGGGTTGACCGTCGAGGTTGATGTCGTGGCCCACGATGCCAGGATTCCCGCCGAAGTGCTCCTGCCACAAGCGGTAGCTGAGAACCACAACGTGGGAACGCCCCGGCTGATCTTCTTCCGGGGAAAGGACGCGCCCAAGAATGGGCTGAACCCCCAATGTGGCGAAGAAACCAGAGGACACCGCGCCGGCGGATAGCTGTTCAGGCTTGTCGCCGCCGGTCACAGTAAACCCGTGGTAGGAGTAAATTGCCATGTGGTCGAACACCTGGGTCTGGCGCTCCCAATCCAGGTAGTTCGCGGCAGAAACCGGGAACGTAGTCATGCCGGGAAAACTCTTTTCGGGCGGGACATGCCAGATCCGCACTAAACGGCTTGCGTCCGCGAACGCCAGCGGCCGCAACAGCACTGCGTTCACCACGCTGAAAATGGCGGTGTTGAAGCCAATCCCCAACGCCAGCGTGATGACGGCAACCGCGGCGAAGCCGGGGCTCTTGCGGAGCTGGCGCAATGCGTAGCGAAAGTCCTGGATCAGTCCATTCATAGTTCACCTCCTACTCGTAGCGCAGCGCCACCATGGGATCGACCTTTGCGGCCCGGTTTGCGGGCACATAACAGGCCAGCAAGGCCGCGATGAACAACGTAAGTGCAACTGCGCTGAACGCCGCCACATCGATCGTGCCCACGCCATAGAGCAATCCGCGCATGGCGCGGCCGACAAAACAGGCGCCCACGAGACCCAGCCCCAGGCCAATCGCCGCCAGAACAATGCCCTCTTTCATAATCAGTCCGAGCACGTGATCCTGACTTGCGCCCAGTGCCATGCGTAATCCGATTTCGTGGGTGCGCTGCGACACGGCAAAGGCCATGACCCCGTAAATGCCGATCGCGGCCAGCAGGAGTGCGACGGAGGCAAAGCTGACATACAGCGCGGTCGTGAAGCGGTCTCCCACCAAAGACTGGCTGACGATCTGGTCCATCGTCTTGACGTCGGCCAACGCCAGCTCGGAATCGATCGAGTGCACGGCGCCGGCGATACTCTTGGTCATCTCCGCAGGATCGCTGGTGGTTCGCACCGCCATGGAAGCTTGCGGCCACGGACTTTGCGCGAAAGGAACATCAATCTCGGGAAAGCCGTCGCTGCGAATACCGCCGTTGTGAATGTTTCGAAACACTCCGACGATCTGCCACTCGATGGGCGGCCCCAGCTTGGTCACGCCGGGGATCAATTGCTCGACCAGAACCCGTTGGGTCAGCGGGTCCACTCCCTTGAGATACCGGTCCACAAAAGTCTCATTCACAACGGCGACTCGAACACTGGTGGCGGTGTCCTGGTCGGTGAAGGCGCGGCCCTTTGCCATCTGGATCGCGAAGGTCTCGAAGAAGCCAGGTGTGACCATCTGGAAGCCGGCTCCGGGACGGGCCGATGGGTCAGCAACCGGTTTGCCCGCGATGGTGAAGGGCATTCCGAAGTTCGTACCTTGCAAAGGCATACCGGTAGCCGCTTCGGCGCGAATCACGCCCGGGAGAGACTCGATCCTGTCCACGAGCTGCTTGTAGTACGCGACCATTTGTTCGGGTTGCGTCAGCCGCTTCTCGGGCACTGGAAGGCTGAAGGTGAGAATGTGATCGGTGCGGAAGCCGGGATCGACGCGCGCCAGGTTCCAGAAGCTGTGAATGGCGAGACCCGCACCGGCCAACAAGGTAAGCGCCAGAGCGAATTCGCCGACAACGAGCGCCCGGCGCAGGCGATGGCGTCCGGCGCTGGTGCCGGAGCGCCCACCTTCTTTCAGAGTTTCGTTAGGATCGACGCGCGAGGCGTGCCACGCGGGGGCGCAGCCGAACAGCATGCCGGCAATGGTTGTGGCGAGCAGGGTGAATAACAGCACAGGGATATTCAGGGTCACGTCCGCTTCGGATGGAAGAGTGAAGGGCGGCATCTTCGCCATCATGATCCGGATGATCGTCGCGCCCAGAGCAATCCCGAGCGCGCCGCCGAGTACAGCTAAGACCAGACTCTCCGTCAGGAACTGGCTGAACACCTGCCAGCGGCTCGCGCCGAGAGAGGTGCGCACCGCCACTTCTTTCAGGCGCGTCGTACCCTTGGCCAGCACCAGATTCGCCACATTCCCGCAGGCGATCAGAAGGATAAAGCCAACTCCACCCATCAACAGCCAGAGCGTTTGCTTGGCCTCCTTCGGGAAAAAGTCGTTGTGGAGTTCCTCCACGCTGGCGCCCCAGCCTTTGTTCGATTGGGGATTGTCCTGGGCGATGCGGCTGGTAACCACTTGCATGTCGGCCTGCGCCTGCGATAACGACACCCCGGGCTTCATGCGGGCCATGACCAGCAGCCAGTGAAAATCGTGGTTGATCTGCTCCGGCTTGAAAGCCAGCGGCACATTGAATTGGCCCTCGAGTCGATCCGCCTGGCCCGCCGCCAGCACGCCCACTACGGTGTAGGGCTCGCCGTTCATCTGGATCGGTTTGCCGATAATGTTGCGGTCGCCACCGAGACGTTCCCAGAGCCGATGGGTGAGGACGACTTCGTGGTCTTTGCCGGGCACACCCTCTTCGGGCAGAAAATCACGTCCCAGAAAAAAGTCGTTTCCAGTCATGCGGAGAAATCCCGGCGTGTTCGAGCTTCCGTTGATCTGTTCCGGCTGCGCGGGAGTGGCGAAGTTGAAGCTGGCGCCGCTCCAGGCATTGATGTCCTGAAAAGTCTTGTTCTGCCGCTTCCAATCCAGATAGTCGCCCGCCGAGACCGAGTTGTTGCCGCCCTGTATCTTCGACCACACCATGACGAGCTGGTCGGGATTGGGATAGGGCATGGGGGCCAGCAGGACAGCGTAAATAACGCTGAAGATGGCCGTGTTCGCGCCGATGCCCAGCGCCAGAGTGAGGGCGGCAATGGCCGTGAAGCCAGGATTTTTCCGCAACAATCGAATACTGTAGCGGGCGTTTTGCCTGAGCGTTCTCATTCGGTCTCCTATTCGTACCGCAATGCCACCATGGGATCTGTCTTAGCTGCTCTACGGGCTGGAACATAGCTGGCCAGCGCCGCCACAAATGCAAGAAGGGCAGCAACGGAAACAAACGTGACGGGATCGCTGGTAGGCACTCGGTACAATATGGTGGACGCTGTGCTGGCCAGCACGCGACTCACCGCCAACCCGCCCATCGTGCCGAGTCCCAAGCCCACGCCAGCAAGCGCCAATGCCTCGCCGATTACCTGCCGCAGAATCCACCAACGTTGCGCACCGAGCGCGAGGCGAATGCCGATTTCCTGAGTTCGTCTCTCGACTGTGTAGGAGATCACTCCATAAACGCCGACGCCGACCAGAGTGAACCCGGCGGCAGAAAAAAGAATCAGCAGAGTCAGCAAGAAGCGTGGCTCAGCGAGCGACAGAGTGGAAATGGAATCACGCAGCGTGCCGCTTGATTCTGTGACCAGTCCGGCATCAATCGCCCGCAGCTTTCCCTGAATGCTTGAGAGCGAAACAACGCGGGGATCTCCGAGTGTTCGCAGCAGAATTCCCCGATTCGCGAATCCGGTCAAGGTGAACGGAATATAAGCCGCAGGTTTTGCGGGTTCCTGCAGGCCCTGGTTTTTCTGATCCGCTACTACTCCGACAATTTCAAACCAGGCATCGATTTTCTCCGGGACCCGCTCGAGAAATCCAAACTTCACCAGTTTTCGCAAAGGATCAGCCGCACCGAAATATTGATGCGCGAAAGTCTGATTGATAATCGCGACTTTCCTTGCCTGAAAAACCTCCGGCGCAGAAAGTGGTCTTCCCTGCAATACTGGGACGTTAAGCACGTCGAAGTACTGGTCGCTGATGAGATACAGGAGCGAAGCTACGTGGGTCCCGTCTCCATTCCCACGGATCTCCACCTGGTCTGGAATGCCCCCATAGGGCGGTAAGGTACTGGTCTCGGCTACCGAAGCAACGCCTGGCAGGGCGCGCAGCTCTGGCAGGAGGTTCCGGAACAATCGCGTCTTCTGCTCGGCAGTTGCGTAGTGCGGATCGGGTAAGACAATGCGGATGCCGAGCACATGATCTGGATCGAACCCCAGGTCGACACTGCGAAGCGCGACAAAGCTCCTAACCAGCAAGCCCGCTCCGATGGCGAGCACAACCGACATTGCGATTTGCGAAATAACAAAAAGGCGCTCGAGCTTCCGCCCGCTTAAACTTCTGCCTGCTTTTGCTCCTGCCCTGAGAGGTTCATTCCCATCGGTCTTGGCGGTGTGGAGCGCGGGAACCAGGCCAAAGAAAACTATGGACGCCACAGAAACCGCCAAGGTCCACAAAAATACAGGCAGATTGAGGCGTATCGTCGACTCCAGCGGGAGCGTACCCGGAGGAATAATGGACGCCGCCACTCTGCTTCCGACGACTGACAATCCCAGCGCGCCCACAACTCCGGCGCACGCCAAGACCATGCTTTCGATCAGTAATTGTCGAACCAATCTGCCGTGAGTGGCGCCGAGCACAGATCGAATTGCGATCTCTCGTTCCCTGACTGCAGCTCGTGCGAGAAGCAGGCTGGCGACATTGCCGCAAGCAATCAGCAGGAGCACCCCGACGCCGCCCAGCAATAGAAACAAGGTTGGACGGAAACTTCCGACGATGGAATCGGCATAGGTTTCGAGTTCGGCGACGGGTTCTTTCGGATCGCTTTGCGGAGCTTGCGGATAGTTTTGCGGAGATAGTGATGCGATGCTTTTCAAAACGACGTCCAGGTCGGCAGTAGCCTCCTTTTTGGAAACGCCCGGTTTGAGCCGGCCATAGAGCCAGAACGTGCGGTCATACATGTTTCCGGTGACCCGCCCCAGGTCAACCGGCATCCAGATATCTCCCGCCCACCAGGAAAAACGCGGCGGCATGACGCCTATCACGGTGGTGGGCTGTTCATCGAGCAGGATAGTTTTACCGACCACGCTCCGGTCTTTGCCAAAGCTGCGTTCAAACACCTTGTAGCTGAGAACGACCACGGGGGGAGAATCGGGCTTCACGTCTTCGACAGTGGGTGTCCTGCCCAAGACCGGGGCCACACCGAGCACGGAAAAAGTGTTGGCCGTAACCAGAGCACAGTCGAAACGTTCCGGGGCCGCACTGCCGGTCAGAACTGCGTCTCGTGGGTGAACCCCAATGACGGCATCAAAAACATGGTTCTCGCGCTCGATCTCCAGAAAATTCGTCGTCAGAAACGCGTTCTCGCCTTTGCCGGACCCTCGTTTGCGGGCGTCGTCGACGTGCACCGTGACTAATCGCTCGCTGCCCACGTAAGGGAGGGGCTGAAGCAACACGGCATAAACGACACTGAAGATGACGGTCGTGCCGCCAATTCCGAGCGCGAGGGCAACCACGGCGCTGGCGGTAAAGCCTGGGCTCTTGCGCAACTGCCGCAGGGCGTAACGAAGATCTTGGAGCAAACCAGTCATTTAGGTGTCCTCATTCGTACCGCAATGCCACCATGGGATCGACTCTTGCCGCACGGCGCGCCGGGATGTAGCTCGCGCCCAATGCCACCAGAGCGAGTGCCACGGAGGCCATGACGAACGTCCCGGGATCTGCTGGTTTCACGCTGTAGAGCAAGTTTGCCAACAGTCGCGTCAAACCCAGAGCGGCCACCAACCCTGCGGCGAGTCCAAACAAAGCCGAGAACATTCCCTGCCAAATCACCATCCGAATCACTTCGCTCCGTTCGGCGCCCAGAGCCATTCGAATACCGATCTCGCGTGCACGTCGCGAGACGGCGTGGCTCATCACCCCGTAAATGCCGACTCCCGCCAGAACCAGCGCGACCGCGGCAAACGTGCCCAACAGGACCAGATAAAAGCGGGACTGGCCGGTGGCTTCCGCTACCACCCGCTCCATCGTCTGTACTTCGGAAACCGGTGCGCTGCGATCGAGGGCGTGAATTGTCGCTCGCATGGCTGGAGCCAGCGCTGCGGGATCACCGACTGTGCGCGCCACAACCGTGATGTAGGCGGAGGACGGAGCCGGATTCTCCGCAGATAGGGTCTGCTGGTAGGGGAGAAATACTTCCTCTGCAGGCGGATCCACCCAGCTGCCGCGAACTGTATTTTTGACTACGCCCACCACGGTAAGCCACGAAGGATTCGCGGTGGGATCGTCGAGAGTGATTCGCTTGCCGATGGGGTCTTCGCCGGGCCAGTACTGGTGAGCCAGATAGTCATTGATCACCACGGCTCTGGCAGCGGAGAGATTGTCGGATTCCCGCACGTCGCGGCCCCGCAGAATGGGGATCTGCATGGTTCGGAAATAACCCGGAAAAACGACCCGGTAAGTGGCGTCCGGCGCTTCTCCCGGACGCTCCAGTGGACGCCCCTCAATGTGGAACGACAATCCCCACTGGTCGCCCGCCAGCGGAAGGTGATTGATGGCGCTGGCGGATTCGACTCCTGGAACAGCGCTCACTTCCTGAAGTACCTGCTGGTAGAAATTGGCAATGTGGCCGGAAGTTCCTACCTCAGTCGCGCTGACACCAACCACCATCGAAATCAGGTTATGGGGATCGAAGCCCGGGTCAACATGCTGCAGGGCGATAAAGGTGCGGACCATGAGCCCGGCTCCGGCCAACAATACGATCGCCAGGGCAAATTCGGAACCGACAAGAAGCCCGCGCCAGCGCCTGCGACCCGGCGCTTCGCTGGAGCCACGCTCTGCCTTTTTCAGTGCGTCACTGAGGTCGAGGTCACTGCCGGCCCAGGCCGGAGCCATGCCGAAAACAAGGCCAGTAAGAACGGAGATCGCCATCGCGAAAACAAGCACGCGGCCATCCACGCCAACGGCATCAACGCCGGGGATGTCGGGAGGAGCAAGCGCGAGCAGAACTCGCACTCCCCACATCGCGAGAAGCAACCCGGCCGCGCCACCCGCTGATGCCAGGATCAAGCCTTCCGTCAGGAACTGACGGAGCAGGTCCCAACGCCGGGCGCCGAGCGCGGAGCGGAGCGCGCACTCCCTTTGCCGCGCCGCCGAGCGAGCCAGCAACATGTGGCTTACATTGGCGCAGGCGATCAGCAACACGAACCCTACGGCGCCGAGCAGCACGAGCAAGGTTGGCCGAATATTCCCCACCACCTTTTCGCGCAGGGAAATGACTTTCATATTCTGATTTGTGCCGGGAAATGCGCGCTCCATTCGTGCCGTGATCGCCGCCATCTCAGCCTGGGCCTGCTCCAGGGCGACGCCAGGCTTCAGCCGGGCAAATACGCGGAGCGACGCGCCCCCACGGTCAGCAACCCGTGGCCCCAGGGCCAGAGGCGCCCAGAGTTCTGCTTTCGTCGCCCAGAACGGAGCGAATTTGAACTCAGGCGGCATCACGCCGACGACGGTGTAGGTTTCGCCACTCAGTTCCACCAGCCGGCCCAGTATCTTCGGGTCGCTTGCGAAGTGGCTTTGCCATAGGCGGAAGCTCAACACGATTTCGTGCTCTTTGCCGGTCTCTTGTTCTTGAGGCAGAAATGCGCGTCCCAGCAGGGGCTGCACACCGAGCATCGGAAAAATGGAAGGAGAAACATGTAACGCCCACAATTTCTCGGGATTGTCGGCGCCGCTCAGGTTCGGAGTCCAGTATTCTGCGGCGCCCATCGGTTCGAACACGTGGTTCTGGTTCTGCCAATCAAGGAAGTTGGCTGGAGACACGGGATTCCGCCCGTCCCGCAGAATCACCACCAGCCGGCTGTCGTCCTGGTATGGAAGTGGGCGTAGCAGAACCGTATTGACCACGCTGAAAATGGCCGCGTTCGCCCCGATCCCCAGCGCCAACGTAATGACCGCTACCGCCGTGAACCCGGGAGCCCTTGCCAGTTGGCGTAGACCGAAGCGAAGATCCTGAAAGAGTCTGTTCAAGGGTAATCTCCTACTCGTAGCGCAACGCGACCATGGGATCGACCTTTGCCGCCCGCCGCGCCGGGAGGTAGCTCGCCAGCAGACCGACGCACGTGAGCAGCAACGAAACAGTTCCAAGCACTACCGGGTTCGAAGGTTTTACGTCGAAGAGCAAGGTCCCGAGCAAGCGGGTAAGGCCCAGGGATCCTGCGATGCCGACACCGATTCCCACCGCAACCCACGTCATGGTCCCGCTAACCATCAGCTTCAGCACATCGGCGGCACGCGCGCCGAGCGCCATGCGAATACCGACTTCATGCGTGCGCTGCGTCACTGAATAGCTGACCACGCCGACAATGCCGACGGCGGCCAGAACCAGCGCCAGCAGAGCGAACGCAGACAGCAAGAGAGTGGGGAAACGCCTCGAGCCGAGCGAGTCCTGCACAATGTTCTGCATGGTCTCGACCTCGGAAACGGGACGGTCGGGCTCAACCTCGCTCATCGCTTTTTTGATCACCGGCAGGTACGACATGGGAGTGCCAGCAGTTCGCACGACGACACTCATGACGGGCCAGGCAGCCTGGGTGTAAGGCCGGAAGAATTGCACATCGCTGGCGTTGTCCAGACCCCAATGCCGCACGTCCCCAACCACTCCCACCACGGTGAGCCAGGAACCATCTCCCAGAATGCGCCTGCCCACGGGACTTTCTTTGGGCCAATATTTTTGCGCCATAGTTTGATTGATGATCACAACGCCCAGCGCGGCGACCGTATCCTGATGATTGAATTCCCGCCCTGCCAGTAAAGGCACACCCAGCGCCTTGAAATAGTTGGGACAGGCCACGCTGTAGTGAGCGCTTGGCCGGTGTCCGGAACCGGGATCGGGTTGTCCTTCGACAGCGAAACTTCTACCGGCATCGCCTTCCATCGGCAAATGACCAACTGCGCCGACGGCGGTGACGCCGGGAATCGCGGTGACGTGCTCGTCCAAATCCTGGCAAAAGCGCGGGTGCCCGGGAGGCCCGTTGTAAAGGTCTTCCTGCGGCAGAGACATCTGCATGGTCAGCACGTTCTTCGGATCGAATCCGGGATCCACGCCGAGCAGGCGCGACATGCTTTGGATCATGAGTCCGGCGCCAGCGAGTACAACCAGCGCCAGAGCCACTTCCGATGCGATCAGGACATGGCGTAAACGGCTGCTGCGTCCGGCAGTAGAGCCGCGGCCCCCTTCTTTGAGAGGCTCCGAGACATCTCCACGCAACGCGCTCAGTGCTGGCACCAGGCCGAATAAAATCCCTGTCAGACAAGAAGCCAGCAGCGTGAAACCGAGCACCCAGCGATCGACGGGAATGGCATCGACCTGGCGCAGCGGAAGGTTCAGGCCGCCTTCGGGAAACATGGCGGGCAGCAGGGTGGCGCCAAAAACGGCCAGCATCAGACCGCAGGCGCCACCGAGCAGGGCCAGCAGCAAGCTTTCCGTGAGCACCTGCCGCGCGATGCGGAATCCAGCAGCACCGAGTGCTTGCCGCAGGGCGAACTCTTTCTGACGGGCCGCTCCGCGCGCCAGCATTAGATTGGCGATGTTCACGCAGGCAATGAGCAGCACGAAACCAACCGCGGCGAAAAGCGACCACACGGTTCGGCGCAGACCTTCGAGCCCGTAATCACCCATTGGGATGACGGTCGCGCTCATATCCGCGTCGTCGTTGGGGTATTGTTGCGAGAGCCGGGTTCCGATGCCTTCCATTTCCGCCCGCGCCTGCGCGACGGTCACGCCGGGCTTGAGGCGCGCAAAAGAAACGAAACTGTTTCCGCCTCGCAGTTTGTCGCCTTCCGTGTAGCCGACTGGAACCCAGAGTTGCCGGTGCCCGCTCCAGAATTCCCAGTGAAAATCGCGCGGCATCACGCCTACCACCGTGAAGTCCTCGCCATCCACTTTGATGGTCTTACCGACCAGCGAGCGATCCGCGCCATAGCGGCGCTGCCAAAGCCCGTAATTCAGGATCACTTCATGATCCTTACCGCCGATTTCTTCTTCCGGCAGAAAAGTACGGCCTAGGAAAGGTTGCACCCCGAGCACGCTGAAAAAATTCGCCGAAACGCGCAGCCCGGAAACCTGCTCCGGCTCGCGGCTGCTTCCGCTGGCAGAAAGGTTGTAGCCGCGGCCCGCGGAATCGAACAGCGCGATGCCTTCGAAGACATGATTCTGCTTTTCGAAATCCCAGTAATTGGGCGCGGAAACAATGTTGTAGCTGCCCGGTGCCTGGTTGTAGGTTTGCCACACCAGAACAAGACGATCCGGATCAGGGAAAGAGATCCGCTTGAGGATGGTTGCATTCATCACGCTGAAGATCGTGGTGTTGGCGCCGATGCCCAACGCCAACGTGAGGATCGCCACCAAAGTGAATCCCGGACTCCTGCGAAGCTGGCGGAGCGCGTACCGAAGATCCTGGAGCAGGGTTGTCATCTGGCTTTCTCTCCTCACTCGTATCTGAGCGCGACCATGGGATCGACCTCAGCCGCGCGGAAGGCTGGGATGTAGGCTGCGGCTAGCCCAGCCAGCGCCACTACCACGCAAACCATCGCCAGCACAGCGGGATTGCGCGCTCCCGTGCCATACAACATGTCCTGCAACACCGATGCCGAGAGCAGAGAGGCTCCGATGCCAATCACAATTCCGGCGCCCAGCAGGATGGCAGCGTCGCGCAATATCATGGCGAGAACCGCGCCCCGCTGTGCTCCCAGGGCCATGCGAACTCCGATCTCGCGCGTGCGACGCGAAACGGAATAGGTCATCACTCCGTAGAGGCCAACGACGGTTAGGGTAATGGCGAGTCCAGCAAACGTGCTCAGCAGGACGGTGGCGAATCTCGGTTGTGAGAGCTGAGTGAACATCAGCTCATTCATGGTGCGGACCTGCGTGATGGGAATGTCTTTGTCCTTCTCGGCGACAATCCGTTGAACGCTGGCGGCGAGACTGTGCGAATCGAGCGCTGTCCGGACCACGGAATACAGGCAGCACCACTGCGGCAGCTGATCTGCCGGCAGGTACATCGCGGGCTCCATTTCGCGCTGCGTCCCGCCGAGTCTGATGTCGCCGACCACGCCCACGATTTCCCGCCAGGGTGGCCCGTCTGGAGTCCCGTTCCCAGCGCCCGGTTTCAGCTTCTTGCCCAGCACTTGCTCGCCGGGAAAGAATTTCTCGGCGAATGCGCGATTTACGATAATGACTTGCTCACCCTTCATATCGTCGCGTTCAGAAAAGTCACGTCCTTCGAGCACCGGAACCTGCATCGTGCGGAAATAGTCCGGCGTGATCGGTGCGAGGTCGGCGCTGGGGCGCTGTCCCTCGGGAGTGGGGTGCTCGGGATCTTCGAAGCTGATCACGATTCCGTCGCTGGTCATGGGCAGAACCATGACGCCGGCGGCAGACTCCACGCCTGGCAACGCGCGGAGTCTTTCGAAGTAATCGCGATAGAACTGCATGCGCGTGTCTTTGTATTGCGCGTCCGGGGTTTCGAAGCGCAACGTAGTCAGGTGATCGGGATTGAATCCTTTGTCGATGTGGAGCAGCTTCGAGAAGCTGGTGATGAGCATTCCGGCTCCGGCCGTCAGCACAAGGCCGAGCGCCACTTGTCCGACAATCAGCGAGGAGCGCAGCCAGTCGCGTCCAAAGATTTCGCTTCTGCCGCCTTCCTTTAAGGTTGAGACCAGATCGGTTCGCGAACCGGCGATCGCCGGAACAACACCGAAGATGATCCCAGCCACGAATGACAGTGCGATCGCAAATGCGAGCACGCGCAAATCAACGCCTGCGTCGGCGGCGCGCGGCACACTATCGCCGATCAGGGACAGAACTACGGGCGTGCAGAAAAACGCCAGGGCGCATCCGGCAACTCCACCGCACAAGCTCAGGACTACGCTCTCCGCCAACAACTGGCGCACGATTCGTGCTTTTCCCGCGCCCAGAGCTGACCGCAGCGCGATCTCGCGCTGCCGCTCGCGCATACGCGCCAACAGCAGATTTGCGATGTTGCCGCACGCGATCAAAAGCACAAGCGCGACCGAACCGAGCACAACCAGAAGCGCGGTTCGCGTACCACCGATCAGTGCATCGATTTCGCTAATTGCCCGGGCTGAATCATGTTTGGTGTTGGAATTGGGATATTCCTTTGCCAGATTCAGCGCAATGGCTCGCAGGTCTTGATCCGCCTCCCGGACCGTGGTGCCGGGTTTCATCCGTCCGAACACGCTCAGGAAATGCATGCCCCGATTGCTGGTGCTTGGATTCTTATCATTCGGATCATTGTCCACCGCCAGCGTGGTCCAAATGCTGTTCGCTGGCGCACCGATCGGAAACCGGAAGGACCGTGGCATGACTCCGACGACGGTATAAAGATCACCGCTGAGACGAACTGCACGCCCGATGATCGACGTGTCGGCGGCGAATTGCGACTGCCACAGCGCGTGGCTGATGAGAATCACTCGCGTTCCAAGTTTCTCTTCATCAGGAGTGAATCCGCGGCCGAGTTCCGGACGGATCCCGAGCGCCGAGACCAAATCCCAGGAAACCACCTGCGCATCCACGTGCAGCGGCCGCTGCTGTCCCGTCAGAATGAAGGAAGTGTCGTGATAGGAGACCAGATGTTCGAGCGTGTGGTTCTGGGAACGCCAGTCCAAGAAATCGGGATAGCTTACGTCATTGGACTGCGGATTGTGAGAGTTAAACGATTGCGCCTCGATGAGCCGCTCTGGCTGATAGTAGGGCAACGGTCGCAGCATGACTGCGTCGACTACGCTGAAAACCGCCGTATTGGCGCCGATCCCCAGCGCCAGCGTGACTACAGCAACCGCGGCGAAGCCGGGATTTTTGCGCAACTGCCGCAGAGCGTATCGGAGGTCCTGTATCAGGTTGGTGAACATTTCTCCCGTCCTTCTTACTTACTCGTAGCGCAGCGCCACCATGGGATCGACCCGCGCCGCCCTGCGCGCGGGGACGTAGGCCGCCAATGTTGCCACCGACGCAAGCGCCAGCGTCAGCAGCGTGATGGTGATCAAGTCGAACTGAACCACTCCAAAGAGAGCGCTCGATATTGCGCGGGTGAGCAGCAATGCGAGTACCAGGCCGATGCCGAGGCCGAGCAGGGCTGTTCTCATTGCGCCCCCAACGACCAGCCTTAGCACGTCAAAATGCCGCGCCCCCAGCGCTACACGCACTCCGATTTCGTGCGTGCGCTGGGTGACCGAGTACGCCGTGACTGCGAAGATTCCGGCAGCTGCGAGCAGAAGGGCGCAGGCCGCGAAGACCAGCATCATTCGCGAGGCCAGGTCGATACCGCTAAGACCATCGAAAATCACCTGGTCCAAACTCCGGAGGTCATAGGCGGGCTGAGCCGGATCCAGGCTGAGTATTTGCTTGCTGACGAGGCCGGCGAAGTTCAGAGGATCACCGGAGGTTCGCACTACGAACGCGGAAACAGCTTCAGGCTGCTGCGCCAGAGGCACGTATGCCGTCGGAGTGGGATCGTGATCCATGGCGTTTGGTTTCACGTCGCCAACAATTCCTACAACCGTGCGGAAAGGGTGGCCCTCTTCCGGCCGGCCCATCCGAATGCGCTTACCCAATGGATTCTTGCCGGGCCAGCTCTGCCGCGCCATCGAATCGCTGATGACTGCTACGGGAGAAGCATTGGAGGTGTCTTGATCGGAGAGCAGACGTCCTTGCTGCAGGGGAACGCGCAGGACGGCGAAAAATTCCGGAGTCACGATTTGTGAAATCGCCATCGCCGATGACTTCTCTCCAGGAGCGGCAGGTGGCGCACCCTCGGCGGTGAACTCCGTCCAGCTCCAGGTCCATCCTGAGGGCACGCTGGTCAAACACGCCGCCGACTCCACACCGGGCAGTGCCTGAATATTCCTCAGAGCTTGCTCGTAGTAGCCGCGGATGCGATCTTTATCGTGATATTTCTCTTCGCTCAACACGGTATGAAATGTGAGGATATGGCTGCGATCAAATCCCATGTCATGCGTGATGAGAGCGCGGAATCCTTTGACCATCAAACCTGCGCCTACCAACAAGACCAGCGAAAGGGCGATTTCAGAGGTGACGAGCAGAGCGCGGAAGCGTTTGCGGCTGGTGGTGGAAGTGCTGCTGCGCGCGCCTTCCTTCAATGTGTCATTCACGTTCGGGCGGGAAAAATGCCAGACTGGCGCAATTCCCGCGAGAACCCCGGTTGCCACCGCGACCAGCAGCGTGAAGAGAAACACCCGCAAATCGATCTGCAAGTGTTGGAGTCCGGCAATATGCTCCAGAATAAACGGCGGAATGCTGCGGGTCATCAGGTTGTTTCCCCACGCCGACAAAAGCAGCGCACCCGCGCTCCCGAGCAAGGCGAGTAAAACGCTTTCCACCAGCAACTGCCGTCCCACCTGCCAGTGGCTGGCCCCGAGCGCAGCCCGTAAGGCAATTTCTTTCTGCCGTCCGGAACCGCGCGCCAGCTGGAGATTCGCCACATTGGCGCACGCCAGAATCAGCACAAAAACCGCGGCGCCCGCCAGCAGCAGAAGAAACTGCTGCGAATCGTTGTTGATATCGTCAACGGTGCCGCGGACGTTGATCCCGAGGCCGGTGTTGGTCTTGGGGAAGCGTTGGGCGAGACTTGCGGCAATCGTGCCCAGGTTTGCCTGAGCCTGCGATATCGATGCGCCATTTTTCAGCCGTCCGAATACGGTGAGATAGTGATGGTCACGGTCGTCTTTCGCTGCGCCCGTCAAATCGAGCGGAGTCCAGATCTTGGATCCGGTCGGAAAATCAAGATCGGCCGCCGCAATGCCGATCACGGTGAACGTCTGGCCGTTCAGGAGTAATTGCTTGCCGACGAGACTGGGATCGGAACCGAGGAATTGCTGCCAGAATCCGTGACTGACGACCACGACGGGCGCAACTCCGCCTCGGAAGTCGGCAGGGCCGATGTATCGGCCGGTCTGCACCGGCATGCCCAGCAGTGAAAAGAAGTCCGCGGTTACCTGTGAAGCTTCGACATGCTCGGCCAGATTGCCGCCGGTCAGATTCGCATCCCAGCCGTGGACAGCCGCAAGCTCCTCGAATTGTGTGCTACGTTCACTCCAGTCGAGAAAGTTCGCAGGTGCCGGGCTCAAGTGATCGTACTGCGGTGCGGTTTCCCAGACCGTGACAATACGGTCCAGTTTGGGGAATGGGAACGGCCGAAGCAGCATCGCGTTCACTGTGCTGAACACCGTGGTGTTAGCGCCGATACCGAGCGCCAGCGTAATCACAGCCACGGCCGTGAAGCCAGGATTCTTGCGCAACTGGCGCAAAGCGAAGCGAAAGTCTTGGAGTAGTCCACTCATCTTTCCGTCTCCTTCTTACTCGTAGCGCAGTGCCACCATGGGATCGACCCGCGCCGCCCGCCGCGCGGGGATATAGCTCGCCAGCATCGCCGCGATCGCGATTACTGCAGAAACTGCGGCCAGCGTGGCCGCGTCCCAGGTGCGAACTCCAAAGAGCAGCCCGCGAATCAGGGTTGCGGCGGCGATCGAGCAGAGAAGGCCCACGGCAATTCCCGCTCCCACCAGCCATCCCGCCTCTTTCATGATCAGCTGATACACCGAACTGCGCTGCGCGCCGAGAGCCATGCGAACTCCGATTTCGCGTGTGCGCTGGCTCACCGAGTAGGCGATCACGCCGTAGAGACCGACCACTCCCAGCAACAATGCGAGGAACGCGAAGCCCGCCACCAGCCACGCTGAGGACCGATGGAGATAGGCAGTCGGAGAATCGTTGATCCGGTCCGCCATGGTCGCTTCATTCATCGTGCCGATGCCGGGATCGATTTCATGGACGGCCGCAACCAGTGTTGGCAGCAGTAACTTCTCGTCTTGCGAGGTACGCACGATGAGAGAGAATTCGGTGTCGGTATCCTGATTAAATGGGTGATAAACGGCCGGCCAGGTCTCAGAGTCCAGCGAGCCATCCTTCACGTCTTGCACGACGCCAATGATTTCTCTGATCGACTTCGGCGTCAGTTCGGTGTCGCCAATCCTCTTTCCAATCGGATCTTCTCCGGGAAAATATTTCTTCGCCAGTGTCTCGTTGATGATCATGACGAGAGGCATCGACGCAGCCTCGGCATCGGTGAAATAGCGGCCGCGCAAGAGCTTGGCGTGCAGCGTGGAGAAAAAGTCGGAGCTCACATCCCGCTGGTTCACCTCATCGTGTTCTCCGTTGTACGGCCGTCCCACGATCCTGATCCAGGTGGTGTTGCCGTTGAAACTCACGGGCAATACGTTGGAAATGCCCGCGGATTCCACACCCGGCAAACTGTCAACGCGGCTTATGATCTGCCGCTCAACGGCCACCATCTGCTCATCCTTGGGATAGCTGGCATCGGACAACTCAAGTTGCAGCGTGGCCAAATGATCGGGCTGAAACCCAACCTCCACATGGAGCAAGCGATAGAAACTTTTCCCGAGCAGTCCGGCCCCTACCAGCAGAACAACCGCAATGGCCAGTTCAGCGATCACCAGATTGGCAGCGAAACGACGCCACAGGGTTCCGGCGTAACCGCGGCCGCCCTCGCTCAAGCCTTCCCGGAGTCTGGTCAGCGGCAGGCGCACGACGGGAGTTAGGGAGAATAGCGCCGCCGCAAATACAGAGACGAGCGCGGCAAAAAGCAGTACATGAGAGTTCAAGCCGAGCCCGACTAGGTAGGGCATGCCCGCCATCATGTCTTTCGAAATGAGGCGAGTGAGGATCCGCATCGCCCCGCCGGAAGCGATCAAGCCGAGCGCGCTTCCCGCCGCCATAAGCACCAGGCCCTCGGTTATGAACTGGCGAATCAGCCGGCCGCGCGACGCGCCCAGAGCACCGCGTACAGCAATCTCACGCTTGCGACTCGCGGAGCGAACCAGAAGCAGGCTTGATACATTGACGCATGCAATCACCAGCAAAAGTCCCGCGCCTCCCAGCAGCATGAGCAGGATGGGCCGGATATCCGCGACGATCACTTCCGCAAGAGGCTGCACGCTGGCGCTCTGATCGCGATTGTCTTTCGGATACTGCAGCTCCAGCTGCCGCGCAATCGTCTTCATCTCGGCCCGAGCCATCTCCACGGAGACGCTATCTTTGAGCCGTCCGATTCCGTTGAGGTTGTGGCAGCTGCGGCGGAGCGCGCACTGATCGGAAGCGTGCAGCGTCGTCCAGAACTCGACATCCCCCCGGAGGGCGAACTGGAAATCCTGCGGCAGCACTCCGACGATGGCATAGGGAATGCCGCTGAGGGCGACGGTTTCGCCGGTGACATCTTTTCTTCCGCCAAACCGTTTCTGCCACGTGGCGTAGCTCAGGATCACGGTTCGGGGAGCACTCGGCAAATCCTCGCCAGTATAGAAATCGCGCCCGAGAACAGGAGCCATCCCCAGAACATGAAAAAAACCATCGCTCACGCTGAGCCCGGGCACCGGTTCTGTTCCGGTGGCCGTGCGCAGAAGGTAGCCGCCTCCCGTGTAGACCTCCAAAGAACTGAATACATGGTTGAGCTTCTTCCAATCGAGATAGTCAGGATAAGAAAGGTTGGCATGCGGAATCATGGCGGCACTTTCCGTCACGTCCACCAGCCGGTTGGGATTCGCGTAAGGCAACGGTTTGATAAGCGCAGCATCGACAAAACCAAAAATTGCCACGCTGGCGCCGATTCCCAGAGCGAGGATCAGAACGGCCGTGCAGGCAAACCCCGGGCTCTTGCGCAGCTGCCGGAATGCATAGCGAAGATCCTGGACCAACCCGTTCATTTATCCTCCTACTCGTATCTAAGTGCCGACATGGGATCGACCCTGGTGGCGCGGCGTGCCGGCACATAACAGGCAGTGAGCGCAACGACGCTCAGCAACAAGGCAACTCCAACAAAGGTCAGCGGATCGGTCGTCCCGACTCCATACAGCAGAGCGGCCATGAAGCGGGTGAGGACCAGGGCCGCGGCTAGTCCAACTACAACCCCGAGCCCGGCAAGCTTTCCGCCGCTGCTGAGAATCAGGCGCAGAATGTCCTGCGGCTGCGCGCCCAGAGCCATGCGGATGCCGATTTCATGGACGCGCTGTCCCACGACATAAGAAATCACGCCGTAAATTCCTACGCCGGCGAGCGTCAGCGCGAGCCCCGCAAAGACCGCGAGCAGGATCATCGAAAAGCGCTGCGACGCCACGGAATCGGAAATCACAGAGTCCATGGTTTGCGTGCCGAAGATGACCTGCTGATTACTCATCTGCGCACTGACATGACGGATGGAATCGACAAGGCCCGCGGAACTACCTCCGGCCCGCACAATCACGGAAGAACTGGAAGGGGTCATGGCGACAAAGTCGTCGGGCATTTGCAGGCATGGGATATACAGGCCGGACCGCAGCGACTGTTGATCATCGGTGGCCAATCCCCATTGTTTGACGTGGCCGACCACGCCGACGATCTCCGCCAGCTGAGTGAATCGGTCTATGTGGATGCGCTTACCAATGGGGTCCTGGCTCGGAAAATATTTCTGGGCAAATACTTCATCGACCACCACGACCAGCGGTGAGTGCTCGTTGTCCTGAGGAGTAAAGAAACGGCCACGCTGCAGCGGAATCCCCATTGCCTTCAGGTAGTCCGGCTCGACAATGTAGTCGATGGCCCAGTTCATGTCATTTTCGCTCGCGGGTTTGGGCTGACCCTCAAGCCAAAATAGTTGCTCGTCGTCGCCACTCAGGGGAACCGCTCCCCAAGTCTGCGAGACCGCCTGGACGCCGGGGACGGACGCGAGCTTGTCGTCAAACTCGCGAAAGGCAGCATGGATCGCGTCCGGACTTGCATTCATCAGCGACGGCGGAAGCGAAAGCCCGAAGGTGAATACATTGTGCGGACTGAAGCCAGGATCCACGTTCCAGAGCTTGGTTAGACTGCGTATGGTCAATCCCGCTCCGGTCAGCAGGACCAGAGCCAGCGCCATTTCGACCACCACGAATACGCCCTGCGCGCGGTGCCGGGTTCCGCTGGCTCCCCGGCCTCCTTGCTTAAGCGTTTCATGCAGATCCGGCTGGGACGTTTTCAGAGCTGGGGTAAGGCCGAATAGAACGCCCACCAGCAGCGAGAGGCTCAGCGTAAAAAACAGAACGTGCGAATCAAGTCCGACTTGTTCGGCGCGTGGCAGTGCTGCCGGCAAGATGGCCAGTGCCCCGCGGGTTCCCCAGGCGGCAAGAAATAAGCCCAACCCTCCGCCCAGCAACGCGAGCAGCACACTTTCCGTGAGCAACTGGCGAACCACGCGTCCCTGGCTCGCTCCCAGGGCTGCCCGAACCGCGAACTCCCGCGTCCGCCCGGTCGAGCGCGCCAGCAGCAGATTGGCAACATTCACACATGAAATGAGCAGGACGAAACCGACCGCTGCCAGAAGAACCAGCAACAACGGGCGGACCTCCCCAACCATTTCTTCTTTCAGGGGAGTCAGCTTGGCGGTAATACCTTTGTCCGAGTCAGGAAAAGCGTTGGCTAAATTGCCGGTGACTCCCTCCATATCGGACCGCGCCTGGGCAATCGTCACCCCGGGCTTAAGCCGTCCGATGCCATGGAACCCCAACCCAGCGCCGCGTTGAAGCAGCAGCGGATTACTCCATTGCCCGATGGGTGCATAAACCTCCGTGTCGCGAAACCCTGGAATGGCAAGATGGAAGTTCGCGGGGATCACGCCCACGATGGTGAAGGGCTTCGCATTCAGAGTGATGCTCTTGCCTAAAATGTCTGGCGAGGAACTGAACTTGCGCTGCCATAACCCCGCGCTGATGAGCGCGACGGGACCTGCGCCGATCTTCTCTTCGTCCTCGGTAAACGTACGACCGATTACTGTCGGCACACCGAGTGCGGGGAAGAAATCCGCGGAGATAAATTCTCCGCCCACTTGTTCAGGCTCTCCGCTGCCGGTCAGGCTGAAGGCATACGTGCGCGCGAGGGCCAGCGCGGAGAAGGTGTGATTATCTTTTTGCCAGTCGCGGAAATTCGGATAGGAGACCGACCCACCTTCAAAATTAGGCTTGTTTTCATGGAACGTCACCAGTTGGTCCGGATCGCGGAAAGGCAACGGGCTTAACAGCACTCCATTGATCACGGAGAACAGCGCAGTATTGGCCCCGATGCCCAATGCCAGGGTCACCACCGCCACCAGCATGAAGCCGGGGCTCTTCCCCAGCATGCGAAGACCGTAGCGCAGATCCTGAAACAGAGTTTCCATATCGGCTCTCGTTCCTTACTCGTACCGGAGCGCCACCATGGGATCGACGCGAGTTGCGCGACGTGCCGGAAAATACCCGGCGACCATGGTCGTTCCCGCAACGATCAGAACAGCGGACAGAACCGTGACCGGGTCGGACGAGCGAATGCCGAACAGCTGGCTTTGCAGCAGGCGAGTCGCGGCGAGCGCGGCAGGAACTCCAAGCACAATTCCAACGCCCAACAGGGTCAGAGACTCCTTCAGCACCAGCCAGAGGACGCCGCTGGATTGCGCGCCTAGCGCCATGCGCACCCCGATCTCGTTGGTGCGCCGCACCACGTTGTAAGTCATGACTCCGTACAGGCCGATGCACGCCAGTAGCAAGGCCAGAAGAGAAAAGAAAATGGAAAGCTGCGAGATCAAAGTTTCTTTGCCGGTGAAAATGTCCAACCTTTGGCGAATGGTCTCAACCTTGACGATGGGCAGGTTGGGATCGATCTCCGCCAGCGTCCGGCGCACTTCCGCTGCCAGATTTCCCGGATCGCCGGCAGTTTGCACCTGCAGCCAATCCGCATAAGCGTTGTTGCCAGTTAGTTGCAGCGCCGAAAGATAGGCCATGCGCTGCTGAGTTTCCCGCGGGCTGCCGTATTTCGCGTCCTTCACGACGCCAACGATTTCCCAATCGCCCTCTAAGCCCGGCTGCTCCAAAATCATGGACTGACCGACAGCATTACCGCCTGGAAAGAAGCGATTGGCCAGGCTCTGGTTCATGACCATGACGTGTTTAGAATTGGACACGTCTTCGGGGCCGATGGGGCGTCCCGCAACTAAAGAAATGCCGACGGTTTCAAAATATCCCGCCGACACTTGGGTAAGGGACGTATTCATATCGTCATTGAGTTCGGGCGTGTAACCATGGGGATGAGCAACAACGCCCCAACTCCCGTCCGAGATGGGAGGACTCCCCGCGAGTGCGGCCGAGCGCACGCCGGGAAGAGACTGCACACGGTCAAGAATTTGCTGATTGAAAGCGCCCACCTGCTCCAGTTTGATACCGGCAATGTTGGGGTCAATGTTCACGCACAGCAGATTTTTTCGATCGAAGCCGAAATCTTGCTGCTCAAGATTGCGCAGCGTGCGCGTTAGCAACCCTGCGGTCAGCACGAGCCCAAGCCCAAGGCTCATCTGCAAAACCACCAGCACCTTGGGCAAAAGCCGGGTTGTCCGCGTTGCTCCGCCTGCAGCCGAGCGTGCATTCGCTCCCACGCCGGGCGCAATACTTGCGCGTGAAACCCGCAGCGCGGGCGCCAGGCCAAAAAGAAAAGCTGTCACCATGGACAAGCCAAACGTGAAGGCCAGAACACGAACGTTGGGGTTTGGGTCAAACGGTGTGAATGGATCTCCTGCAACCACCAGGTTCATCAGCAGCCGAGTGCCCCACGATGCCAACAGCAAGCCAACCGCCCCGCCCATTAACGAGAGCATGAGGGACTCGGCCAGCATCTGGAGCACAATCTGCGCGCGGCTCGCGCCCAAAGCCAGACGGGTGGAAATTTCCCGCTCGCGCGATGCTGCTTTGGCCAGAAGAAAATTAGCGAGGTTGGCGCACGCAATCAGCAGAACGATCGCAACCAGTCCCATCAGGATGCGCAGGGGCTCCTCATACTCAACCCGCAAATTGGAAACTCCGCGTCCCCCAGGCAGAAGTTGCACATAGATTTGCTGGATCACCTGACCGCGAGCGCTGGCAAGGTCTACTTCTTCTCTTGCCACCATGTAATGCCGAAGCTTCAGATTCATCCAGTCCTGCATCTGGTCCACGGTCATTCCCGGCTTGCGCCTGCCCATCAAATGAAGAAAGTAGAGCCCGTGCGGACCGAGCAATGAATCCGCGAGCATCACTGGCTTCTGCATCGTCAGCGGCAGCCACATGTCGGGTGAATTCTGGTCGAGATCCACTCCGTAGAATTTTGGATTTGCCACGCCGATCACCGTAAAAGGCGTCCCGTTCACGATGAGGCTCTTGCCCAAAACATTGCGATCCCCAGAGAGCTCGCGCTGCCAGTACTGGTAGCTGATGACCGCGACCGGGCTCGCACCCGGAGTGGCCGCGTCAGCGGGATTGATCGCCCTGCCGAGCGCCATGTCAGCTCCAAGCAGGCTGAAGAAATTGCCGGAAACCAGGTGGCCGAATGCCTGAGTCGCAGTGCTGTTGCTGATGCCAGCCTGCCGCACGCTGAGTCTTGACGGGAAACTCGCGTAGGCCGC
>Ga0209006_10001272_pt1 | contig 22860 bp, 18 predicted proteins | sample JacPin_JW_Ref_O2_FD_188567 | JGI IMG/M metagenome (GOLD analysis project Ga0209006, IMG submission 188567) | Forest soil microbial communities from Algoma, Ontario, Canada - Jack Pine, Ontario site 1_JW_Ref_O2 (SPAdes) (version 2) | ecosystem: Environmental > Terrestrial > Soil > Boreal... | reverse complement strand
CGCTCCGTACAAAGCCCGCCGAACCGATTTGCTGGGATCGGCGCCGGCCCGGCGCGCGAACATCATGAACAGTCCATAATTCTGGCCGCTGTAGTGCCACGGACTCCAGGTCAGGTAGATGGTGAAAATCCAGGGCAGAATGCGCAGCCAGTGATGCGACAGCAGCAGAGTCAGTACGACTAGCGCGGTGATGTGAACCGTGAATATCCGATACTTGTGAAAGTCTTCCGCGCGGCGGTAGGCGCGGTAAATCGTCGCCATGTAGTGCGGATAATTGAAGAACAGTGCCAGCGCGTAAAATACGACTGACCATGTCCGCGCGCTTGAAGCCAGGGAAAGATACGACACCAGGAGCAGCGGGGCCGACCACGCGCCACAGCCCACGATCAGATCGAGCCAGGGATTGTATATCCATAGCGCCGACGACTTCGATTCTTGCTGCAATTTATTCATGAGTTTCGCGGCAGCAGCAGAGAATCTGCCGCGAACGTCTTCCAAAGCTTCGTTTCATAATTATTGAAATGAATTATAGGTGGGCACGTGGCGACGGAGCGTGATCAGAAGGGTGCGCAATCAGTAACGAAGGTAACAAGCGTCGCGCAGACGCCAGCAGAGTTCCGAGAGCGGAGAGCAGGTTCCTCACCGGCTTGGCGCCCGTTGGGGAATGACAAACTGCTGTGGCAAACGAAAAAACACCTTGTCATTCCGAATGGCGCATCCGTGAGGAACCCTGATGGCGCGTGCGGAGGCACCGGTGCCCAAGAGGCGTCGCACTCTTAGAACGTCCAGCGCGTCGACTTGCTCTGGAAATATTTCTCCCATAACGCGAAGACTACTCTCGGACGAACTGCGAAGACTGGTTCCTTCATCGAGAGCATGTCCTCCTTCATGGTCGACAGGTCAAATTTGTACTTGCGCTCGTAGACCGGAATCATCTTGCGCCGGACGCCAGCGTCAGCGATCTCGGCAAGGCCCTCGACGATCACCGCTTCGTGGGCATGCTCGGTGCAAACGATGCAATTCGGATTCACCGCCAGATTGCGCGTCTTGCGCGACGTGCTGCCGGTGCTGAAGAGAAAGCGGCCGTCCTGCCACAGTCCCCAGACGACCATGGTGTGAGGCGAACCGTCTGGCTTGACCGTAGTGATCCAGTAGTTGTGCGACTTCTTCAGTCGCTGTTCGGCCCAGGTCCACGGCAGCAGGCCTTTGGCGCCTTTCGGAAAGCCATAACCTGGTGTGGCGATGCGCGAGGGCTGTGGTCCGGGCGACCGGCGCGTCTTATTCTTGGCTGGCACGTTTTTGGCTGGCACGAGGCATCTCCGGGGCTGATCCACTCGCTTGAGTGAGATTCAAGCGAGTCATTGTACCGAACCTGCGCCAGGGCACGTCGAAGTGACTTTCGGGACCGCGGACCTGTGAGTTTGCTTGCTTGCAGCCAGGTCCACACATAGCCTCATTATGGAAGTAACGGGAGTCTGGAGATGACGACGGCAGACAGGCCGCAGAATCAGCCGAAGTGGCGCGGATTCGTCATGCTCCTGTTTGGCTTCTTTGGTCTGACCGCCGCATTGTGCACCGTCTTTGCGCTGGTTGTCACCGTGATCCAGGCTTGGACCGAACACTCAGAGGCGCAGTGGCCGACCGCGACGGCGCATATCCAGAGATGCGGCCTGGATATCTATCGCCACAGGACCCAGTCATACTGGATCGATTGCAGCGTCACCTACACGGTGCGCGGAGAGGACATTGTGTCCCAGGTACACTCGCGCAGCACGCCTGCCCCGGGACGGGTGATCTGGCAATATCCAGCGGGCCAGTTCGATGGAATGCAGGAGTGGGTCAATCGGCATCCCGAGGGGACGTCGATGGTGGTGCATTACGATCCTGCGAATCGCTCGAAGGCTGTTCTGGTTATGACCGATATGCCGATAGGTGGGCCGCAAACGCCGAACAATTTGAAGCTGCTGGAGGCCTTCGCAGCTCTTTCCGTGGTGCTGCTGACGCTCGCGAGAATCGCACGGCCTCGGATTGCCGCGGTTCGGGACGACGAAAACGGCACGCCTTTTCAAGAGAATAGCAATTAGCTCATGGCGAACTAGCCCCGGTCGCCGACCCTGAGTAGGGATGCCTTCGAGCTTCTCATCCGCCTTTTACAGGTTCTTCTTCGTCCACTGATCGATGCGGTCAAGAGCCAGTTCCAGGTTCTCAAGAGAGTTGGCTACGCTGAAGCGCAGGTAGCCTTCGCCGAATTCTCCGAACGACGTGCCTGCAAGCGCGGCCACGCCAGACTGGTCCAGCAGCGCATCAGCAAGCGGCTTGGATTTCCATCCTGTGCCAGTGATGTTGGGGAAGACATAGAACGCACCCTTCGGCATGCGGCACGAAAAGCCCTTGATCTTATTCAGTCCCGCGACGACAACGTCGCGACGGCTCTGAAATTCTTCGCGCATGCGGTCGACCGAACTCTGGTCGCCCCGGATCGCCTCGATCCCTGCCACCTGAGTGAAGCTCGCCGTACAGGAATTGGAATTGGTCATCAGGCGCGTGATGTGCTCAGCGAGGTCAGGACGCATCACACCGTAACCCATGCGCCATCCGGTCATCGCGTAGGTTTTCGAGAATCCGTCGAGCAGGATCGTGCGCTCCTGCATTCCCGGCACCGACATGATGGAAAAATGCTTACCGCCGTCGAACAGCAAGCGGCTGTAAATCTCATCGGACAATACCATGATGTTGCGATCACCGACGGCGTGAGCAACTTGCTCGATGTCGCGGCGCTGGAGCACTCCGCCTGTTGGATTGTGCGGAGAATTCAGAATGATCAGCCGGGTACGGTCATTGATGAGCCCAGCCAGTTCGCTGACGTCGAGCGCGAAATCACGCTCTTCACGGAGGTGAATCGGGACCGCTCGACCGCCGACATAGTGGATCATCGACTCGTAAATCGGGAAGCCGGGATTGGGGTATATGACCTCGTCTCCCTCATCAATTAATGCCAGTATTGTAAAGAAAATAATCGGCTTACCACCTGGAACGATGACGACTTCGTCACTCGTAACTTTCACGTTGCGGGTCTGCGAGACGTACTCGGCGAGAGTCTGACGCAGATCGGGCAGGCCCGCCGATGGACCGTAATGCGTCCAGCCTTTGCGCAGAGCATCGATGCCGGCCTCGACTACGTTCGCGGGAGTGTCAAAGTCGGGCTCGCCGATTTCCAAGTGGATGATGCTGTTACCCTGGCGCTCGAGCGCACGCGCCCGGTTCAGCACTTCAAAAGCAGTCTCGGTGCCCAAGCGCGACATGCGGCGGGCGAGTTGCAGTTCGTATTGCGTGGCTCTCTCCATTGCGGGACTCCTCGGAGCGGCAAACGGAAGATTATACGCCCCAGACCATAGCTCATTCTGGCGCGTAGAGACGTAGCTTCCTATAGCCTTGGCGGCGGAGGCACAGTTGCTCGTGGCGAGAAAGAGACGTAGCAAGCTACCTCTCTACAAAGGAACATATGCTGCGTGTTGGGCTCTACTCTGAGACGCTGTGTTCTTCGTTCTGCGAGCGAAGGACACGGTCCACGGAATACGGCGCGCGTTTGCTGGGTTCGTAGTAGTGGCGGACCTGCATTTCTCCCAGCAGCCCAATCGCCAGCAGGTTCAAGCCGCCGAGCAGCAAACCCAGAGCCAGCATCATCAGGGGGCCGTGCTCGCCCATGACTGGGACGTGACGGAGAAACTTTTCCATACCCAGCCAAAGGGCGATGCCGCTGCCGCCGAACATGCTCATCATCCCGAAGGTGCCGAAGAAGTGCAGTGGGCGGGAAAGATAGCGCAGCAGGAAGCGAATCGTCAGCAGATCAAAGAAGACGCGGAAGGTACGCGTGATGCCGTAGTGCGACACTCCGCGTTCGCGGTTCACGTTGCGGATGGGCACTTCGCAGATCGCTGCACCGTGCCACGAGGCCAAAGCTGGAATGAAGCGGTGGAGTTCCCCGTAGAGCGGCACTTGTTCGAGGATGTCGCGGCGATAGGCTTTGAACGTGGTGCCGAAGTCGTGAATGTCAACGCCACTGATCTTGGCCATCAGCCAGTTGGCAATGCGTGAGGGGATGCGGCGCATCCAGAAATTATCGACGCGGACTTTGCGCCATCCGCTGACAATGTCGTAGCCGGCCGCGATTTTTTCCAGGAACAGCGGGATGTCATTGGGATCGTGTTGCAGATCCCCATCCATGGCGATGACGTATTCCCCGCGGGCATGATCGAATCCGGCGGCAAGCCCCGCGGTCTGGCCGAAGTTGCGGCGCAGTTTAACCACTGTCACGCGGCTGTCGACCGCCGCAATCTCGCGCAACATAGCGAAAGTGTGGTCACTCGAGCCGTCATCGACCAGAACGATTTCGAAACTCTCCCCGTGCGCCTCCATGACCACCTTGAGGCGGTCGTAGAGATCGGTGACATTTTCCTGCTCGTTATGGAGCGGGACCACTATGGAATATTTAGGCACGGTTGCACTAATTATAGACCGAACCACCCGGATCGGGCTGTCAAGTTTGGTAAAAAGACACCGAGCAGTAACTTAGCTGACGACGTGCGCTGGTTTTGCTGGTGTCCTGCGGATTTTCTCGACGTCCCTGAACGAATTCGCCGATCGATTGGCAGACGTTAGCCCAAGCGCGGGGAAAAGTCAGTCAGGACCATGAACGTGGAGTCCACTTTGTCGACCAGTTTGCCATTTGCCTCGGATCTGTCGTGGACACTCTTCCACTCCGGGTCATCCCCGAAAGATTTCCAGTTCGCGGCGGCCGCGTCCCGGCTGGGATGATAGAGGATGTAAATCAACGTGCTGCTTTTGTCCGGCTCATCAAGGGGAGTCCAGTAGGCGACGCTTTTCATTCCGTGGCGCTCAAAGATTTTTATGGTGTGGTTGCGGAAGCGGGCCTGTAGATCGTCTAGCTTTCCCGGTGCTGCGTGATAGACGCGAAGTTCGTAGATCGCTGTCAAGCCTTGCGTGGAATTGGCATTGTCTTGCTGAGCAGCAGCCCAGAGCGACGCCGGAAGAAGTGTGACGGCGGGAAGAGTTTGCAACAAGGTTCGTCTTTTCACGGCAGGAATTCTAGCAGAGGATGCACCGTATAATCCGTAGTCGTGGCTGAAAGCTGATGGCTGACAGCTGAGTGCTTCCTCCATGCGCTTCGAACTCTTCATTGCCACCCGCTATCTCCGCGCCAAGCGACGGCAGGCTTTTATTGGTGTCATCACCGGGATCTCGGTTGCCGGGGTGGCGGCGGGAGTAGCTTCGCTTGTTGTTGCTCTCGCGATCAACAACGGCTTCCGGCAGGATTTGCAACAGCGGTTATTGGGGTCGACTTCTCACATCAGTTTGCAGCGCATTGCCGACGACGGAATTCGCGACTGGCCTGCTCTGATGGATCGGCTATCGAGGGAGCCGCGTGTGGTGGCTGCCGCTCCCGCGATTTTTGAGCAGGTACTGATCTCGCGGGGGCCGCGGGCGAGAGGCGCGGTGTTGAAGGGGATGATTCCGAAATACGAGCGGCGGGTGGGGGATTTGCTGAGTTCAGTGAAAGAGGGATCTGCGGAGGAACTTGATGAAAAGCCGCCTGCGGCGGAGTTGAGTTCCGCTGAGCCTTCGAGCGGTCCGGGGCAAACTGCCACGACAGGCGAGTCAAAGGCAGCGGGCAGGAGTGCCCGCTCCACACAAGCTGAACAGTCTCCGGATTCGCTGGAGGGTGTGCATGCGCGGGTGGCCGCGATGCCGCCTATCGTTCTCGGCAAGGATATGGCGGACAACCTTGGCGCGACGGTCGGTTCTGTCGTGTTGGTAACGAGCCCGCAGGGAGAGCTAACGCCATTCGGCATGGTGCCCAAGTACAACCGATTTCGCGTGGCGGGAATCTTTAATTCAGGATTTTTCGACTACGACTCATCGTGGGCATTTGCTCGGCTGTCGGATGCGCAGCAGCTTTTTGGGCTCGGGGATTTGATTTCGGTCATTGAATTCAAGATCGACGACATTTATCAGGCGGATCAGATTGGGCACGAAATTGAAGACGCGGCGGGCAAAGGTTTTATGACCACGAATTGGATGGAGCAGAACAAGGCTCTGTTCCACGCGCTGCGGCTGGAGCGGCTGGTCACCTTCATAACCATCGGCCTGATTGTTTTTGTGGCGGCGCTGAACATTTTGATATCGCTGATTATGCTGGTCATGGAAAAAACCAAAGACATTGCCGTCCTCATGTCGATGGGCACGCGCGCGGCGCAGGTACGAAACGTTTTTATCGCGCAGGGCGTCTTAATCGGGCTGACAGGCACGGTGATCGGATTAGTGCTGGGATATGCGATCTCGTATGCCGGAGGGCACTATCACTTGATCTCGCTGTCCCCCGAAGTCTATTCCATTGATTACGTGCCCTTTGCGCCGCGCTGGGCGGATGGCGCGCTGGTAGCGCTGGTGTCCGTGGGGGTGTCGTTTATCGCGACGTTGTATCCATCGTGGTCGGCTTCAAGGATTTTGCCAGCGGAGACGCTCCGGTATGAATGAACCGGCAGGCAATGCCACTGGCCGCAGGAAACGATTTGGATTTACTGAGCACTAATCACTAAGGGCGTTCGTGACCTCGGTCACATCGTCTTATTTTGAAAGGGTATAGAGTTTTTGGCAGGCAGCGTCCGCAATACGGATCTTCGGCGAACAGTAAAAATGCTGGGAGGTTGCGGGGCAGCAACGAACCGGTACAGTCACTCCTGTAATTTGGAGGCAACTATGCTGGACCCGGAATTTGCCGATTGGAACGAAAGAGGGCTGGGTTGCATCTAAGTCAACAGGGAGCTCTGTCGCAATCCGAACCTATGCTGCGCGTGGAAAGGTTGCGGAAGGTTTTCCGGTCCGGCGAATCGGATCTGGTGCTCTTTGAAAATTTATCGTTCGAGGCGAAACGGGGAGAGATGCTGGCCATCGTGGGCGAGTCCGGAGCGGGCAAGAGTACCTTATTGCACATCCTGAGCGCTCTTGATCGGGCCTCGGAGGGCGACGTATACTGCGCTCACTTGCAGTTAAACTCTCTATCGCAAGACGAAGCCTCAAGATTTCGCAATCGCGATATGGGATTCGTCTGGCAGTTTCACTATCTGCTGCCGGAGTTTACGGCGGCGGAAAACGTGGGCATGCCGTTGCTTCTCCGGGGACAGAGTTGGCGGCAGGTGGAACCGGAAGCCTTGCATTGGCTGCGTGAGGTCGGACTGGAACAGCGTGCTCATCACCGCTCGGGAGAACTTTCGGGTGGAGAACAACAGCGGGTGGCTCTGGCCCGGGCGCTCATTACCGGCCCGAAGCTTTTGCTGGCGGATGAGCCTACCGGAGACCTGGATACGCAAACAGCGGAATCGGTATTCGCATTGATTGCGCGATTACATCAAGAACATCAACTCACTTCTCTTATTGCCACGCACAATTTGTCATTCGCGCGACGGTGTCATCGAGTGTTGCGGCTTCAGCGTGGGCGTATGGAGGAGATTCCGCCGGAGTCATTGCCGTCGTGATGGGCTGCAAGAGAAATATAAGTAAGAGAAAGTGCAAAAGAATGAGACTGTCAATCGCTGAAAAAGCGAAAACAATGGCCCGAAAGAGCCTCGACAGGTTCCTTCAGTAACGTTATAAGAAGGTTGAGGGTATCTGGAACGGCTGGCCGTTTGATTGCATACTTGCTTTGGCGGGCATCCTATATAAGAACGATGGAGTCAGCGCCTTCAGGGTTCAGGTAGGTCGAGTGGGGGCCAAGACCTTCTCGGCCGGAAGGTTTTAGGGGGTTGGGCATTATGTTTGAACGTTATACGGAGAAAGCCAGGCGCGTAATCTTCTTTGCGCGCTACGAAGCCAGCCAATTTGGGTCTCCTTATATCGAGACCGAACATCTGTTGCTGGGACTGCTGCGCGAAGACAAAGCCCTGACCAATCGATTTTTGCGTTCTCATGCGTCGGTGGAATCCATCCGCAAGCAGATTGAAGGGCATACCACGATCCGGGAGAAGGTTTCGACCTCGGTCGATCTTCCGTTAAGCAATGAGTGCAAGAGAGTTCTCGCTTATGCGGCGGAAGAAGCCGAGCGGTTGTCGCACCGGCACATTGGAACCGAGCATTTGCTTCTGGGGCTGTTGCGCGAGGAAAAATGCTTTGCCGCGGAAATTCTGCACGAACGTGGGCTGCGCCTATCGACCATTCGCGAGGAACTAGCACGGACCAGCCAGGAAAAAGCGCAGCCGCAGCGGCAGCGCGAATCTTCTTTGCTTAGCGAATTTTCCCGGGATCTCACCCAAGCGGCGATGGACAATCAGCTCGATCCGCTGGTTGGGCGCGAAGGCGAAGTGGACCGCGTGATTCAAATTCTTTGCCGCCGGACCAAGAACAATCCGGTGCTGATCGGCGAGCCCGGCGTGGGCAAGACGGCCATTGTGGAAGGTTTGGCACAGAGAATCGCCGACGGCGAGGTACCGTCCTTCCTGGCGGACAAACGCATTCTGGCGCTCGACTTGTCTCTAATTGTGGCCGGCACGAAATATCGTGGACAGTTTGAAGAGCGGCTGAAGACCATCATGAAGGAGTTGATGGAGTCGCAGAACTCCGTCATCTTCATCGACGAGTTGCACACTCTGGTGGGGGCGGGCTCAGCGGAAGGATCTCTGGACGCTGCCAATATTTTAAAGCCGGCTTTATCGCGCGGGGAAATTCAATGCATTGGCGCGACAACCCCGGGCGAATACCGCAAGTCGATTGAGAAAGATCGATCGCTCGAACGGCGTTTCCAGGCGGTCAAAGTTCCTCCGCCGAACGAAGTCGACGCCACCAAGATCCTATTCGGGATCAAAGACCGCTATGAGAAGTTCCATGCCGTCACTTACACGGACGACGCGATCAACTTCGCGGTTTCACATTCCAATCGCTACATTCCCGACCGCTTTCTGCCGGACAAGGCAATTGACTTGGTCGACGAAGCCGGAGCGCGGGTGAAGCTGCGGCAGACTTCCCTGCCCGAAGAGATCACGGAGGTCCAGAAGCGGATCAAGTTCATCGTTCACCGCATGGAAAACGCGATTGCGAATCACGAGTTCGAGAAGGCGCGCTTCTACTCCGACGAAGAACGCAAGGAGCGCGAGAACCTGCGAGCACTGCGCGAGAAATATCATCTCGATGAGTCCACGACCGGCGTCGTTGGCCGTGAAGATATCGAAGATGTAGTCTCGCGCTGGACCGGCGTTCCCATCACTTCCATTAAAGAAGAAGAAACTCAGAAGCTTCTCCGGATTGAAGAAGAACTGCACAAGCGCATCGTCTCGCAGGATAAATCGATCAGCGCGCTGGCTCGGGCGATCCGGCGTTCGCGCGCGGGCTTGAAGAATCCGAACCGGCCTATTGGCTCATTCCTCTTTTTGGGGCCGACCGGCGTGGGCAAAACCGAAGTCGCGCGCACCTTGGCGCAATTCATGTTCGGCACGGAAAAAGCTCTGGTGCGCTTCGACATGTCCGAGTTCATGGAGAAACACTCCGTATCGAAGCTGATCGGCTCGCCTCCGGGATACGTAGGCTACGAAGAGGGCGGACAACTCACTGAACGCGTGAAACGCGCGCCTTACTCGGTCGTGCTGCTCGACGAAATCGAGAAGGCGCATCCCGATGTGTTCAACATCCTGCTACAGGTATTTGAAGATGGCCAATTGACCGACGGCTTAGGCAATACGGTCGATTTCAAGAACGTCATCATTATCATGACCTCAAACATTGGGGCGCGGCACTTGCAGAAGCGCGAAGGGTTCGGCTTTCAGTCGTCGAAAGAAGACATGGTTTCCGAGAAGATCGAGGAACTGGTCAAGAACGAGGTCAAGCGCACCTTCAATCCAGAGTTCCTGAACCGGTTGGACGAGATCATTCTGTTCAACGCTTTGAGCGAGACCGACCTGATTCAGATTCTGGAACTCATGGTCAACCAGCTCAATCAGAACCTGGCCCAGAAGTCGATCACCGTTACGGTTGCCGACGAAGCAAAGAAGTGGATTCTCAACCAGACCCTGACGGACCGCACGTACGGCGCGCGTCCTCTGCGTCGCGCGTTGCAAAAGTACATTGAAGACCCGCTGTCCGAGGCGCTGATTCAAGGCACCATCACCATGCGCCCCGCGTTCATCGAGGTCTTCCTTGAGGACAACAAGCTGTTCTACCGTCCCGTGGATGCGGAAAAAAGTGCGGAGGGAGTGCTGCTTTATTCGAGCAACTAACCCGGACGTCGGACCTCAGCCGTCAGCAAAAGCTGGCGGCTTTTGTTTGTATGGGCGATGGGTTACTGCTTGTTCCAATCCTCGATCCCTGGATTCGTTATTACTCTCAGCCCAAAATCAGGTCCGCAAAGACAAACTGATCGCGAACCACCGTCTGGCCCACCGAAACGGGTAGGACGGCGTTGAACATGGGCCCGGCATACACAAATGAGTGGAACTCCCCACGCTCGCCGCACGGATCTACTCCCTCGGGCAAAGCCGAGAGAAGTACTCCATCAAACTCACGGCCAACGAAGGATCGATCTAGTTTCTCGGTGTCGACGCAAGTCAACTTCGCTCGCGTGCCAGACGCGATCATCTCCCGCGCCAAAGCACGAGTCGGCAGTCCCCACACCGGAAATACCGGCTGCAGCCCTGTGTCTTTTAGCTGCTTCTCCCGATAGGCGCGGACATCTTCGAGGAACAGATCGCCAAACGCAACTCCTTCGATTCCTTCGGCGACTGCTCTGGCACAGGTTTGAGTCATCAGCGACTCATATTGTTCGTTGGAGCATGGCCAAGGCAGCGGCACGGCCCAGAGCGGAAGCCCTGCGGCTGCGGCCTGCCGCTCGACCAGATCGTGCCGAACGGCGTGCATGGCTACCCGGTCGGCCACTTCATTGAAGGTAGTCAGCAGCCCCACAACCTCATATTCGGCGCGCTGGCGGAGGACGTGGAGGCTCCACGCGCTGTCTTTGCCGCTGCTCCACGATAAGAGAATGCGCTTCCTCAATTTGGAAGAAGTTGGAGTGTTTGGTATCACGCTGGAAAGGATAGGGGCTTTACGTGCTTGAAATTTGGTGGACCTGGTCGGGATCGAACCGACGACCTCTTCCATGCCATGGAAGCGCGCTCCCAGCTGCGCCACAGGCCCACACGTCGACTGAAACGAAAGTCGAGGAAGTTACCGCATTTATTCTCGCCGGAATGCAGGGGATAGTCAAACGCCGTGACACGCTGCACTCGCTCTTCAGATCACGGCCTTCTGCTCCAAGGACGAATCGGCGAAAACAATTCCTGCACTTCCTCCATTCCTTTCCACCGCCTTTTCTGCCATAATTGATCGTGCACGCCACCTGCACAACTTTTCAAACACAATTTAGAGCGAGGAAGAGATGCCAGCAAAGTACATCTTTGTGACGGGCGGAGTTGTGTCTTCATTAGGTAAGGGACTTGCCGCGGCATGCATCGGCTGTCTGCTCGAAAGCCGCGGCCTCAAGGTCAACCTGATGAAGTTTGATCCGTACCTGAACGTGGACCCTGGTACGATGTCGCCCTTTCAGCACGGCGAAGTCTTTGTCACCGACGACGGCGCCGAAACCGATCTCGATCTTGGCCACTACGAGCGCTTCACCCACGCCAAACTTTCCCGCGACAACAATTGGACGACCGGCCGGCTCTACGAACAGATCATCGCCAAGGAGCGGCGCGGCGATTATCTAGGGAAGACCGTTCAGGTAATTCCACACGTCACCAACGAGATTAAGGCAGCAATGAAAAAGGTCGCTCAGGATGTCGATGTGGCGATTGTTGAAGTTGGCGGCACTGTCGGCGATATCGAATCGTTGCCGTTTATGGAAGCCATCCGCCAGATGCGGCAGGAATTGGGCCGCGAGCACACGTTGTTTGTGCACGTCACGCTGGTGCCGTTTATTGCTGCCGCGCAGGAGCTCAAGACCAAGCCGACGCAGCACTCTGTGAAGGAACTTCTCAGCATCGGAATCCAACCCGACATTCTGCTCTGCCGCACCGATCGCTTTCTCGCCAAGGACATCAAGTCGAAGATCGCGCTGTTCTGCAACGTGGAAGAAGAAGCGGTTATCACGGCGAAAGACGTGGCATCGATTTATGAAGTGCCGCTGGTGTTTGCCAATGAAGGCGTGGACACGCTGGCGCTGCGATACCTGCACATCGAGGCGAAAGATCGCGATCTCTCAAAGTGGGAGGATATTGTCCATCGTGTTTACAACCCCAAAGACACGGTGACGATCGGCATTGTCGGCAAGTACGTGGAATATGAGGATTCTTACAAGTCGTTGAAGGAAGCGCTGATTCACGGATCGCTGGCGCACAATTTGAAATTGCAATTGAACTGGATCGAAGCCGAAGGACTTGAGAACGATAAGAACTACGAAGATCAACTCGATGGTTATGACGGCATACTCGTGCCCGGCGGCTTCGGCAAACGCGGCATCGAAGGCATGTTGGTTGCGATCCGCTACGCCCGCGAGAAGAAAGTTCCCTACTTCGGAATTTGCCTGGGGATGCAGACGGCCTGCATAGAATTTGCGCGCAACGTGGTTGGACTCGAAGAAGCGAATTCCAGCGAATTCGATCCTGCGACCGCACATCGCGTGATTTACAAGTTGCGGGAGCTGCGCGGGGTCGAAGAACTCGGCGGAACTATGCGGCTGGGCGCCTGGACCTGCAAGATCGAGCCCAATACCTTGGCGCAGCGGATTTACGGCACGCTGGAGATCAGCGAGCGGCATCGTCACCGCTACGAGTTCAATCGGGAATATGAAGAGCCGATGGTGGCGGCGGGACTACGCATTTCCGGTTCGACGCCCGACGGCACTTATGTCGAAATGGTGGAACTGCCCGACCATCCGCATTTCATCGGCTGCCAGTTTCATCCTGAATTCAAATCGAAGCCGCTCGAACCGCATCCGCTGTTCAGTTCATTTGTGGGCGCAGCCTACGAATACGGGCAGCGACGGCGCGAAGAAAAGAACAACGCCGCAGTCGAAATGTTTCATCGCCCGGAAAGAGTGGCGCGACGATAAGAGAAACCATTTAACGCGGAGATCGCAGAGAACGCCGAGGGAATCAAGATCTCAGAAATATTTTGTAGGGTTTTTCTTTGCGATCTCGGCGTTCTCTGCGTTAAAAAGGTTTTGAACTGACTACCCCATTCCAAGTCGGCGACGTCCACATCGGTTCCGGCGAACTCTTTCTCATCGCCGGCCCGTGCGTCATCGAGAGCGAAGAACATGCCATGCGCCTGGCGGAGATTATCAAAGGCGTGGCGCGCTCACTGGAATTCCCTCTTATATTTAAGGCCAGCTACGACAAGGCCAACCGCACGTCCATTCGCAGCTTCCGCGGTCCGGGATTGAAAGATGGCTTGCGAATTCTACAGAAAATCAAGGACCACCTTAGCTTGCCCATTCTGACTGACGTACATGAAGCCGCAGACGTAAGCAGAGTGGCCGAAGTCGCCGACGTATTGCAAATTCCTGCATTCCTGAGCCGCCAGACCGATCTGGTAGTTGCCGCGGCCTTAAGCGGTCGCGCGGTGAATATCAAGAAGGGCCAGTTCGTCGCGCCCTGGGACATGCGCCATGCGGTGGACAAGTGCCGGGAAGCGGGCAACACCCAAGTCTTTCTAACCGAACGCGGCTCAAGTTTTGGATACAACAATCTTGTCGTCGACATGCGTTCTCTGGCCATCATGCGAAAATTTGCGCCGGTGGTGTTCGACGCTACGCATTCCGTGCAGTTACCTTCGGCGCAATCTGACGATAAAGGTCCGGCGGTGAGCGGAGGGCAGCCTGAATTTATCCCCGTGCTAGCGCGCGCGGCAGTCGCCGCCGGAGTGGACGGAGTCTTTCTCGAGGTTCATGACAATCCCAAGGAAGCGAAGTCTGATGGAGCGAATGCATTGGACTCGACGAAGCTGCGAGGACTGTTGAAGGAACTTCAGGCTTTAAAGGGAGCGCTGGACGCTGTCCATTCGACACCATGAGGCCGACTTTGTCAGTTGGGACTCTATGAACTATTGGATTTTCACAGTAACAGCGCACAAGTCCGATGGCAGAACCTATACGCCTCAAGAGGTTCTGGATCAAAGATTGAAGGCTCAGTTCTGGGGACTGGGGGAGAAGACGCCAAATCGGAAGAGTCTTGAGAAGGGTGACGAAGTCGTTTTTTATGTCGGTAATCCCGTAAAGGGATTCGCCGCGTCGGCGCACCTAGCCTCGCCTTCGTTTCAGCCTGCGGGGGAAGAGCTTGAGAACCTTGCCCACGGCACTAATTACTACCGGGCATCCTACGGTGTTCGGCTCGACCAGATCAGCGTCTGGGAGAGGCCAAGACCTGTGGATGAAGTTGTGGCGAGCCTGGACTTTGTCGAGAACAAAGAATTCTGGATGACGTATTTCCAAGGTGGTTTGCGCCAGATTGCGGAGAAAGACTATCGGACGATTTGTCGCGGCGGCCGAGAGAATCTGACAGGAAAAATCTCCTCACCGGCAGACCTAGAGAGGGAGTCTGAGTTCGCATTGGAGACACACCTAGAGGAATTTTTGGACAGGAATTGGGATAATGTCGACTTTGGAGCAAAGCTGGAGAAGTATCAAATCGATGAGCAGAGTGGGTGTCAATTTCCAGCAGGTCCTTGGAGCATCGACTTCCTCTGCATTGATAAAGACACTGGTGATTTCGTTGTGCTCGAACTCAAGCGCGGTAAAAGCAGTGATTCCACAATCGGCCAGATTTCAAGGTACGTAGCGTACGTCCAGAAGCATCTTGCAAAGCCGGGCCAGTCGGTGCGCGGCATAATCATAGCGAAGGAGGCGGACGAAGCCTTGAAGTATGCAATTCAGCCCTTGACTTTCGTGAAGGTGCTGACGTACCGCGTTGACTTCAGACTCTCCGCTCTAAGCACATGATCGGTGCGGCTCGCGGCCTGTGCTAGATTAAGTCTCCATGCAGCAAATCGCCAACTGGGCTCTGAACACCGCCGCACTGCGCGGCGCTACTTACGCCGACGCACGCATTGTGGCGCAGCGCAGCCGTGCGCTCACTACCAAGAATGGCAGAGTCGGCAGCGCTTCCGATTCCGAATCGGTCGGTATGAGCGTGCGCGTCCTTGCCGATGGCGCATGGGGGTTCGCGGCTTCGGAAGATCTCAGCCGTGCGGCCGTCGAAGCGACTGCGGCTCATGCCATTGAAATCGCGCGAGCTTCGGCTCGCGTAAAGCTGCGTGACGTCGAGATGGCTCCGGAGCGAAGCGTCACCACAGAGTGGTCTACTCCTTATAAGATCGACCCATTCTCAATTTCGGTAGAGCAAAATATCGACCTGCTGCTTAACATCGATTCTGAGCTCCGCGCGGTTGAAGGCGTCACACTGGCCGAGACCAATCTGAACTTCAATCGTGAAGAATCGTGGTTCGTATCATCGGAAGGCTCAGATATACACCAAACAAAATACTCGACCGGCGCCGGATACGCCGCCTACGCTTTTGCCGGCAATGAAATTCAAAAGCGGTCATATCCGAATTCTTATGGCGGACAGTGGCAGAACAAGGGCTACGAGCTGATTGAAGAGTTGAAGCTGCTCGAAAACGCGCGCCGCATCGCCGAAGAAACGGTCGCGCTGCACAGCGCAGATCAATGTCCGGAAGGCACTTTCGATATTATTCTCGACAGCTCGCAGCTCGGCTTGCAGATTCACGAATCCGTCGGCCATCCGATTGAACTGGATCGCGTGCTCGGCATGGAAGCCAACTTTGCCGGCACATCGTTTCTCACGCTCGATAAACTGCGACATCTCCGTTACGGCAGCGATCTGGTAAGCGTAGTGGCCGACGCGCGCCAGGAGCACGGCCCCGGCCTGGGCACGTTCGGCTACGACGATGAGGGCGTGCCGGCCCAGTGTACGAACATCATCACCAACGGATTATTCACCGGCTATCTAAGCTCACGCGAGACCGCGCACACCATCGGCGAAAACCGCTCTGGTGGAACGCTTCGAGCCGAAGGATGGAATCGGCTGCCCATGATCCGCATGACGAACATCAGCCTGTTGCCCGGCGAAAAGCCGCTGAGCCTTGAGGATCTCGTCTCATCTACCGATCACGGCATTCTCATGCAAACCAACCGCTCGTGGTCGATCGACGACAAGCGCTACAACTTTCAGTTTGGCTGCGAGATCGGCTGGGAGATCAAGAACGGCAAGCGCGTACGCATGGTCAAGAACCCGTCGTATTCCGGCATCACAACCGAATTCTGGAATTCGCTCGACGCCATCTGCTCGCTCGACGAATGGACTCTGTGGGGCACGCCGAACTGCGGCAAAGGGCAACCGCAGCAAGTCATGGGAACGGGACACGGAGCGTCGCCCTCGAGATTCAGGAAAATTAAAGTCGGATCGGCCTACAAAAGCAACTGATTTTTCAGCAACGAAGCGCAGAAGACCTCAGAACAAGATCGCTCATCATGCTCACTCAAGAAAAAGCCGGCGACATTTTCGATCGAATCAAGAAGCTTTCTACCGCCGACGAAGTCGAAGTTTTCTTGACTGGAGGTAAATTCTCGCTCACCCGCTTCGCCAATAATACGATTCACCAAAACGTCGCCGAAGAAAATCACACACTTTCAGTACGAACGGCATTCGGCGGGCGCACGGCGCGCGCCTCGACCAACAAGTTTGACGACGAAAGCCTGCGGCGCGTGGTGGAAGCTTCCGAAAATCTCGCTAAGGTTCAGCATCCCGATCCCGACCTTCTACCTATGCCCGACCGGCGCGAAGCTGACGCCAATGCGGGCGCCGGCGCCACACCTTCACGGCATTTCGCCGCGACTGCGGCGATTACGCCCGAACTCCGCGCGGACGGCGTCAAAAGAATCGTCGGCGTGGCCGGCCGGCAAAAACTCACGGCTGCCGGAACATATTCGAGCAACGAATGGGTTGAAGCAATCTTCAATTCACGCGGTCTGAATAAATGGCACGAGCAAACGTCGGCAGAGATTTCGATCACCATGATCGCTGACGATTCTTCTGGTTGGCAGAAAGCCAATTCGCCCGATGCGACGAATCTCGATCCGTTAGAGTTGGCGGAAACCGCAGCACAGAAGACTCTGGATTCGGCTCACCCTAAGGAAATCCCTGCCGGCAAATACACCGTAATCCTGGAACCGGCGGCCGCGCTCGACATCGTGGGCTTCATGTTCTGGGATTATTCGGGAACTTCAATCCTCGATCAGCGTTCATTTCTCACCGGACGAATCGGCGAAGAGATTTTCGGCGAGAACGTTACCATTTGGGATGACGTGAATCATCCTCTGCAAACCGGTTCCCCATTCGACGGAGAAGGCATGACTCGCCAACGCGTCCCTTTGGTCGAAAAGGGCGTCGTGAACCGCGTTGTATACGCACGTGCGACTGCCGCTCGCATGAAGCAATCTGAATACAGAGATAACGTTGGTCTGATCGAAGCCACCGGCCACGGCTTCCTATTGCCGAATGAAACCGGAGAGATGCCTATGAACATCGTGTTCGCGGCACCGCAGACTCCGCAAACTATCGAGCAGATGATCGCGACCACCGAGCGCGGCGTGCTCGTTACGCGTCTGTGGTATATCCGTGAGGTCGAGCCTTACGACAAGATTTGCACCGGCATGACTCGCGACGGCACATTTCTGGTGGAAAACGGCTGCGTGAAACATGGCGTACGCAATTTCCGTTTCAACGAAAGCCTGATACACATGCTTTCCAATGTTACAGCCATGAGCGTGCCCGTCCGCTCGTGCGGAGAAGAATCCATCGACATGGTTGTCCCTGCGATGAAGATCTCCGAGTTTAACTTCACCGAAGTGACCAGGTTCTAGCTGGGCCATTCAACCGCCTGATCGAATTAAACATGCTCAAAACACAGGCTTCCGGCATGACTCAAGAATTACCCCTAATCCCTTCATCTCAAAGCGTTTAGACCCCATCGTTCCATGACTTCGGTAACTTTGCACCCTTGATTCCGGGGTGTACGCTGCCCTTGAGTTCCGTGATAGCTCGGAGCGCGCCTGCGGCGTTCCCAGAAGGAAGGTTGTTGCGAGACGTGCCGACGGAAACCGACAAAGATCCGACGCTTCAGGATCACGCGAACGACAAGCACTATGAAGAGATGCAGAGTGCGCCGCGTTTTCCACTGCACCTGCCCGTCGCGGTGAAAGCGCAAAGCCAGGCCTATGAAGCCGAGACGCAGAATATCTCCGCCAATGGCGTGCTCTTCGCAATGGACAATGACGTTCCCGTGGGTTCGCTGGTGGATTTCACCATTCTGCTTCCGGGAGACGTTGTGGGATCTTCGACCAACGTTCAGATTGACTGCCGGGGACGTGTGGTGCGTAGTTTTGAAGATCGCGGCCGTCGCGGTGTGGGAGTCGTAATCGATGAGTACCGTTTCGAGCGGGCGTGAGTAACTTAAGAAGTTTTGAGAGGTAAGAAACAGAGTTAAGGAAACCGAATGGCTAGCATTCCAGTCAGCGTGGAACAACAACACGAGACCGGTGCAGAAGGCAAAGGAATCATTCGCGTGATCCTAGCCGACACGCAAGCCATTTTCCGCGCCGGCCTGCGCAAGATTTTTGCGCTTGAGGATGACATTCGCGTGGTAGGGCAGGCCGAAACGCTGACACAGACTCTTTCTGCGTCCAAGAAATTTTCCGCCGATGTGTTGATTTTCGAAGCGGCTCTGGCTCCCAATCCCGCAGATGCGGTAGCGGATCTGGTAAAGCAATCGCCCGAAGTCCGGCTGGTAGTTGTGACTCCGGACTCCAACGAAGAATTGACGCTGGAACTATTCCGCCGAGGAGCGCACGGAATCGTTTCGCGCGAAGTTGAACCGGAGCTTCTCGTCGACTGTTTGCGCAAAGTCGCCGCTGGCGAAAGCTGGCTCGATAGTCAGGGAATCCGCTGGGTGATGGAAGCCTATCGCACCCAGAGCTTGCGGCCCACAGGCTCGCGCCCCAAAGTCCAACTCACGCCGAAAGAAGCCTTGATAGTTTCCTGCGTGACCCAGGGAATGAAGAACAAAGAAATCGCGACTCGCGTAGGCACCACCGAGCAGGTCGTAAAAAATTATCTGCGCAAGGTCTATGACAAGCTCGGAGTCGCCGACCGGCTGGAGCTGGCGCTTTACTGCCTGAATCATCATGTGGTCGACGGAACAAAAGTTCCGCCACTTCCCGCCGCACCAGGCAACGGCCACGCCGTTGCGGCGGCGGCTGGCGCCTCCAGCTCCGGGCTCGCCTCATCGGGGACGGCAACCTTACCTACACCAGCTGCCCCCGAAAAGCTTTCCTAAGTTCCCCACGTTATTTTCCAAAATACTGCACCGCCTTGAATTGACGAATCCCGCCATTTCTTCTCAAAGTTGCGGTTCATCTCCCGCCCCCATAGAATTGAAGCGTAGCCGATTTTCCTCGCCCGCATTCGTCGGAGAGATGGCCGAGTGGCTGAAGGCGCACGCTTGGAAAGCGTGTTTACTCGAAAGGGTAACGTGGGTTCGAATCCCACTCTCTCCGCCACTTCCTCAAAACCCTCGTAAACAGGAAAAGACTCCGACTCCCTCTGCGTGAGGACTCTCTCCTCGAAAACACCATCGAGAAGTACCTGGCCAACATCACGGCCCCAAATCGGAAAAGACCTCTGGCACTACGCCTACACCTGAATCAGTTCAAGGCTTCCCTGCGCCAAGGCGCAGCTCGCGGACATCCGGGTTCAGGACTTGAGAGATTTCATCGTCTCGTTAAAGAAGGACGAGCTGTCCGATTGCACGATTTCTAATCGCTTCGGCCTTAATCGATTGCGCGAATTTGCTTGTTCACGGCGGCGACAACTGTTGCGGCCAGCACCAAGACGCCTGAGCCCATGAACATAAGGGAAAGCTTTGCTTGCGCGAGGGCGCCGGCTACGGCGTAGGAAATTGGAAGCAGGCCATAGGTGGCAAACATGAAAATGCTCATCACTCGGCCCAGAAAATTACGGTCTATGCGTGCTTGCAGCCAGGATTGAAAGTAAACCGCCGTAAGGCCGCTTCCAAAACCGAGAATGGCAAGAAGGATCATCATGGGAATGAAGCGATGCAGCAAACCCATGGCAATCATTTCGGCACCAATTACGGCACTGAAACTCACAACTATCGGGCCGCGACGGACACGGTATTTGATTAACGCGGGCAGCAGAGATCCTAAGAGCGATCCTACGGCTAGCGACGAGAGTAGCATTCCAAACGCAGCCGCCGAGCCATAGCGCTGCTTGGAGATGACGGCCAAGCCTACAGTAAACGGACCGCCTACGCAGAGATTCAGGACAATTATCAGAAACATCAATGAGCGCATCGGCGGGTCTTTCATCACGTAGCGCCAACCTTCGAGGATGACCTTCCATATGCCGTCCGAAGAATCGCTTGCAGGAGCAGACGGCACATTCTTCACGCGCCACAGCGACAGAATGACCAAGAAAAAACCGATGGCATCGATGACGAAAACCGAAGCAACGCTACCCATTTTTAGAATCAGCCCGGCGGGAGCCGGCCCGGCGATGGCGGCGGTCTGAGCGCCGCTATTGAGAAGCCCGTTCCCGGCAGGCAGCTGTTCCCCGCTGAGCAAGGCGGGCACGAGAACTTGTCCAGCCGGCATGGCGAAAGCGTCAGCAGTTCCAAAAGCCAGAGCCAGACCGTATAGATGCCAGAGCTGGAGCCGGTGCAAGTAGCTCAAGGCCGCGGTCGCTGCCACCAGCAGCATTCGCCCGGCTGCGGTTGCAATTAGTACCTTCTTTGGAGAGATGCGGTCGGTTACGGCACCTCCAACCAGCATAAATGCGGCGCGAGGCACAGCTTCCAGCATGAGGACTGTTCCCAACACCAAACCCGAGCCATTAAACAAGAGCACCAGCCACGATAACCCGACAAAATAGAACTGATCGCCAAAGGCAGAAATCGTGGAGCCGATCCAGAGAAAACGGAAATCGGCGTTCCTGAGCGGATGGGCCTTCGACACGTCCGGGACCAATGGAATGGCAGCAGTTGTGTTCAAATCATGTTCCTAAGAGCAGTCTGGAATTCCTAGAAATCAAGCGCGGGAACAAGTTGGTCAATTTTTTCCTATCGAATCCGGGGTAGTAAATTCCGCCATGGATTTCCTCGTTACTCTTCCCGCAGGGCCACGTTAGCATCCACCAAAGTGGCGCGCCGGGCGGGGAGATAACATGCGCAGAGTGAAATAACGATTAGGGCGGCAACGACGCCTACCAGGGTCAAAGGATCGTATGGCGGAACGTTAAATAACATGCTAGAGACATAACGGGTGAGGAGGAAGGTCGCGGCCAATCCAATCACTACGCCCACAATTGTAAGGCGAAGTCCGTGCGCCAGGACCAATTGCAGCACGCGGCTTCGTGACGAACCCAGCGCAATACGCAATCCCAGTTCCCGCGTGCGCTGGGCGACCGAATAGGACATGACGCCGAAAATACCGACCGCAGCCAGAGCTAGAGCGATGCCGGCAAAGATGGCCAGCAGAACTGTTCGAAATCGCGGTTCGGCGATAGATTGGGAGACGTTCCCCTCCATGGTCTCGATTCCGGTAATCGGTTGATTGGCATCGATCCCATGCACGAGCGCACGTATGGAGTTGGCTTGCGCCAAAGGATCTCCGGCGGTCCGAACTACCAGGGAAAGAGCAAAAACGGGAAGAACAGAGTCCGCCTGGCGATACGGAACGTACATCTCTTCGGCCGATTCGCTGGCCAGAGACTGCTTCACGTCAGCAACGATTCCCACAATCTGCATCCAGGGGACGCTAGGATCGGGCGACTCCCCCAACTGTATATGTTGGCCAAGCGGAAACTGATTGGAAAAATGTGTTCGTGCGAAGGTGGAATTGATCACCACCACCGGAGGCGCTTCTTCGCGATCGCGATCTTCGATCCAGCGTCCGGCGATGAGCGGTACACCCATTGTCTTCAAATAGCCGTCGCTCACCACGCGATAGCTGGAGATGGTGAATTGCTGGGGAGAATTGGGCGGACGGCCCTGAATATTAAAGTGCAGGGCTGAGCCGGTACCGGTTACTGGCAGCACGGATATGGCCCCGGTCGCGCGAACGCCCGGCAAAGCCGGGATCTGCTCCAGCAGGCGATCAAAAAAGCTCAGGCGCACATTCGGATCGCTATAGGTGGATGAGCGCACGAGGTTCGCGACCAGGATGTGATCCGCGGAAAATCCGGGAGAAACCTGGGACAAGCGCTCGAAGCTCTTGAACAAAAGGCCGGCGCCGACCAGCAGCAACATGGCCAAAGCAATTTCGGAAACCACCAGGACCGCGCGAGTGCGCAGCACCGCCCGCACCGAACCGCCACGGTTTGTCTCGTTCAGGGCTTCCCGCAGATCGACGCGCCATGCATGGCGGGCGGGAGCCAAGCCAAACAGGATGCCGGCAAGCACGGCGACCAGCAAAGTAAAGACGAGAACGCCAAGATCCACGGAGATGCCGTTGCTTCGCGGCAGACTGTCTCCCGCCAACCTAACCACGAGGGGCATGGCGACCCATGCGAGCGCAAGCCCAAGAACCGCGCCGCCAATAGCGACCAGAACGCTTTCCGCCAATAGCTGGCGCATAATATCGGAGCGCTGCGCTCCCAGCGCCGCGCAGATAGCCATCTCGCGCCGCCGACCCGTGGCGCGCACAAGCATTAAATTGGCGACGTTGGCACAAGCAATCAGCAGCACTACACCTACGGCGCCGATTAAAACCAG